>Ga0134128_10000140_pt1 | contig 98976 bp, 90 predicted proteins | sample KB31754_FD_96462 | JGI IMG/M metagenome (GOLD analysis project Ga0134128, IMG submission 96462) | Terrestrial soil microbial communities with excess Nitrogen fertilizer from Kellogg Biological Station, Michigan, USA - KB3-175-4 | ecosystem: Environmental > Terrestrial > Soil > Unclassified ... | reverse complement strand
GGAATGTGCTGGAAATACCATTTAAGCTTGCCGGTATCGGGATCGAGCGCCAGTGTCGAATTCGCGTAGAGCGTCGATGCGGCGGCGGTACGACGGCTGGCGCGCATCCAGGGCTTGGACTGCGCCACGCCCCAATAAGTCGTGTTCAAATCCGGATCATAGGTGCCCGCGATCCAGACATCGGTGCCGGCGCGTTGCGTATCCGGCAGACCGTTCCAGGTGTCGCCGCCCGGCGTGCCGGTCTTCGCCGTGGTGTAGAAGGTCCAGTCCTGCTTGCCGGTCTCCGCATCATAAGCGCTGATATGGCAATTGACGGTGGAGTAATTGTCGCAATTCATCATCCCCACGATCACCTTGCCGCGGATGACCATGACCCCGCCAGTCTCGCTCTTGGGCGCCGGCGCGATCTCGACATGCCAAACCTCTTTGCCGGTTTTGGCATCAAGAGCGTAAAGATGCGCGTCGGTGGTCGCGACATAGACCTTGTCGTGATAGAGAGCGAGGCTGCGGGTGGCGAAATAGGCCACCGTGGCGTCCGGCCCGATCCGGTTCTCCCAGATCAATTCGCCGGTCTTGGCGTTCAGCGCCTGCACCGTGTTCGACGTGTTGGAGAGAAAGATCACGCCGTCATGCACGATGGGCGTCACCTCGACGGCGCCACCCTCGTTCATCGCCCAGGACCATTTCAGTTGCAGGTCCGCGACATTGGCAGGACTGATCTCCTTGAGCGGGCTGTAGCTCCAGCCTTGGTAATTGCGGCGATACATCAGCCAGTCGCCGTCGGGCGGATGGGTGAGCATCTCATCGCTGACTGGCGTGTAATTTTTCACCATGCCGGCAACCGTCAGGCCGTGGCGGCTCGCAGGTGTGGCCGCCGCCGCGCGCTGTACCGGTGGCGCCAAGCCCTTTTGAATCTCCGCCGGTACCTGGCCATTGGCGACGGCGCTGATACGGACATCCGTGTTGCCGCTCAGTGTCGCCGATCCCGCTTTGGCGCCGTTGGCCTGAAGCAGAAAGGCCAAGATGTCGGCATAGGTGGCCGGGCTCAAGCTGCCGGGGTCGCTGACCGGCATGGCGGTGGAAATAAACTGGTACAGCGCCTTGGTGGAGCGCCCACCCCAGCTCTGCATGAAGCCCGGGCCCGCCAAGGCGGGCGAGTCATTGGCGCCTGCCAGTGTGTTGCCATGACAGCCGGCGCAGCTTTCCAGATAGGCGCGTTGGCCGGATGCCGGCTGTGCCGCCGCGAAGGGCCCTGTCGAAGCATTCTGCTGGGCGAAGACCAAACCGCTTCCCAACGCCAAGGGACACAAGGCGATCGCGAAATATCTTCCCCAACTGGACATGAACAGTCCTCTTCCGCGTTTCATGACATGCCCGCTTGCGCTTCAAGCCACGCCCAGGAATTACCCTCCGGCGCCTTGGCGCTGTCGATCTCGACATAAAGCGCATTGTTTTTCAGCGCCGCGATGGCCGCGGGACTGAGTTTGACCGTTCCGGAAATCTCGCCGGCATCCGCTTTGGTCACAATCAGGTCGCCGATTTTGGGTCCCGGCACGCCCAGCGCTAAGCCCATCCGCAATTGCGCGCCAATCGCCGGCGACGAGAGATCGGAAAAGCGCCCGCTGATCGTCAGTCGATCCCCGGCGAGGGTGGCCTCAACCATGCCGATGCCCACAACATTGTCGCGCGTGGACATGTCATGTGGGAAGGGATCCAACGCCCCGCGGAGTTGGACATCCGCCGCCGACACTGGAGCGGCGATCAGCAGGGCAACCAGCAGAATTGCCGAGCGCACAGGTCCAGAGCAACGGCGCAATGACATTGGTTATCCCCTCACCCATTGTCTGCGCACAACGCTGCGTTCCCAACCCTCTAGGGGACCGCGACGAAACCGCGACAGGATTTGCTTTTATCACCGTCTTTTGCGACCCGATAGTCGGGTGATCGGAGCCGGGCGACATGATCCGGACACCCCAGCGTCTGCCTCAAAAATAACCGGCATCGATTTGGGCGGCAGGTAACATTTCTCTCCTGTCCTCCGCAGTGTAATCGGCCGCGGCCATCGATCCCAGAAAGCCCATCCATGCGGGCGCCTAAAGCGGATCGCTGGCCGTCACAAACTGCGCCGCTATGCCTTCAAGCCCTGCTTGATCGTGCGCCGTGAAGCGGTCCAGGCATGGACTGTCGAGATCCAACACGCCCAGCACGGCGCCGTCACGAATGAGTGGAATGACAAGCTCGGAACGCGAAGCGGAATCACACGCGATATGGTCGGGAAAAAACTGGACGTCGGCCACGCGCAGGGTCTGCCGCTTTGCCGCCGCGGCGCCGCACACGCCGCGCCCCAGCGGGATGCGCACACAAGCCGGCTTGCCCTGGAACGGCCCCAGCACCAGCACGTCACCGCGCAGGAAATAAAACCCTGCCCAATTCAACTCCGCCATGTTGTTGAAGATCAGGGAGGCCGTGTTGGCGGCATTGGCGATGACGTCGCGCTCCCCCGCCAGCAATCCCGTCAGTTGCCGCGCCAGCTCCTCATAGAATTCGCTGGGATCGGCGACGCGTATGGGCGCGGCTTCAAACATGATTTCCTCGGGATCGGACTGTCATAACCATCGGCATATCATGTGACGGCCCCGCGCGTGCGGAATCTCTCCTCATCCCAGGCACGCGTTACCAGAATATCGCGCAACGCATCCACGGCCCGCCAGACATCGGCAAAGCGCAGATACAGCGGGGCAAAGCCGAAGCGCAGGATGTCAGGCGCGCGGAAATCACCGATGATGCCCCGCGCGATCAGAGCCTGGACGATAGGATAGCCCTCAGGATGGCGGAGGGAGACATGGCTTCCCCTCTTCGCGACATCACGGGATGTCACCAGCACAAGATCATGACCGCCGCACCGGGCATCGATCTCCTCGATGAAGAGCGAGCACAAGGCCTGCGATTTGCGGAACAGCAGATCGCGGGACGCTTCGCGCATGAGATCGATGCCTGTTTCCAGCGCCATAAGACCTAAGACCGGCGGCGTGCCGCTCAGGAAACGGCCAATGTCTGCGGCGGGGCAGAAGCCATCATCGAAGGCGAAAGGTTCCGCATGGCCGAACCAGCCGGTAATAGGCGAGCGTAGCGTCGCCTGCAGCCGCTTGGCGACATACAAGAAGGCAGGCGCGCCAGGTCCGCCATTGAGATATTTGTAGCCGCAGCCGACCGCCATGTCGGCGTCCGCGCCGCCGAGATCGATATCGACGGCACCGGCGCTGTGACTGAGATCCCAGATCACCAGCGCGCCCGAGGCATGCGCGCGCCGCGTGATCGCGGCCATGTCGTATGTGTCGCCGGTCTTGTAATGGACGTGGGTCAAGAGCAGCACGGCGACGTCGTCGCCGAGCGCAGCTTCGATCTCATCGGAAGCCACGGCTCGCACCACGATGTTGGACAAGAGACCGGCGATGCCTTGGGCGACATAAAGATCGGTGGGAAAATTACCCGCCTCGGTCAAGATGACATTGCGCCCGGGCCGCGCGCCCAGCGCCGCCAACACAAGCTTGAAGATATTGACCGAGGTGGAATCGGCGACCACGACCTCGCCTTGGCCCGCGCCGATCAGATGGGCAATCTTGTCGCCCACGCGGCGCGGCGCTCCCACCCAGTCATGGGTGTTCCAGCTGCGAATAAGGCCGTCGCCCCATTCCTCGCGCAGCCTCCGCTCCAGCTGGGGCACGGTATTGGCCGGAAGAGCGCCCAGCGAGTTTCCATCGAGATAGATCACGCCCTTCGGCAACGAGAAAAATTGACGAAAATCGCCCAGCGGATCTTCTCGATCCAGAGCTTGGACAAAATCCGGAACGCTCACAGTCATTTCGCGTGGCCGGCGGAAAGAGAAGGCGCGATCAGGCCGACATAGAGCCCCATCATCACGGCATAGAAGCCCACAGTGAAGGCGATCGGCAGGAACATGCCAAGCGCCGTCGACATGATGATCGCCACGCCGGCGATGAAGATCAGCACGATCCAGCTTGCGGCAGGATAGAGCGGCATGGGGAATTTGCGTACCGCCGCGTTGGGCGAACGGGCACGATAGAAAAGATGGGTGACGATGATGCTCACCCAGGTGCCCATCAAGAGCACCGCCGAGGTGGAGATGATATATTCCAGCACCTTGGCGGGAACGAAATAATTCAGGATCACACCCGCCAGCATGATGCCCGCCGAAACCGTCATGGCGATCACGGGGACGCCACGGCTGTCGGAACGGGCGCAGAAGGACGGCGCATGCCGCTTGATCGCCAGCGAGCGCAACGTGCGGGCGGCGGCATAGAGGCCGCTGTTGCAGGACGACATCACTGCCGTGATCAGCACCAGATTGATGATCGCCGCCGTCGAAGGCAGGCCGATGCGGGTGAACACCAGCACGAAGGGGCTGACGGTGGGCACGACTTGCCGCCAAGGGATCAGCGCCATGATCACGGTCAAGGAGCCGATATAGAAAATCAGGATGCGCAGGATCACACCATTGATGGCGCGCGGCAGGGAGCGGTCCGGGTCTTCCGCGTCGCCCGCGGCCAGGCCCACCAATTCACTGCCGCCAAAGGCGAAGAAGGCAATCGGCAAAGCCGCCAGAAATCCCCGAAAGCCGGTCGGAAACAGGCCCCCATCGCTCCAGATGTTGGAAACCGAGGCATGAGCGGTCGAGAGGCCGGTTCCGGTCGCCAGAAGGAAAATGCCGGAAAGGATCATGCCCAGGATGGTGACCACCTTGACCAGGGACAGCCAGAACTCCAATTCGCCGAACTGACGGACGCCGCACATATTGATCCCATAAAGGATCGACAGCGTGATCAAGGCGGGAATCCATTGCGGCAGATCGGAAAACCAGAATTTGACGAAGATCGCCATCGCCGTGATATCGACCATGCCAACCAGAACCCAGCTCATCCAGTAATTCCAGCCGACCAGATAGCCGAAGGCCGGATGCACATAGTCCTCGGACAAGGCGTCGATTGTGGTGATCCGGCGATGTGCCAGCGCCATCTCCCCCAGCGCGCGCACGATAAAGAAGACCATCAACCCGCCAATGGCATAGGCGGCGATCAAGGCCGGTCCGGCACTGTGTATGCCGGCAGCCGAGCCCAGGAAAAGACCCGAGCCGATGGCGCCGCCGATAGCGATGAATTGAAGATGCCGCTCCGCCAAGCCACGCCGGCCGGCGGGAGCAAGGGCCGCGTTCACATTCGGATCGATTGGCTGGGCGATTTTTCCGGTCGACATCTTTCCCCCTCTTTCCCTTGCCCGTCACAATTCCCTGAGGATGGCGCGGACCGGTGAAGCGTCCAGCCCGGCCAGGGGAAGCGGCAGCGCTATCAATTCATAGTCGCCCGGCGGAACATGATCCAGCACCAGGCCTTCCAGGACCCGCATATCCGCCGGCAAGGCAAGATGCGCGTCCATGCTTTTGGATGTCTCTGGATCAAGCGACGGCGAGTCGATGCCGACCAGCATGACACCATGCGCGGCCATCCACCGTATGGCGCTTTCGCTGAACACCGTAAAATGCGATGGCCAGGCGGCATGGGGAAATTGCGCGAAAGTGCGAAACAGCATCCGCGATACGCCCCGGCTCCAATGCGTCTCAACCAGCTTTTCGCCGATGGCATCGCCTGCGCCCCGTGCGTCCACCACGCGGCAGGGCCCCAGATAAGGCTCCAGAGCCATACAATCGATGGCCAGGCCCGATGGATCGTAATGCGACGGCGCATCGGCATGGGCGCCGGAATGGGTGGAGAGCTCGATGGTGGCAACGGCGACCGGACTGCCAGCGCCATGGCTCCAGCGCGAACGGCTTTGGAAAGGCGCGTCGCCCGGCCAGACCGGCAGGGCCGCTCTCAAAGGCTGCGAAATGTCCCAAAGCTTGCGGGGCGTCTGCATCGTCACCCCATAGCGGAATCCGGTCCGCCGCGCATCAGCCGCAGGCCGGGAGGCTCCTCCGGTCTAAGGATAATGTAATAAAATCAACATATTATGAGAAAGCCTCTTCCGCCTAGCTTGCGCGGCGGCGGCCAGCCTTCTGCTTCAGGCTCTTTTTCAGGGCCGCCATCAAGTCAATCACATTGTCTTCTTCCACCGGCTCGGCGGTGACGAGCTTCTCGCCTTTCTGCTTGCGGCGGATCAGATCGCGCAGCGCATTCTCGTAACGGTCCTCGAATTTCTCCGGTTCGAAGGCGCCCTCGCGCTGTTCGATGATCTTGCGGGCGATCTCGATCATCTGCTTGTCGGGCCGGGCGGCGGGAATGTCGGCAAAGGCCTGTTTGGGCGCAATCACTTCGTCGCCCATGCGCAGCGTATAGGCCACGATGCCGCGATCACGCGGCTCCAGCGCCACCAGGCGTTCGCGCGTGTGCATCACCACGCGGCCCAGCGCGACGCGCCCTGCCTCGGACAAGGCTTCGCGGATGACGGTATAGGCTTCCACGCCATTGTCTTCGTTCGGCACCAGATAATAGGGCGCATTCCAGTAAAGCCGGTCGATATCCTTTTCGTCCACGAAGCGTTCGATCTCGATGGCGTGGGTCGTCTCCAGCTTCACCGCGTCCAGCTCTTCGTTGCTCAGCACCACATATTTGTTCTTGGAGATCTCATAGCCCTTCACCAAATCGGCCCGCTCCACCGGGCCGGTGTCGGGGTCGGTTGGCACCATGCGGATACGGTTGTTGGTGTCGGGGTTGAGAAGATGGAAGGAAATGTCGCTGGCTCGCGTGGTCGCGCCATAAAGCGCCACCGGGCAGGACACCAGCGACAGGCGCAACTGCCCCTGCCAGATCGGACGGGCCGACAATTGCGGCTCGTTGGAATTGGCTGGGTTGTGATGGCCCCTCGTGGTGGCGGCGCGATGCGACTTTGCCCGAGAGCGGGTATTTTTGGACTTCTTTTTTGCGGCCATGCGCTTTTCCTCCGGCAACCGGAACGGAAACGCGGCGAGCGAGCTATGTTTCCGGGAAAGGATCACCATGGCGACCGGAAAGACCAGGAAATCCGCCAGAAAGGGCGCTCAAAAGGCGCTCGCCAAGTATCGCGCCAAGCGGGACTTCGCCGTGACGGCCGAGCCCAGCGGCAAGCGCAGCGGCGTCAAGCCGTCCGGTCGCCTGCGCTACGTCATTCAGAAGCATGCCGCCACCCGGCTGCATTACGATTTCCGGCTGGAATGGAACGGGACTTTCCACTCCTGGGCCGTGACGCGGGGACCCTCGCTCGATCCCGCCGACAAGCGGTTGGCGGTGGAGGTGGAGGACCATCCCCTCGATTACGGCGATTTCGAAGGCACCATTCCCAAAGGCCAATATGGCGGCGGCACGGTAATGCTTTGGGATCGCGGCTTCTGGGAGCCGGAAGGCGATGCGGCGCGCATGTTGACCAAGGGCGATCTCAAATTCACGCTCGACGGCGAAAAACTGCATGGCAGTTGGGTGCTGGTGCGCATGCGCCACGACAAATTCAAGAGCAAGCGCAACAACTGGCTTCTAATAAAGCATCGCGACAAATATGCCCGTAACGGCCGTGGCGATGCCGTTCTGGAAAAGGATCACTCGGTGGCGTCGGGACGCGCCATGAGCGCCATTGCCAAAGGCACCGGCAAGAAACCCAAGGCTTTCATGCGCGCCAAATCGTTCAAAGCCGATGCTGTCTGGCAGTCCAAGGAAAGCAAGAACGCCAAAGAAGAAGAGCCAGAACCGGGACAGCCGAAGATCGCGCGCGCCATGCCCCGCTTCGTGGCGCCGCAACTGTGCCGGCTGGTGGATGGGCCGCCGTCGGGCCAACAATGGGTCCACGAAGTCAAGTTCGACGGCTATCGCATGCAGTTGCGCGTGGCGAACGGCAAAGGCCGCCTTTTGACCCGCAAAGGTCTGGATTGGACCGGAAAATTCGCGGCCATCGCAAAGGCGGCAGCGAAATTGCCGGACTGCATCATCGACGGAGAAATCTGCGCCCTGGATCATGACGGCGCGCCGGATTTCGCGGCGCTGCAGGCCGCGCTCTCGGACGGCAAGACCGGCAATCTGATCTTCTTTGCTTTCGATCTTTTGTTTCAAGAGAAGGAAGACCTCAGAGGTCTGCCTCTCCTTGCCCGCAAACGCCGTTTGGAGAAATTGCTCCGCCGCGGCGACAGGCATCTGCGCTATGTCGAGCATTTCACTGGCGGCGGCGATCAGATCCTATTGTCGGCTTGCCGCATGCATCTGGAAGGCGTGATCTCCAAACGCGCCGATGCGCCTTACACATCCGGTCGAGGCGACAATTGGACCAAGTCCAAATGCCGGGCCGGGCACGAAGTGGTGATCGGCGGCTGGTCCACCACGGCCGGCAAATTCCGCTCGCTGCTGGCGGGTGTCCATCGCGGCAATCGCCTTATATATGTGGGCCGGGTGGGCACGGGCTATTCCGCCGCCAAACTCAAGCAGCTTCTGCCACGCCTGAAGACCATGGCCGCCAAAACTTCACCCTTCACCGGCAAGAGCGCGCCCAGGCACGAGCCCGGCGTCACTTGGCTGAAGCCCGAGCTGGTAGCAGAGATCGAATTCGCGGGTTGGACTGGCGACGGCATGGTCCGGCAGGCCGCCTTCAAGGGCCTGCGCGCCGACAAGGATGCGGAGGACGTAACGACGGAGACGCCGAAAAACGCGAGAGCCCTGGAGAAGCTGGCCTAGCTCCCTGCAGCCGCGGCGCGCGCCGGGCTGAAAAGCCAGATGCACCAAAGCAGAAAGAGGGCAAAGGCCGCGGCCATCAACCAAAGCAAGCTCCCACTCACAGCAATGCCGCCTGCCGCCGCCCAGGTGATGGAGATCAGGGCCTCCGCGATGGTGGCGATGCGTGACGAGGTATGGCGGCGGCGAAAATCGCTGCGCTTGGCCTGGGCGCGGAACCAAAGCTGGATCGCGATGGACGACAGGGCAGCGGCGAAAATGCCCACGCTCGCAACCATCGCCTGATAGGGCGACGACAAGGCCAGCGCCGCAATGAACAGGCAGAAAATGGCAGCGATGCATTGCAGCACGGCTTCCGCCTTGGCGCGCAGAAGACGCGACGGCGTCACCGGCGCGGAGCCCACCAGATCGGGCGCGTCTTCGCCCGATATCGTCAGCCAGGCCAGACCGCCCGCCAACTGGCCGGCCGCCATGACCAGAACCGGCACCAGAATGATGGCCATGCCAGAACGGCCCCAATTGTGCCAAAGCAGAATGGCCGGTGGCGACAGATAGAGCAGCTGCATCAGCGACTGCGAAATCAGCCAGGGGTCGCGCAGGATCAAGACCCGTTCCTTGCGCCTGAGCGCCGCACGCGGGCTGAGCACAGAAAAGGACTGGTCCTGCCGCCGTACGGGCCTTGGTGCGTGCGAGACACTGGAAGCGGCGGCGACATAGGAAGCAAAGCGCGGTGCGGCGCGCGCGGTGATGAGCAAAAAGAGCAACAGGCTGACGGCTAGAGTCAAAACCAGATCGCGCCAATCCCCCAGCGCGGCGCGCGCGGGCGACCACAACAGGCTCGCCGGTCCCGGGACATGATTCAAAACAAGCTGGGACTTCAGGAAACTGGTGCGCGAAAGCGTGCCGCTGGAAAACATGGCCGCGCTTTGAAGTCCGATCACGAAAATGCCGCCCACGATGGCGGCGGCGATCTGCGCCGCCAGCCTGGTGCGGCGCGGCCCGATCATGCGGAAGAGATTGATGGTCAGCGCCACGGCCAGCGCCGTCGTCACCAGCGAGACCGCGATCAGGACGCCATAGGCACTGAACCAGCGCACGCCGTCGCGCCAGATCAGGATATTGATGAAAGGCCCCACCACGAAGCTCGCCATCAGCATGGCCGAGATCGCCATCGAACCGATCCGGACGGCGAAGATCCGATCCGCTTTCACTGGCGCGCTCAAGATCAACTCGAGATCGGTCCGGGTGTAGAAAATGCGGGTCACGGTCTCCATCGTCTGGGACAGCATGGCCGAACCGGACAGGAGAATGGCGGCGGTGATGCCGACCAGGGTGGGCAGGTCGGGACGGAATCCCTCGCGGGCATAGGCGCGCAGCACGACATAGCCGATGCTGTGCAAGGCGAGCTGGAAAGCGGCAAGCCAGACGACGGCTTTCCAAAGCCGACCGCGCTTTCCGGCGGTCAACATGGCCACCGTATCGCGCCAGGAAAGCCGCGCCTCATGCCGCACGAACCAGGAAAGCGGCCGGGCGGCGTCCGCGCTCATTGCGCCGCCTGGTCCTGTTCGACCAGCGAAAGAAACATATCTTCCAGGGTCGCCCTTTCCCGGCCTGTGCGCCCCCGCAAATCCTCCAGAGTGCCTTCGGCGATCAAGCGGCCGCGGGCGATGACGCCGATACGATCAGCCATGCGCTCGGCGATTTCCAGAATATGAGTGGTCATCAGCACGGTGCTGCCGCCCCGCACCTTTTCGGCCAGAACATCCTTGACCTGGCGCGCGATGGCGGCGTCGAGCCCGGTCAAAGGTTCGTCCAGGATGATGAGCTTAGGGTCATGCACCAGTGCGCCCGCCAGAGCCACCTTCTGGCGCATACCGCGAGAAAAACCCTCGCAGCGTTCGCCAGCATGTTTTTCGAGGTCCAACCAGCGCAGAAGATCGCGCGCGCGCGTCTCCGCCAATCCGGGCTCGACGCTCCAGAGCCCCGCAACGAATTCCAAATATTCCAGGGGGGTGAGCTTGTCATAGATCATGGGCTCATCGGAGAGCCAGCCGGTGATCTGTTTGGCGGCCGACGGGTCGGCCAGCGCGTCCACGCCGAAAATATGGATCGCGCCATGGTCCGGTTTCAGCAATCCGCTGACCATGCGCAGGGTCGTGGTCTTGCCTGCCCCATTTGGACCCAGAAGCATGTAGAATTCGCCCGCACGCACCGTCAGGTCGAGGCCATCCACCGCTGGCCGCGCAAAGGATTTTCGCAAATCCCGTATCGCAAGCGCGGAAGGCAATTCGGTCGCGTGCATCAAAACCCGTGTTCGGTTGGCGAGTTTGTCCGGATCAAGTGCAGGCTAAAGCAGGATGGTTTTCAAAGGGCTAAGAGATGCGGACCTATTTGCCCCATCCTTCAGCTTTTCGGCACCGCCGTCGAGAGCTTGGTGAGAAGCCGGTCCAGCAATTTGCGCTCCGCGGCATCAAGAACCGAAAGAAATTCCCGCTCCAATTCCAAGGCGACCGGCACCAGTTCCTTGTAGATGGCGAGACCTTGGGGCGATAGGGACAATTGACTGACCCGGCCGTCCTCGCAATGCGTGCCGCGCGTCAGTCGCTTGGCCTCCAGAAGCGACTGCACCGCCCGGCTGACCTGGACCTTGTCCATGGCGGTGCGCTCCGCCACTTGCCGCGCCGAAAGGCCGGGCGTCTGGCCCAGGGCCGCCATCACCCGCCATTCCGGAATGGAGAGACTGAAGCGATCGGAATAGTGGCGCGCGATGGCGCCGGAAACGCGGTTGGTCAGAACCGACAAACGATAGGGAATAAAGTGATCCAGATTGAGGACCGGCTTATTCCGCATCGGCCTGATTCTCCGGCCGTGCCGTCACAAAGGCCGGCAGGCGGTAGGCGGCCGCTTCGATGGCGAGCAGTGTGGGAAATGGCGCGAGATCGAGCTCGACCCGCCGTGCGTTGGTCATTTGGGGGATCAGACAAAGATCGGCCAAGGTCGGTTTATCGCCATGGCAAAATGCACCCCGTGCCGGATCCCCGGCCAGCAGGGCCTCTAGAGCCCGGAACCCTTCGCCGATCCAGTGGCGTTGCCAGCCAAGCCGGGCATCATCTTCGATGCCCAGCTGCTTCAGCTGGCGCAAAACTCGAAGATTGTTCAAGGGATGGATGTCACAGGCAATAAGAAGCGCCAGTTGGCGCACACGCGCCCGCGCCAGCGGTTCGGATGGAAGCAAGGCCGGCTCCGGCACGATCTCGTCCAGATATTCGATGATCGCCAGGGATTGGCCCAGCGCCTGCCCCTGGGCGACAAGTGTGGGAACAATTTCCTGCGGATTGATCTCGCGATAGGCCTCGCCGTGCTGCTGGCCGCCATCTTTCAAAAGGTGGACGAAGTGCGTATCCGCCGAAAGGCCCTTGAGATTGAGCGCAATGCGCACCCGGAACGCCGCCGAGGAGCGGAAATAACTGTAGAGCGCAAGGTCAGGCGCGGCAGACATCTTGCTCGATCGCGCCAAAGATGCTGGCGCCGTTATCGTCCAGCATTTCGATCCTGACTCTGTCGCCAAATCGCATGAAAGGCGTTTCCGGTTTGCCGCCCGCCAATTGTTCCAGCATGCGGCGCTCGGCGATGCAAGCCGACCCGGCGGAGCGGTCGCGATTGGAGACTGTCCCCGAACCGACGATGGTGCCCGCCGCCAGCGCCCGTGTGTGTGCTGCATGGGCGATCAGTTGCGGAAAATTGAAGGTCATGTCGGTGCCCGCGTCGGGCGTGCCGAAGACGGCGCCGTTCAGTTTGACATGAAGACGGCGGTGCAGGCGGCCATCCCGCCAGGCGCCGCCAAGCTCATCCGGCGTCACCGCCACAGGCGAAAAGGCGCTGGCCGGCTTGGATTGGAAGAAGCCGAAGCCCTTTGCCAATTCGTTGGGAATCAAGTTGCGCAGCGAGACGTCGTTGACCAGCATCGTCAGACGGATATGTCGCCCAGCCTCTTCCGGCGCCGCGCCATAAGGCACATCATCCGTAATCACAGCGACCTCGCCTTCGAAATCGATGCCCCAGGCTTCATCCGCCGCCAAGATCGCATCGCGCGGCCCCACAAAGCCGTCCGACCCGCCTTGATAGAACAAAGGATCGGTCCAGAAGCTGGGCGGTAATTCGGCGCCGCGCGCTTTGCGCACCAGCTCGACATGGGTGACATAAGCCGAGCCATCGGCCCATTGATAGGCGCGCGGCAGCGGGCTGGCGCAAGCCGCCTGGTCGAACGCGAAAGCGCCTTCGGCCTGGTCCTCGTTCAATTTTTTTGAAACCGATTCAAGGCGCGGGGCGGCTTGATCCCAATTGTCCAAGGCCATTTGAAGGGTCGGTGCGATTTCGGGAACCAGCACCGCGCGCGTCAGGTCGCGCGACACGATGGCCAGGCGCCCGTCCCGGCCGCCTTTCAGCGACGCCAGCTTCATTTCGTCTGCCAGCTGTTCACATAATTGCGGTCTTCCTGCGCTTCCGCGCCCGGCGTCATGTCCAGCGCATCGCGGGCATCGATCATCACGGCCACTTCATCGGTCATGGTCTTGGCCGCCTTGGCGCCCGCCGCGAACGCCTTGGGGTGCGGTCCGTGCGTGAAACCGCTGGGATGCAGGGTCACCATGCCGGGCTTGATATTGTCCCGGCTGAAGAAATCGCCGGCATGATAGAAGATCATCTCGTCGAAATCGTCATTGGAATGGAAGAAGGGCACCTTCATAGCACCCGGATCGCTTTCGATCGGGCGTGGCACGAAGGTGCAGACCACGAAGCGATCTGCCACGAAAGTGGAATGGACACTGGGCGGCAGGTGATAGCGATGGCTCATCACCGGGCGGATGTCGCGCCAGTTCAACTTCACGGGCGCCAGATTGCCCTTCCAGCCCACGGCATCCAGCGGATTGAAGGGATAGCCGATGGTAGAGATCCGATCGCGCCGCTTCACCTTGACCGACCAATTGCCTTCCCTTTGGCCGCCAAAAGCCTCGTCCAGCTTGGGCGTGTCGAGCGCGGCGGGATCGAATTGCGCATGCTCGCCCAGAAGGCCGCGGTCCGGCAACTTGAAGGCGCCATTGCGCGCTTCGATGGAAAGCGCCGTCGTCGGTTTGGCGGGTTCGAGCCGCCACATGGTGCCGCGCGGCAGAAGAATATAATCGCCGTCGCGGTAGGAGAAGTGGCCGAAATCGCAAAAGAGTTCGCCCGCGCCTTCATGCATGAAAAGCAGAAGATCGCCGTCCGCATCGCGCACCAGATAATCCATCGTGGCCTTGCACAGCCAGATGGAGACCGCGCAATTGGCATTCTGCAGCAACATGGCGCCTTCGAGCGGCGAACTTTCCTTGGCCGCGGCTTTGGCGTCGAACGCACGGGGGCGCAGACCCCCTTCGAAAGAGGTCCAACCGGTGGGCGCGTGCCGATGATAGAGGTGGGCTGCGGGTCCGAAAAAGCCGTCGCGGCCGATTTCCCGCTCGAACGCGCCTTCCGGCAGATCGGCATGGGCCTGACGCGAAGTCTTGCCTTCGATGCGGGGAAACTCGATCCAGTTGCGGCTCACGGCTTGGCCTCTCTCAGCACGCCGCGGCGGATTTGATCCGCTTCGATGCTTTCGAACAAAGCGCGGAAATTGCCTTCCCCGAAGCCTTCATTGCCCTTGCGTTGAATGAGTTCGAAGAAAATCGGTCCGATCGCGTTCTGGGTGAATATCTGAAGCAGAAGGCCGGTTTCTTCGTCCCGCGCGCCGTCGATCAGGATGCGGTCGCGCTTGAGCCTGGGCACATCTTCGCCATGGCCTTTGATGCGATTGTCCAGCCGCTCGTAATAGGTGTCGGGGGTATCCTGGAATGCGACGCCGCTCTTCCGCAACATCTCCACGGAGGTATAGATGTCATCGGCGGCGAGCGCGATATGCTGGATGCCTTCGCCATGATAGGCGTGGAGATATTCTTCGATCTGCGATTTGTCGTCCGAAGATTCGTTGATCGGAATGCGGATGGCGCCGTCCGGGCTGGTCATGGCGCGGGATTTGAGGCCGGTCAGCTTGCCTTCGATATCGAAATAGCGCACTTCGCGGAAATTGAAGAGCCCCTCATAAAAGCCGGCCCATTGATCCATGTTGCCGCGATAGACATTGTGGGTGACATGATCGATGCGCGAAAGCCCCGCGCCGGGATGGGCAAAACCCAGATCGGGATCGGTGGGCACGAAGTCCACGTCGTAGATCGAATGCTCGCCGTAGCGGTCCACCAGATAGATAACGCTGCCGCCGATACCCTCGATGGCGGGAATATTGAGTTCCATCGGTCCCACGGCGTTGGCGAAGGGCTTGGCGCCGCGCGCCAAAAGCGCCTTAAAGGCATGCGCGGCGTCTTTCACCCGAAACGCCATGGCGCAGGCGCTGGGGCCATGGGCCTGGGCGAAACGCGCGCCATGGCTGTCGGGATGGGCATTGACGATGAAATTGGTGTCGCCCTGGCGGTAAAGCGTCACCGCCTTTGAGCGATGGCGACCGACGGCGCGAAACCCCATCCGTTCGAACAGCTGATGCAGAGCGGCGGTGTCGGGGGCGGTATATTCGACGAATTCGAAGCCGTCCGTGCCGATCGGATTGTCCCAAAGTTCCATCGCCCGGGTCCTTGTCTCTTGCCTTGGAGGCCGAGATAGTTTCATATGTAACTATCTGGAGTCAAGGCAATGGCGACAACCCTGGCAAAGCCGCCGGAAGCGGCTATGGACTGGACCATCCCACAAGGCTGGGCCGGCTATTCGCAAAGCGAACACCGGATCTGGGATCAGCTATACGCCCGCCAGATCGGCATGCTGAAGGATCGGGCCAGCGCGGCCTTCCTGCGAGGCTTGGAGAGCCTCAGCCTGTCGCGGGCAGGCATCCCCAACTTCGAAGAATTGTCGGAGCGGCTTCACCGGCTGACGGGTTGGCGGGTTGTGGCGGTACCGGGCCTGGTTCCGGACGAAGTCTTTTTCGATCATCTGGCGAATCGGCGTTTCGTGGCCGGGCGGTTTATCCGCAAGCCCGAGCAACTGGATTATCTTGAGGAACCGGACGTCTTTCATGACGTCTTCGGCCATGTGCCCCTGCTCTCCGATCCGGTCTTTGCGGACTATATGCAGGCTTATGGCAAGGGCGGGTTGCGGGCCCTCAATTTCCATTCCCTGGAGAAACTGGCGCGGCTCTATTGGTACACGGTGGAGTTCGGGCTGATCCGCGAGAAGGGCGGTCTCAGGCTCTATGGCGCGGGCATCTTGTCCAGCTTCAGCGAATCGGTCTTCGCGCTGGAAAGCCCCTCACCCAACCGCATCGGCTTCGATTTGGAGCGGGTGATGCGCACGCTCTACCGCATCGATGATTATCAGCAGAGCTATTTCGTCATCGACAGTTTCGACGACCTGCTGCGCCGGACCCGGGACGCGGATTTCGCCCCGGTCTATGCGCGGCTCAACGACCTGCCCGATATCGCGCCCGACGCCGTGTCGGCGGCCGATCGCGTGATCCATCGCGGCACCCAGGCGCGGGCCTATACGGGCTCTAGATCCTAGAAGGGCTTCGCCCCAAAAAGCACTTGGCCGCCACTTTCGTGGCGGCCAAGCATCGTTTCCGGGAGAGGCTCCTCAGAACTTGGTCGAGATGCGGGCGAAGAAGAAGCGGCCCGTCACATCGTAAGGACCAGCAATGGTGTTGCTCTTGCCGATGCTGTCGCCATTCAGGAACGGTGGGCTCTTGTCGAACAAATTGTTGATGCCCACGACCAGGCGGGTCGACTTGGAGGGTCCGATTTCCGGCAGATCATAGGACACCGCGATATCGTGATAGAAGATTTCCGGAAGTCTGTTGCCATAGCTGTCGAGCCCACCCGCAAGATTTTTCGTCCCGTTGATGTAGCGCAGGCCGTAATGCAGGCCGAGATCATCGAGCCGATAATCGACCGATGCGGTGGACCGCCAGGTCGGCTGGATCGAGTCATTGCCATAATTGAAGAAGCCCACGAATTCGTTGGTCGAGAAGTCCGGGTTCTGAGTGGTGTTGAGGAACTCCCGCTCGGCCTGCAAATCGATCACGAAGGAGCCGGGCACCGGAAGATCCAGTCCCGCCACATCGGTGTTGTAGCTAGCTTCCAGATCCATACCGCGCACCGCATTGATGCCCAGATTGGTGTTCAGACTGCCGATCTGGAAGATGCCGCCGGGACCGCGGGTGATCTGGCTGCAATAGGCCGGATTCTGGTCCACGTAGCAGCCCAGCACCACGATGTCAGGGCCGGCATTGTTGGCGATGCCGCCGTCCAGAATGCTGTTGGTGATCTTGATCTCGTAATAATCACCGTTCAGCGTCAGGCCCGGCGCGAAGGTCGGAGTAATCACTGCGCCCATATTCCAGGAGCGTGACAGTTCCGGCTTCAGTTGTTGATTGCCGCCGACGACCAATCCGCGCTGGTCGGCGATGAGATTGTTTTCAGGCGATTGATAGGCGGCGATCTGGGCCGGTGTCAGGCCGCGCGCAGATAGCTGCGTGAAGCAGGCCGATCCGGGCGCGAGAGAGCCTAGGCCGGCATTGCTGTTGCCATTGAAGCCGGCGGCGCGGCTGTCGCAAGGATCGCCGTCCACCGAAATGTAGCTGATGGCATGGCCGCCGAACAGTTCGGCGGTCGATGGCGCGCGGAAACCGGTGGCATAGGAGCCACGGATCCGGAGATCGTCGATCACTTGCCACTCGCCACCAATCTTCCACGTCAAGGCATCGCCGAACGTAGAATAATGGTCGAAGCGGCCGCTGGGCGTCAGGGTCACGAACTCCGCGAAGGGCAGGTCCTTCAACACTGGAATACGCATTTCACCATAGAAGGAGGTCACACCATAGCCACCGGCGGTCGGCGCCGATGGGCCTGCGGCATAGCCCTCCTGGGTCAGGGAGTCAGGGGCGTCGTTGGCGTATTCGAAACGACGTTCGAAGCCGAGCGACGCCTGCAACGGGCCAGCCGGTAAGTCAAACACCGGGCCATTGATGTCGGCATAGATGTAGTTTTCGTAGGTGAACTGCGTCTCGGTCGTTGTCGTGGTCAGATAAGCGACCTGAGCCGGGGTTAGCGTGTTCACGCCATTGAAGAAATTGATTGGCGTGGTGGGCGTATTGTAACCGAACAGGGGATTGAAGGTGCAACCGCCCGGCGCGTCGACGCAAGGAATCTGCGCCGTGGCTTGAGCGAGGTGGAAGAAATTGCCGGAATTGAGGACCCGCAGCTGGCTGTCGTTGCGCTGCTGGACATAGCCCGCTTCCCAATTGTAGTCGCCGAACAGATGGCCTTCGAAGCCGGCGCGGAGACGATAGGTGTTGGATACCTGCTTATAGGTGCGGGGCCCGAAATTGTTGGGCGTCAGGTTGGCGTCGATACAGGTAGGCGCCAGGCCGAGGCCGGTCTGGGCGCCCGTGGGATCTGGGCACGGCACTGGCGAAGCCGTGCCGTTTGGATCGGTATAGCCTGGGAAGCTGGTGGGCACGAAGAAGCCGCCATATACGATGCCGCCCGTGATGGGATTCGCCGCAGCGATCTGATCACCCAAAAGTGGCTCGGGACGCAAACGCTGTTCCGAGTCGCGGCGGGTGAAGAAGCCGCTGGTAACGAAGGTCACGTCCGGCATGAGGTCATAATGCGCGTTCCAGGCTGCCTGGGTACGGCCAATGCCGCTGGACAAGGTGGCGTTCGGCACCACCTGAGGGCAGCCAGCATTCAGCCTCACACGGCCCTTGGCCGGCAGGTAGGTCAAACAAGGAAGGCTGCCGAGCGACGGATCGTTATAGGTCGTCTCCGTGCCATTCCACACGGTGTGCGAATTGAGATCCTGCAGAATGTTCAATTGACTGCGGAAGGTTGAACCACCTTCCAGCGCGCCCTGTCCGATATGCGGATCGATCGACCAGTCGCGGTCCTTCATGTCCACCGGGCTCTGATGCTCATTGAGCAATGAAAGGGTAATGTTACCCTTGTCGAAATTGTAGCCCATCGTGCCGGTGATGCTGTAGAGATCGCCGCCGCCATGCTCGCTGGCGCCGAAATTGGCGTCGAGCTGCAGGCCCTGGAAATCCTTCTTGGTGATGAAGTTGATCACGCCGCCGATGGCATCGGCGCCATAGATCGAGGACGCGCCATCACGCAGCACTTCAACCCGGTCGATCATCGAAATCGGAATCGAATTAAGATCCGGAACGGAGATCGAAGAGCTGAAAATCGGCACCAACCGCTGACCGTCGATCAGAACCAAGGTGCGCGTCGGGCCGAGGTTGCGCAGACCGATTTCGGAAAGACCGTTGGCGCCATTGTTGGTGGCGTTGCTGATACCGCCGGTGGTGTCGGGGCCGACCAGCTTGGTCAGCACGTCTTCGGCGTTGAAGGCGCTGGTCAATTGAATCTGTTCGGATGTCGCCGTGGAAATCGGGCTGGCGCTGGTGGCGTTGAGAACCGGAATACGCGAACCGGTTACGACCACTGTTTCAGGCGCAGTAGCGTTTTGCGCCAAGGCCGGCTGCGCCGCCAGCAAAGCCGACATGGCTGCGCTTGCCGCAAGCAGATGACGCCGACGAAATGCGATTACGGAATATGCCATATTATATTACCCCCTACTTTTGTCCGGCGCGGTTCGCGCACGGCGGGTGAGACCAGGAGGTTCTCGACGAGGTCAGACTTCGCTGACAAACGCCGTTCGAGAACCCTTTGAACCAAGTTCAATCACGGCGTTGAACGCCCTCACAACCCATCCGATGCATGGGTGCGTAACAATATTGCGCGCTGTATTTTTGATGTCACAGGGGTGACGGAACTTTTATCTAGACATTATCTAGAAGTTTTTGTGGAACTTTTTCATTCCCCAGCGGAAGCTTTATCGAGAGACCGTCTAGGGAACTTTTTGCTTCACTGCACACGCCGGACTTTGAAGACCGCATTCCGATCATTGAAAGTCAGGTCGTAACTCCCGAGACTTCCTTTCGAAATCGTCACGCTGTGGGTGCGGCCGGGATGATATTGCGCTGCAGTTGTATCGCCTGCAACCTGCTGCCAAATTTGTCCATTATTCAACGAGATCGTGAAGCGGCCCGCCGGATCCTTCTGGAAGTTGCTGATTTCAGCCGAAAGCCGCTGCGCCGTCTCTGCTGGCACACTGCCGCGCAATTCTTCCCGGCCCAGCTCCTGGGCGACCGGGGGCGGAGGCGCCGCCGGCGAAGCCATGCGGGAAGGCAAGGGTTGCGACGGCGCGGCCAAGCCACCCGAAGGTGCGCCCAAGGCCCCCGAGGCTGCACCATGCGCCAGACGGTCGTAGCAAGAGAGCCGCTCCACCGCGCCCGCAAATGTCAGGCAGTGCATCAGCTCTGTCCTGATATCGCCGGTTTGCGCCTCGCTTGTGGCCGCAGGCGCCAGCACGAAAACGGCCGTCAGGATTGCGTATCTCTTCCTAGTCACGATGATTCTCCGGTGTCCGGCGGCTTAAAGCCCCAAAGCTTGCAACACAGTGCGCCAGATCTTCAAGCAGGCCATAACTCCAGCCTATCCAAGCTGTTTCTCGGGGGTCCGCAACCTAGCTTGACGGCAATTATTTTAAACATGAAATTATAGCCATGGCGCTGCGCCCATCGCTCCACACTGATCTCTTCGCTCGGGAGAATCTGCCGCCCGAAGCGCAATGGCCGGTATTTGAATTCCCGCTGGCGGATCTGTCGGTCAGCGATCCTTTCAATTGCGGCCAATGGTTGCTCGACAGGGCGCTGTCCGGGCTTTCGCCGGACAGGCCGGCGATTTTTTTCGGCGACACAGTCTGGAGTTACGCCCGGCTGCTGGCCGAGACCAACCGGCTTTGCCATGTCCTCACGGACGATTTGCATGTCGCGCCCGGCAACCGGGTGCTGTTGCGCGGGCCCAATTCGCCTTTGATGTTCGCCGCTTGGCTGGCGGTGATGAAAGTGGGCGCGATCGCGGTCTCGACCATGCCGATGCTCAGGGCCCGCGAGCTACGTCAGATCGTGAGCAAGGCGAATATCGAACTGGCCTTCTGCGCCGCCGAACTGACCGACGAGCTGACGCCGCTGCTGAAGGCATCGCCGCTCAAGCGGATAATGGCTTATGGCGAGAGCGAGGGCGAATTGCAGCGGGCGATGGTGGCAAAACCGGACCGCTTTACCGCCGTTCCCACCAGCCAGGACGATGTCTGCATTATCGCTTTCACCTCGGGCACCACCGGCGAGCCCAAGGCCACTCTGCATTTTCATCGCGACATTCTGGCCATGTGCGAGACCTTTGCCCGCCACATGGTGCCCGCCAACGACCGGGCGATCTTCTCGGGCACGCCGTCCATCGCCTTCACCTTCGGGCTGGGCGGTCTCTTGGTGTTTCCGCTTTATTTCCGGGCGGCGATGGCCTTGCCGAAAACCTCGACGCCCGCGGCGCTGGCCCAGACCATTGCGCGCCATTGGGTGACGCATCTTTTCACTTCGCCGACCGCCTACAAGGCCTTGTCGGCGCAGAAAAGCGCCTTCGACCTTTCCAGCCTGCGCGTCTGCGTTTCGGCGGGCGAAACGCTTCCCAAGGCGATCTCGGATCTGTGGTTCGCCGAGACCGGCATCCGCCTGATCGACGGCATCGGCGGCACCGAGATGATTCACATCTTCATCTCCGCCGCCAGCGACGATATTCGGCCAGGCGCAACCGGCAAGCCAGTGCCCGGCTATCGCGCGGAATTGTTCGATGCCGACATGAAGCCCCTTGCGGGCGCTGCGACAGGACGGCTGGGCATTCGCGGCCCCACCGGCTGCCGCTATCTCAACGATGCGCGCCAGGCCGACTACGTCAAGAATGGCTGGAACATGACCGGCGACATCTATCGACGGGACGAGGACGGCTATTACTGGTTCGTGTCGCGCGCCGACGACATGATCGTCTCCGGCGGCTACAATATCGCGGGGCCCGAAGTCGAACAGGCGTTGAGCCTGCATCCCGATGTCGAGGAATGCGCCGTAATCGGCTGGCCGGATGCAGAGCGTGGCCATATCGTCAAGGCCGTGGTGGTTCCCAGGCCGGGCGTCGCGGTCGACGCGGATTTGGCCAAGGCGCTGCAGGAGCATGTGAAGCGCGTGTTGGCGCCTTACAAATATCCCCGCGCGGTGGAATTCCGCACGGCGCTGCCTAAGACCGTGACCGGCAAATTGCAGCGCAGCGCCCTTCGCACCGGATAGATCGCTACGGGCGGCTCGCCGGTTTTCCCCCACGCGGCCGGGCCCGCTGACGCAGATCGCTCAATTCTTCCCGTTCGCGGCGCGCCAGCGACAATTGCGCCCGGTAGCCCAGCTCATATTGCGGCGCCGTGGCCATATCGAGGCCGTACCAGGCAGCAGCCCGCAACGTCAGTGTCGGATCGATCAAATGCCCTCGCCCGATCGCCACCAGGTCGGCGCGACCCGCCGCCAGAATAGTGTTGATCTGGTCGGCGGAGGAAATCGCGCCCACTGCCATGGTGGCGATGCCGGCTTCGTTGCGAATGCGATCGGAGAAAGGGGTCTGGAACATGCGACCGAACACCGGCTCGGCGTCATACACAGTCTGCCCGGTCGAAACATCGAGGAGATCGCAGCCGGCTTCCGAGAAGGCGCGCGCCACCTCAACCGATTCCTCGCCGGTGAGACCGCCCTCTTTCCAGTCCGTGGCCGAGATGCGCACCGACGCAGGCTTGGCAACGGGCCATACCGCGCGGATGGCGCGGAACACTTCCAGCGGAAAGCGCAGCCGGTTGGCGAGGCTGCCGCCATAATCGTCGGTGCGGCGGTTGGTCAGCGGCGAGATAAAGGACGCCAGCAGATAGCCGTGCCCGCAATGAAGCTCCAGCATGTCGAAGCCGGCGCGCTCGGCGCGGATTGCAGCGGCGGCGAAATCGCGCTTGACCTGATCCATGTCCGCTTCGGTCATGGCGCGTGGCACCTGGCTATGCGGATAATAAGGAATGGCGGAGGCCGCGACCAGCGGCCAAGCGCCGCCGTCCAGCGGCTCGTCCATCCCCTCCCACATCAATTTGGTGGCGCCTTTGCGCCCGGCATGGCCCAGCTGGAGGCATATCTTGGCGCCGCTGTGCTGATGCACGAAAGAAACCACGCGCGTCCAGGCCGCTTCCTGCGCATCGGTGTAAAGCCCGGCGCAACCATGAGTGATGCGCGCTTGAGCCGAGACATTCGTCATCTCGGTGAAGATCAGGCCTGCGCCACCCAGCGCGCGTGCGCCCAGATGCACCAGATGCCAGTCATCCGGCATGCCTTCTTCCGCCGAATACATGCACATGGGCGAGAGGACGACGCGGTTCGAAAGGGTCATGTCGCGCAGCCGGAACGGTTGGAACATCGGTGGAATATTTTCGTCGCGAATAGGCAGGCCCCGCGCTTTCTGCTCCCGTGCGAAATTGCGCGTCACCGCCTTGACGAAATCGGGTGCGCGCATCGCCAGATTGTCATAGGTGATGGATTTCGACCGCGTCATCAGGCCGAAGGCGAATTTGAGCGGATCGTAATTCCAGAAACGGGCCAGATGTTCGAACCAGACCAAGGAGACATTCGCGGCATGCTGGGTTTTCTCGACATCCTCGCGCCGGTCCCGTTCGAAGGCGGAAAGCGCCGCCGTCACATCGTCGCCATGGCTGCGGAAGGCTTCGAACAGGGCGATGGCGTCTTCCATGGCGAGCTTGGTGCCCGCGCCGATGGAGAAATGCGCCGTCGCTTTGGCATCGCCGATCAGGACGATATTGTCCTTCACCCAGCGCTTGTTGCGGATCATGGGAAAGCTGCGCCACAGCGAGCGGTTGGTGATCAGCTTGTGACCATCCAGCTCGGACGCGAAAATTCCTTCCAGAAAGCGCGCGGACTGGGCTTCGCTCATCGCGGCGAAGCCGGCGCGCGACCAAGTCTCGGGATCGGTTTCGATCACCCAGGTCGAATGGCCAGGCTCATATTGATAGCAATGGGCGATAAAGACGCCATATTCGGTTTCGCGGAAGAAGAAGGTGAAGGCGTCCAGCGGCCGGGTCGATCCCAGCCAGACAAATTTGTTGGGGCGCAGATCGACACTGGGCGCAAAATGACCTTCATAGAGTGCGCGAACCCGGCTGTTGATGCCATCCGCCGCCACGATCACATCGCTGCCGGCGAACACGCCAAGATCGGCGATGTCCTGTTCGAAATAGAGTTCGACCCCCAAGGCGCGAGCGCGCTTTTGCAGCAACGTCAGCAGGGTCTGCCGCGAACAGCCGCAAAAGCCGTTGCCGCCGACCCGCACCACCGCATCTTTGAAATGGACTTCGATGTCGTCCCAATAGGCGAAATTCGCCAGGATGGCGGCATGACTTTCGGAATCGTAACGGGCGAAAATGTCCAGCGTCTGGTCGGAAAAGACCACACCGAAGCCAAAGGTATCGTCGGCGCGGTTGCGCTCGTAGAGCGCGATCTGGCAATCCGGGCGGGCCTTCTTCAGCAGGATGGCAAAGTAAAGACCGGCCGGGCCGCCGCCGAGAATGGAGATTTTCATCCGCGCTGCCTCTATGCCGGCACCTCTTCAGCCGTCGCCTCGAGATATTTTAATCTTGAAATATTTCCTGTCCGACGTCAAGCTACGCCTCTATTCGCGTTGTGGGAAGCATGAAGGATTTTGACGGTCTTCACGCACTGGTCACCGGTGGCGGCCGCGGCATCGGTGCCGCCATCGCGTTCGCCCTGACGCAAGGCGGCGCCCGCGTCACCATCACCGGCCGGAATGAGGCGGCGCTGGCCGAACGCGTTGCGCGCAAGGACGCGGCCGCCTATATCCGGGCTGATCTTGCCGACCCGGCCGCCTTCGAGAAGGCGATGACCGAGATCGCCGGCAAAGGCCCGGTCGACATTCTGGTCAACAATGCCGGCATGGCCATGTCCGCGCCCTTTCTCAAGACAGCGGATGCCGATTTCGAGATGCTGTTCCGGGTGAATGTATTGGGCGCCGTCATCGCCAGCCGCGCGGTGCTGCCAGGCATGATGGCGCGGAAGTTCGGGCGTATCGTCAATATCGCGTCTACTGCCGCGCTCAAGGGCCATCCCTATATCAGCGCCTATGTGACGTCCAAACACGCGCTTCTGGGCTTCACGCGCGCGCTGGCGCTGGAACAGGCCAAGACCGGCGTGACCGTCAACGCGGTTTGCCCCGGCTTTACGGATACCGACATGGTTGGCGACGCCATCGAGCGCATCGTCGCCAAGACGGGCCGCGACGCCGACAGCGCCCGCGCCGAGATCGTCAAGACAAGTCCCATCGGGCGGCTGATCGCTCCGGCGGAAGTGGCCGATGCGGTATGCTTCCTGGCGCGCCGCGAATCGGGCGGCATGACCGGCACCGCGATCACCGTGGCAGGCGGAGAAGCATGAACAGCCATCTCGACTCCGAAACCAAGGTTCTGGAATCGCCGCAAGATCATAAGGATGAGCTGCGCTTGTGGCTGCGCCTTCTCACCTGCACCAACCTGATCGAAGCCGCGATCCGCAAAAAGCTGGGCGAAGAATTCGATACCACCCTGCCGCGCTTCGATCTCCTGGCGCAGCTGGAACGGGCGCCGGACGGCATGACCCTGGGCGATCTTTCCCGGCGCATGATGGTGACCAACGGCAATGTCACGGGCCTGGTCGAACGGCTGGTGCAGAGCGGCCATATCAAGCGGTCGGCGCTGCCCACCGACCGCCGGGTGCAGATCGTCAAGCTCACGGCCAAGGGTCACACTTATTTCAGCCGTATGGCGAGCGCACATGAAAATTGGATCGCTGAGCTGTTCGCCCAGCTGAACACCAAGGATGTCGGAGAATTGATTCGCAGCCTGGGCAAGCTGAAAGAGTCGGTGAGAGGCGCAAACGGAACAGAAACGCTATGACCGCGCTTTCCGCCTGGAAGCCCGATCATGTCCGGCTTGCCGTGAAAGACGGCGTGGCGCTGGTCACCCTGTCGCGTCCGGAGAAGAAGAACCCCCTCACCTTCGAAAGCTATGCCGAGCTGGTGCGGCTGTTTCGCGACGCCGCCACGGATGACGATGTCAAAGCCTTCGTACTGACCGGCGATGGCGGCAATTTCTGCTCCGGCGGCGATGTGTTCGAGATTATCGGGCCGTTGGTGGAAAAGGACGCCAAGGGGTTATTGGCCTTTACCCGGATGACGGGCGATCTGGTCAAAGCGATGCGCGCCTGTCCCCAGCCGGTCGTCGCCGCGGTGGACGGCGTTTGCGCCGGCGCGGGCGCGATCATGGCCATGGCGTCGGACCTGCGCATCGGCACGGCCACCGCCAAGGTGGCGTTCCTGTTCAATCGCGTGGGACTTGCGGGTTGCGACATGGGCGCCTGCGCGATGCTGCCCCGGATTATCGGCCTGGGCCGCGCCTCGGAGCTTCTTTTTCTGGGACGCAGCATGAGTGGCGACGAAGGCCTTGCCTGGGGTTTCTTCAATCGTCTCGCCGCCTCCGGTGAATTGCAGAATGCGGCCATGGCCATTGCGGCCGAGATCGCGAGCGGCCCCAGCTTCGCGCACGCGCTCACCAAGAAGATGCTGGCGACGGAATGGGCCATGGCGCTGGAGGCGGCGATTGACGCCGAAGCCATTGCGCAGGCGCTTTGCATGCAGACCGCCGATTTCAAGCGCGCCTATCAGGCTTTCGCCGCCCGCGAAAAGCCAAAATTTCAAGGGAATTGACTGAGATGCCGCTTCCCAAGCTGGAACTGCCCAAAGGCCGCGAGCGGGCGCTGCCGATCCATCCCCGCTATTTTCCCGATGACGCCTGGACCACCATACGCATGGTGCGCTTCTCCGATTGCGACCCCGCCGGGATCCTCTACACCCCGCGCTTTGTGGACATGATCAATGGCGCGGTCGAGGATTTTTTTCTGGCGCGCCTACACATCGGCTATCACGACTTGATCCAGAACGAGCGCATCGGCCTGGGCTACAAGAGCGCCGATTGCGATTTCTTTAAGCCCGCGTTGATGGGTGAGCGGCTACAATTCACTATTCTGGTGGAGCATATCGGCCGCACCTCGGTGATTTTCTCCATCCATTGCGTGCGCGAGATCGAAGAGATCATGCGGTGCCGCCTGGTCATGGTGACAACCTCGCTCAACACGCATAACGCCATCACCATTCCCCGGCCGCTGAAGGATGCGTTGACGGCCTATAAGGACAGCTGCCGATGACAAAGACGAACGGTCAGCGTGTCCTGCTGCCGGAAGGCTGGCCGCAGCCCAAAGGCTACGCCAACGGCGTGGTCGCCAAGGGCACGCAGATATTCCTGGGCGGCCAGATCGGTTGGGATGAAAAGGGCGAGGTCGCGAAAGGCTTCGTTGCCCAGGTTCACCAAGCTCTGGCGAACATCGTCCGGCTTTTGAAGGAAGCAGGTGCCGGGCCGGAGCATGTGGTGCGGCTGGTGTGGTATGTCACCGACATGGACGCCTATGCCGCGAATCTGCGGCCCATCGGCGAAGCCTATCGCGCGCTGTTCGGCCGCCATTATCCCAGCATGACCCTCGTGCAGGTGGTGCGCTTGGTGGAGGCCGGCGCCAAGGTGGAGATCGAAGCCACCGCTGTGTTGCCGGACTGACGATCCAATTGCCTATTGCAGCTTGCCATAGACGGTTTTGCCACCCAGCACTGTCGCCCGCACTTTAATATCCTTTATCGTCTCTGCCCGCACTTTGAGAATGTCGTCGGACAGCAGAACCAGATCGGCATATTTTCCGGGCTCGATGGAGCCTTTCACATTCTCCTCGAAACTGGTGAGCGTCGACCAGCTCGTGACCGAGCGGATCGCCTGTTCGCGCGTGATGCCCTGGTCCGCGCCCAACTTGCCGCCCCACATGGTGCCGCGCGTGACCTCGCCATAGATCTCATAGAGCGGCCAGGCGTGATACGAGATCGGGCCATCCGAGCCGCCCGCGAATTTCAGACCGGCCGCCAGCCAGTCCTTGTAATTTTCCATCTTGTCTGCCAGCGGTCGGTGCCAGGCGACCAGGATCAGCTTTCCCAGTTGCGCATCGTGCATATATTCGGAATTGAGCATCAGCCCCAATTTCTTGATGCGGGGATACATGTCGGGCAACAGCAGAAAATCATGATCGATCATCCAGCGGCGTTTGGTGATGTCGGTTTTGCTGTTGGCATATTCGAAAGCTGTGAGCGCCTCATCGATCGCGGCATCGCCCACCACATGCGGCCTGAGCCGCCAACCTGCCGCGGCCACCGTCGCCGCGAATTCGTTGAATTGCTGCTGCGGCACCTTGAACATGCCTTTATAGCCGGGGCGGTCGGGATAATCCTCGCGCAACAGCGCGGTCAGTTCGGCGCCATCCAGGCCCGTCTCCGCGATCTGATCGGCGCGGATCATGCCGTCGCCATAATGCTGGGTCGGCGGGCCGATGGCGGCGAGATCCTGCCTCACCTTCTCCAGCGGCTCGGCGGGATCGATGTCGTAAGCGAAATCCACCCGCGTGGTGAGTGTCCCCTCGGTCAGCAGAGACTTATATAAATCCATATCCTCCTGCGTTCCGCCCGGCTCGCCGATGCTGGTGAGGCCATTGCTGTTGTTGAGGGCAATGGTCTTGAGCAAACCCTTGCGCCGGTCCGCCGGAGATTCCTTCGGCATCAGGCGCGCCACCGGCCGGCCCGCGTTGTCGAACAGCAGGCCGGTCGGTTCGCCGGTGGCGGGGTCTTTGCGGATCTCCCCACCCTGCGGGTCGGGCGTGTCCTTGGTGATGCCCGCCAGCTTCAGCGCCAGGGAGTTGGCGATGATGTAATGCGGGCCTGGAATATAAACGGGATTGTCTGCCGCTACCTTGTCCAGATCGGCGCGGGTGGGCAGCCGCCCGTCCGACAATTCATGCTCCCACCAGCCGCGCGTGCCGCGAACCCATTCGCCGGGCTTGACCTCCTTGATGCGCTTGGTGATCGCGGCCTGGATGTCGGCGATGGAATGGATATCGGTGAGATCGACATCGACGGAAAGGCCCGCGCCTTGGGTCAGCTGATGTACATGGCTGTCAATGAAGCCCGGCAGCACGGTCTGGCCATGCAGATCAATCTTCACCGTATTGGGTCCGGCGCCGGCCAGCACCGCCTTGTCGCTGCCAACTTTGACGAAGCGTCCGCCCGCGATGGAGACCGCTTGCGCGACGGAGAATTTGGCGTCCACGGTGACGATCTTGGCGTCGTAAAGGATCAAGTCCGGCGCGGTCTGGGCGTGCGCCATATCGGCGATCAACAAGGCCGCCGCCGATATGCTCCATGCCAGCGAACATTTCCCCAACATCATGCGCCTCCCTTGGCCGGATCGCCCGCCACCGCCCGCGCGATCACGATTCTCTGCACGTCGGATGCGCCTTCATATATGCGCATGGCGCGGATATCACGATAAAGCTCTTCCACCACCGAACCGGAGGCGACACCCGCGGCGCCCCAGACCTGAACCGCGTCGTCGATGATCTCCTGCGCTGCCTCGGTCGAGAACAGCTTCGCCATCGCCGCCTCGCGGGTGATGCGCTTGGCACCCGCCACATCTTTGGTCCAGGCGGCGCGGTAAACCAGAAGAGCGGCGGCATCGATTTTGAGCGCCATGTCCGCGAGCTTGACCTGTATGAGCTGCAGATCGCCCAGCTTGCCGCCGAACATGGGCCGCGACGACGTCCGCGCCAGCGATTCTGCCAAAGCTCGCCGCGCCAAGCCGAGCGCGGCGGCGCCCACGCTGGGCCGGAACACATCAAGCGTACCCAACGCCACCCGCATGCCGTTGCCGCGCCCGCCGATCACCGCGTCTTCACGTAAGCGGCAATTGCGGAATTCCAGCATCGCCAATGGATGCGGCGAGATCGTCTCCTGCCGCTTGACGATCGATAGCCCCGGATTGTCGCCCGCGACGACAAAGGCGGTGTACCGCTCCTCATCTCGCGCGAACACGACATATTGCCCCGCAATGCCGCCATTGGAGATCCAGCATTTGATGCCCGTAAGTTCGAAACCGCCAGGCGCCGGCGTCGCCGCGCTTTTCATGGCGGCAACATCCGAACCGGCCTCGGGCTCGGACAGCGCAAAAGCTGTCAGCGTCTTGCCGCTGCGCGCTCCGTTCAGCAACGCCGCCTTCTGCGCCGGCGTGCCGAACAAGGTGATCGCCCCGGTGCCCAGGCCTTGCATGGCGAAAGCAAAATCGGCCAGCGCCGAATGCGACGCCAGGATCTCGCGGATCAGGCAAAGCGACCGGAGATCGAATCCGCCATCGCCCGGCACGGCATGATCGAGCCAGCGATCCTTGCCCAACGCGGCCACCAGCGCGCGGCAGGAGCCGTCGATGTCGCCATGATCGATCAGGCTTGAAAGGTGGCGCGCCGCCCAATCCTCCAGCGCCGCCGCAAGCACGCGGTGCTTGGCGTCGAAAAAGGGCCAATCCAGATAGCTCTTGTCGCGCATGGAACGGCCCCGGCCAGGTCCCCCGATTTACTTTAGATATAAGGCATCCGGAACGGTGGGGCCAAGTCAAGGCTTGGCGCCAGCCAATTTGCTTCCAACCCGAGAAAGAACCGGTCTAAAGTCTCCCCGCAAGGCCGGGAGATGGAAATGAAAGCCCTTTTCGTGCAAATCAAATGCGAGCTGACAAAGTCCTTCGATGTCGCCGCTTATCTGGTGGACAATTTTCCGGAAACGGCCGAGGTCTATTCCACCTCCGGCACCTACGACCTTTTGGCGAAATTCGAATTGCCGGACGAAAGAAGCATCGGCGAATTCGTAACCCGCAAGCTGCAGCGGGTGCCCGGCATCCGCGACACTTACTCCATCGTCGCATTCAAGTTCCGCTGGTCGGCCGAGCCCAAGCCCGACTTTGAGCCCCGCGCCCAGGAGCTCGACGAACGCACGCGTTAGCCCAGCGCACGCGGCGACCGCAAAAGAAAACCGGCCCGGACTTTTCAGTCCGGGCCGGTTCTTATTTTGCGGCAAGGCCCCTCGCTTGCGCTCGGGGCTCTCGTCGCTTTCGCAGGTCCACCGGACCTGCTCGCGCGCTAGCGCGCCGCTCCTCTAAGCCAGCTTCTTGGTCGCGCTCGCGATGCTGTCCAACGCCGCGGTCAAGGTCTTGCGCGAGGTCGCCACATTCATGCGCATATGGTTCACGCCGCCCGTGCCATAGGTGTAGCCGGCGTTCATCTGGACATAAGCGTTCTTGGCCAGCCAGTGACCGACCATGTCGTCCGGCAGAACCTTGCCGGGCTTGCCGGTGAGGAAGTTGACCGGCTGCGGCTTCTTGTTCTCTTCGTCGGCCATCTTCTGGGCGCCGATCTTGTCGGCAAGACCGCTCACGTCCAGCCAGGCGAGATAAGTACCTTCCGGCTGGTTGCCCACCTTGATCAGAGGCAAATTCTTTTTGATATAGTCATTGGCGAACTTCTGATTCCCGTCGATGTAGTCGACGCATTGATTCAGCCAGGCCTCGCCGCCCTGATAGGCGGCCTGCGACGACACGATGCCCAGCGTGGAGACTTCCGAGCGGTTCCAGAACTGCACCTGCTTGAAGGTCTCCGGGTCGGTGGCGAAGTACCAGGCGCATTTCAGGCCCGCGAGCGAGAAGCTCTTGGACGCCGCCTTGAAGGTGATGGAATTGTCCACGATCTTCTTGTCGTCCAAGGTCGAGAAGGGCGTGTATTTCTGGCCTTTGCCGACGAAGTCGCAATGGATCTCGTCCGACAGCACTTTGATATTGTGCTTCAGGCAGATCTCGCCATAACGGTGCAGTTCGTCCTTCGACCATACCCGGCCGACCGGATTGTGCGGATTGCACAAGATGGTGGTTTTGACCGCCGGGTCGGAGGCTTTCTTCTCGAAATCGTCCCAGTCGATCTCGTAACGGCCATTGACCATCTTCATCACGCTCTCACTGGCATTGAGCTTGGAGCCATAGAGATCGAAATAGAAGGCATTGTAGATCGGCGTCGCCATCAGCACTTTCGAGCCCGGCGGGGCGAAAGCGCGCAGCGCCGGCATGATGCCGGAATGCACGCCGGTGGTGACGCCCAGATTCTTCGGGTTCACCACATTGATGCCGTAGCGCTTATGGTTCCAATCGACGATGCCCTTCACGAAGGGATGATTGCCCCCCGTGCCCAGGATCAGGTCGATGTCCAGCATCTCATAGCCCCAATTGTGATGGGCGACGCGCTTCTGCAGCGCTTCGGTCACCACGGGGGCGCATTCAAAGTCCATGTCGGCGATGCCCATGCCCGCCACGATCTTGGGCATGTGCTCGTCGCGGATCGCCTGGTCCCATTTCACGCAATCGGTGCCGATACGGTTATAGGGGGTGTCAAAGTCATACTTACCGCCCGCCATCGCCGGCGCCGCCTTGGCGCTTTCGCTCATGACATTCGCCAGAAGCGGCGCCATGGCCAGCACGCTCGCGCCTTTTCCAGCCCCGGTCAGGAAAGACCGGCGGTCCGTCCGAATATTCTCAATCTCCAAAGTTCGCTCCCATGATTATGCCCGACGGCACGCACGCACCGCCGGGACCGCTGATTGCTAGATGGGGAAAGCCTACGCCGGATCGGATGGGTGCTCAACTGTACGGTACGGTCGGAAACCGCGGAAGCGCTTGGGGCTGGGGCGATTTGTACCTTTATGCGGTTTTTTGGACTTTTATTCCACGAGCGGAGGCGCGGAACCCTCAGAGGTCGAACTTCACGCCCTGGGCCAGCGGCAATTCGCGGCCGTAATTGATGCTCTGGGTCTGGCGCCGCATATAGGCTTTCCAGGCATCGGAACCGCTTTCGCGGCCGCCGCCGGTCTCCTTTTCCCCCCCAAAGGCGCCGCCGATCTCCGCGCCCGAAGGTCCCATATTGATGTTGGCGATTCCGCAATCCGAACCCCGGGCGGAAAGGAACAGTTCCGCTTCCCGAAGGTCCGTAGTCAGGGCGGAGGAAGAAAGGCCTTGCGGCACGTTACGTAACAACGCGATGGCGTCGTCGAAACCGGAATAGCGCAAGACATAGAGGATCGGCGCGAAAGTCTCTTCCCGCACGATCTCGGATTGGCCGGGCATCTCCACAATGGCGGGCCGGACATAAAGACCTTGCTGGACCTCGCCGCCCCAGACCGTTCCGCCTTGCGCGCCAGCCGCCTGAAGCGCGTGCTTCATGCCGTCAAGAGCGTGGCCGTCGATCAGGGGCCCGATCAGATTGCCAGGCTCGCGCGGATCCCCGATGGTGATGCTGGAAAAAGCCGCCTTCAGCCGCTTGACCAGAGGTTCATAGACCGACTCATGCACGATCAGCCGCCGCAAAGTGGTGCAGCGCTGCCCCGAGGTCCCTGCCGCGCCAAACGCAATGGCGCGAACTGCAAGATCGAGATCGGCTGACGGCGCCACGATGGTGGCGGCATTGCCGCCCAGTTCCAGCAAGGAGCGGCCGAAGCGCGCGGCCACCGCCGTACCCACGGCCCGGCCCATCCGCGTGCTGCCGGTGGCCGAAACCAGGGGCACACGCGCGTCTCGCGTCAACGCTTCACCCACCGATGCGCCGCCGATCAAGAGTGCGGAAAGACCCACGGGCGCGCGCCCGAAATCTGTCACCGCTTTTTGCAACAGCGATTCTGCCGCGAAAGCCGAAAGCGGCGTCTTCTCGGACGGCTTCCACAACACGGGGTCGCCGCAGACCAAGGCCAACGCGGCATTCCAGGCCCACACCGCCACCGGAAAATTGAAGGCGGAGATGATGCCCACCGGCCCCAGCGGATGCCACAGCTCGCGCATGTGATGACCCGGACGTTCGGAAGCGATGGTGAGGCCGTAAAGCTGACGCGACAGGCCGACCGCGAAATCGCAGATGTCGATCATCTCCTGGACTTCGCCCAAGCCTTCGGACAGAGGCTTGCCGCTTTCCAGGGTCACCAATTTTCCCAGCGCGTCTTTGTTGGCGCGCAGCACCTCGCCCAAGCGGCGCACCAGCTCGCCGCGCACCGGCGCCGGCGTGTCACGCCAGGCCGGGAAGGCCCGCGCGGACGCGGCGATCGCGGCGTCCACCGCTTTGGCATCGCTGTCGGCCAGGCCCGGCATGGCCGAGCCATCGATGGGAGACGCCAGGCCCTTCCGCTCTTCCAGAGAGAGGTCGAGGCTGTCCAATATTTTCCGCGCTTCCAGACCTGCCTGCATCGTCACGCCGCCGTCATCTTGAATATGCCCTGGGCATTGTTGGTATCGAAGGCCAGGTCCAACCGGTTCTCGCCAGGCAATTTGGCACGTTCGATGAATTCAAAAAAGGAGCCCGGCACCTCTCGCCAAACGCGGTCACCATTCGCGATACGGAATTCCCGCACAACCGGATCGGCGCACAATGCCGTTTGGCGCACACGTCCGGACGCTGAAACCTCGATGCGATCCTTCACCCGGCGGCCTAAGGCCCGCTGCCGCGACACAATATCGGCAAGGGAAGAAACGCGATCGGTGGCATGATTGAAGGCGTTTCCTTCCGTGGCAATCCAGGCCATTTCGGCGGATTCCGCGCGCAAAATCTCGTAGTCCGTCCGCAGCGGCGCCCGGTGACGGCGGCTGAAGCATGCCACGAGCTTCGGCAACAGGGCGCGTGCCTCGGTCAAGGGCAACGCGTGATCTTTTCTGAGCGTTGCCAGCGAAACCAGATCGCCCGCCGCCAGGGCATCGGTAGATTCACCTGTCACTTGTCGGACCGCCGCCTGGAACGCCTGCGAGAAATGTTCGGGGTGAAGTTCACTGACAAAGAATTGCGGCAAAGTTTCAGGGAGATCGCGATGAGTGAAAGAGCGGCCCGTTATATTCAGCCGCGGCATGGGATAAGTGTGCGCGCTTTCATAGCCCAGAGGCTCGATCACTCTTGTGATGGCCGTCTGCCCCGCCGGCAGCTGGCCCATGCCCTCCATCGCCACGGTGCGCATGGCGCCGTGATCGAACATCAACCTGCCGCCACTCTGAAGAACGTCTTCAAAATAGGCCCGACCGCTGGGCACCCGCATCAGCAGATCCGCCAGCAGCTCGAGATTGAGCACCGCGGCCAGCACGGCGCGCGAAACCCGACCGCCTTCTTCGCGCAAAAGCGCTTCCGGTAGCACGGTCTCATCAAGCAAAGGCGCCGCGGCGCCCGTTAAAAGCAGGCGAAGATGGGTCTTTGACATGGAAGGCGGTGGATCCTCAGGCGGCCCAGCTCGCGGGCTTGGGACCATGTCCGCCATAGGCACAGCCAAAGCGGTTGGAAAGGAACGTCGAAAGGCTCACATCTTCCTGCCGCACAAGGCCCTTCTGTGGCAGCGTGCCGTTGGCCAAAAGATCGAGCATGGTGCAGATGCCCGCGGCCGTGGTGATCTGGATGGCGCTGCGGACAACACCCTGCACTTCCGCGCCATAGACCTTGTTGGCGTAGCTTTCCTGCAGGAACTGGCCGTCGCGCGTGCCCGAGACGGTTACGAACACCAGGACCACGTCCTGCTTTGTCGCCGGCAAAGCTTTCTCCAGAATATCCTTGAGCACTTCGCGGCGTTCGCCCAGGCGCAGATCCTGCATCAAAGCCTTCATGATGTCGCGATGGCCGGGATAGCGCACGGTCTTGTAGTTGAGCTGGCGCACCTTGCCTGCCAAGGTTTCGCACAGGGTGCCCAGCCCGCCCGACGTGTTGAAGGCTTCATAGCGCACGCCGTCGAGCGAAAATTCCTCCAGCTCTTCCAGCGGCGCCACGTCGCGCAAGACGCCGTCCACGATCGCATCGCACGGGTTGCCATACTCGTTCACCAGGCCATCCGTGGACCAGGTGAGATTGTAGTTGAGCGCATTGGACGGGAATTGCGGCAAGGCGCCCACACGCATGCGCACGCTGTCCAACCGCTCGAAGCGGCGCGCCAGATCCTGGGCCACGATGGAGATGAAGCCCGGCGCCAGACCGCATTGGGGAATGAGCGCGCTTTCCGCGCTTTCGGCCAATGTCTTGGCCAGCCGCGTGGTGGCGACGTCCTCGGTCAGATCGAGATAATGCACCTTTGCCTTTACGGCCGCGGCCGCGATCCGGCCGGTGATGGCGTAAGGTGCCGCGCTCAAGACCGCGAAGCGGCCTTTCAAGGCAGCCTCAAGAGACTTCGGATCGACTGCGTCCAGAACCAGGGTCTTCAGATTCGCGCGGCGCGGCAGCTTCTGCAGCTGAATCTCCGAACGGTCGGCCACCGTCACCTGATAGTCGCCGCTGGCGCAAAGAAGATCGGCGATAGTTTCACCGATTTTGCCCGCCCCGATCAGAAGAATATCGCGCATCGCATCACCATCTGTTTGGTCCCGGACAGTGTGGCCCCGGTTTCTATCCAGTTTGAAGTTGAAAACTGTCAATATTCCATGGTAGAATAGCCAATATGGCTGGCAAAAGTGACAGTTTGGATAGTGTGGACGAGCGGCTGCTGGCGCTGCTCCGCGAAGACGCACGACGCCCGGTGACCGGCCTCGCGCGGGCGCTGAAGCTGTCGCGCGCCGCCGTCTATGCGCGGCTAGAGCGCCTGCGCAAACAGGGCCCGATCCAGGGCTACACCGTGAAGCTCAGTCCGGACTTCAACCGGCGCCTGATCCGCGCCCATGTGATGATCAAGGTGCTGCCGAAATTGTCGCGCGCCACCGAACGCCAATTGGCCGCGATGCCCGCCCTGACCGCACTTTATACGGTCAGCGGTGAACATGACCTGATCGCGATGGTGGAGGCGGAAGATGTCGGCAAGCTTGACACCCTGATTGACGCCATCGGCTCCCTGGAAGGCGTGGAGAAGACGGTGTCGTCCATCCTGCTCTCCTCGAAAGTGCAGCGCTAGCGTCTTTGGAAGCCGACGGGCTAGCCTGGCACAAGGCGTAGCTTACCCAGCAGCCAAGGCAGGATCGCCAACACCAGAAGACCTATGCCCAGGTCCCACCATTGCAGCTGCGGTGTGTTTTGAATGAAGAGGCCGGGGCTGCCTTTGAACACGTCGCCTCCCGACACCACGCCCATAGCGCCGAAATAATTGTTCGCCAGATGAATGCCGCTGGTAAGCGCGATGCCACCGGTGCGGATGGCGATGTAGGCACAGATGACACCGAACCAGATCGCATTGATCGCCTGCGGCCAGCCATTGGGAATATGCATGGCGCCGAACACCAGACCGCTGACACAAGCCGTCGGCCACGGCCGGCGCAAAACGAGCACGATGGCCTGCGTAAGAAAGCCGCGAAAAATGAATTCCTCCGTGAAGGTCTGGACCAGCAAGGATCCAAGCATCCAAAGCGCCAAAGGCAATCTGGCATGACCGGTCATCGAAAAGCCGGAGGGCGCGATCCCAAAATCGATCACCGCCAGAACGGCCTGCACCAGCACCCAAATCAGAAGGCCCCAGCCGAACAACCGCCAGGACCAGGCGCCAATGATGTCACTTGGGCGCTTGCGCTGGATCAGAGCTGCGGCCGCCGCCAGGCCCGCACCGAGACCTGCGAACATGATCGCGACAGTGGCGAAAAAAATCCAGGGACTGTCCGGGCGCTGTAATTGTCGCGTGAGATCGGGCGGCAGAAGCCGCAACAGCATGAGGATGATCATCAGCAGCGCCATGCCCAGAATTGCAATGAACAATCCGGCCACAATAGTCAGCAGATAACGCCACCAGGCGGTGCGGCCCCGCGCTGCATATGAGAGAAATAAATCCATGGCCTGAGCTCAGCGCGACTAATGCATGGGTGACAGGGCCGGCCCCGGCGACGTGGCGCCGGAATCCTGTGTCTTGAAGCTAGGCCAAAGCGCGCCATAGGCCGCCACGACGGCGAAGCATAAAAGCGGAATCCCAAATCCGATGCGCATCCCCATTCTGTCGGCGATAAGGCCCATGATCGGTGTCATGATGGCGCCGCCCACGATGGACATCACAAGCACGGAGGATCCCAATTTGGTCTGCTGCCCAATTCCGTCGATGGCGAGCGCGAAGATGGTGGGAAACATGATCGACATGAAGAAGAAACTCGCCATCACCGCGCCTACCCCGACAAGGCCGCCGATGGTAAGCGCCACAGCCATCAGGGCCATGTTGATGCCGGCATAAAGTCCCAGCGCGGAATTGGGCTTGATCCATCCCACCACGGCGCTGCCGGCAAGCCGGCCCAACGCGAAAAGGCCGAAAGCGACGGTCTGCAGATTGCCCGCGGCCTGGTCGCTCAAGCCGCTGACATTCGCCACCGAGTAATTGATGAAGAAGCTGAAAATTCCGGTCTGGGCCGCGACATAGAGAAATTGCGCCGCCACGCCGAACGAGAAATGCCATCGCGAGAACAGTGTCGGGCTCTCACCGGAAGACGTCGCGGCAATCCGCTCTTCGGGCGCTTTGAGATCGGGAATCCGCGACACCGCGAAGGCGATCAGAAGCAGACAGGCCACAGCTCCGATGATGAGATAGGGGATATAAAGATTATCGTTGCCCCTGTTCACCTCCCTTGTGGCGGAAAGAATGACATGGGCACCGATGAACATGCCCGAGACCCAGCCCAGTCCGTTGCACATCTGCGCCAGATTGATGCGCCGGGCGGCGCCGGCGGGCGAACCCAATACGGTGGTGTAAGGATTGGCGACGGTCTCCAGACAAGCAAGTCCGGACGCGATCACGAACAGCCCCAGCAGAAAGGCCCAATAGGTGTCGATCCGCGTGGCGGGAATGAACCAGAAGGCGCCAAGGCTCGCCAAAGCCAGGCCGATGATGATGCCGCCCTTATAACCCAGTCGGCGCGCAATCCAGCCCGCCGGCAGGGCCATCAGGAAATACCCCATATAGAAAGCGTTCTGGACGAAGCCGGATTGGAATTTGGTTAGCGACAGCGAATTCTGGAAATGCTTGTTCAGATTATCGAGCAACCCGCTGGCGAAGCCCCAGAGCAGGAAAAGACACGACACCAGCAGGAAGACGCGCAGATAGCTCGCCCCCTCGGGGGACCGGAACAGGCCCTGATGCTTGCCGCTTTCATCGCTCATGACACCTCGCAAAGCCAAGGATACTCAAAGCGTCTGGGGATTCTGATCCAACATCATTCGATCATGCCGTCCGCCTTGTCCATAGCGATGGACTGGCGCTACGGTAAGGGCATCGGCCTTTGGGGGAAACGGAGCTATGAACCGGCGTGTGGTCCGCACCTTGGACCCTGGCAATGATGCCGTCCTGATCGCGGCATCCCCCAAATCAGCCGAGATGATCCACATCCTCGCGCCTTCAGGACATTAGATGCGCACACGCCTTGTCCAGCGCGCGGGCCTCAAAGTGAGCGAGATCGGCTTTGGCGCGGCCATGCTGGGTAATCTCTATCATCCCATGAGCGATGGCGAGGCGCATGACGCGCTGACGGCCGCATTGGATGCGGGTATGACTTATATCGACACCGCGCCGCGCTATGGCCACGGCCTGAGCGAACGGCGGGTGGGCGATGTGGTGCGGGCGCGCGCCGATGTAATCCTCTCCAGCAAGGTGGGCCGCCTTTTCCGGGCCAATCCAAAGCTCAAAGGCGATGGGGAGCGCAACGGCTTCCGTTCACCCCTGCCGTTCGAGTCCGCCTATGACTATAGCTATGGCGGCATCATGCGCAGCTATGAAGACAGTCTGCAGCGGCTCGGTCTTGCCCGCATCGATATCCTTTATGTTCACGATGTCGGCCGCCTCACCCATGGTCACGATCATGCGCGTACCTTTGCCGAGCTGACCGGCGGTGGATTTCGGGCGCTAGAGGAGCTTCGCGCTGCCGGCGCCATTGCCGGCTTCGGCCTGGGCGTGAACGAATGGGAAATCTGCATGGAAGTAATGGACCATGCCGCGCTCGACATGGTGTTGTTGGCCGGTCGCTACACGTTGCTCGAACAGGGTGCGCTTGCGCATTTCCTGCCGGCTTGCGTCGAACGTGGAATCTCCGTCGTGATTGGCGGCGCTTACAATTCCGGCATTCTGGCCACCGGAACACGGGGGGGCGAACCGCCGCTTTACGATTATGCGCCCGCGCCGCCCCAGGTGATCGAGCATGTTCGCCGCCTGGAAGCAATCTGTGACGCGTTCGCCGTGCCGCTGGCCGCCGCCGCGCTGCAATTTCCGCTGGCCCATCCGGCCATCGCCAGCGTCATCCCCGGCCTGGGAAGCGTCGCGCGGGTCAATGACACGATGACGCTTTATGACACAGCGATTCCTCAAGCCTTCTGGGTCCGTCTGCGCGAGACGGCGCTGGTGCCGCCGGATGCGCCTTTGCCGGGCGAAGCCTGATGCGCATCGACGCTCATCACCATCTCTGGCGCCCTAGCCGCGGCGATTATGGCTGGCTGACACCAGAACTGGCGCTGCTTTATCGCGATTTCGAACCGGATGAATTGCGCCCGTTGATCCAGGCCGCTGGAATCGAAAAGACCATTCTCGTCCAGGCTGCACCGACGGAAGCGGAAACCGACTATCTGCTTGCGATCGCGGATCGTACGGATTGGATCGCGGGCGTGGTCGGCTGGACGGACTTGGCCGCGCCGGATGCGCCGAAAAAAGTGGCGCACCTGGCCAAGCAGCCTGGTCTTGTCGGTCTGCGGCCCATGCTGCAGGACCTTGCGGACCCGGATTGGATCCTGAAGCCTGACACAAGCGCTGGCCTTTCGGCCATGGTGAAGCATGGCCTGGTTTTCGACGCCCTGATTCGCGAAGCGCAACTGCCAACGATCGTCGAACTGGCGCGCCGCTTGCCCATGCTTTCCATTGTGCTCGATCATGCGGGCAAGCCGGTCATGAACGGCGCGCCGCGCCAGAATTGGCATGACGCCGTCAAAGCCCTGGCGGATTGTCCCAATGTCACCATCAAACTCTCTGGACTTTTAACCGAAGCGGAGCCGGGCGCAGAAGCGGTGGCGCTTGCGCCCTATTTCGACGCATTGCTGGAGGCGTTCAGCGCCGACCGGATTCTCTGGGGCAGCGACTGGCCTGTGCTGACCATGGCGGCCAGCTATCCCGCCTGGGTGGCAATCACGGAAAAGCTCGTGGCGGGTCTGGACGCGGGCGCGCGCGCGGCGATCTGGGGTGGCACCGCCGCCAAGATCTATAACATAAGCCTATAAGATAAAGTGATTTCGATCATCCCCAAGGATTTGGCATGACCCGCATCACCGGCCTTCGAACCATCGATGTACGCTTTCCCACGAGCCAGAGCCTGGATGGTTCGGACGCCATGAATCCCGATCCGGACTATTCCGCGGCCTATGTGATCCTGGACACCGATACTGGCCTGGAAGGGCACGGCCTCACTTTCACTATCGGGCGGGGCAACGAGATCTGCATCGCCGCCATAGAAGCCATGCGCCATCTGGTTGTTGGGCTTGAGCTGGATTGGGTGCGCGAAAATCCGGGGCGGTTCTGGCGACACGTAACCGGCGACAGCCAGTTGCGCTGGATTGGACCCGACAAGGGCGCCATTCATCTGGCGACGGGCGCCATGGTGAATGCGGTTTGGGATTTGTGGGCGCGCGCGGAAGGCAAGCCGGTCTGGCGGCTGGTCGCCGACATGTCGCCGGCCGAACTCGTGCGCGCCATAGATTTTCGTTACATCACCGATTGCATCACGCCCGAGGAAGCGCTGGCGCTGCTGGAAGCACGGGCCGAAGGAAAGGCGGCGCGCGCGAACGAGCTCATGACGCGCGGCTATCCCTGCTACACCACCTCCGCCGGCTGGCTGGGTTATGACGACGCCAAGCTTCGCCGTCTGGCGCAAGAAGCGGTGGATGCCGGCTTCTCGCATCTGAAGCTCAAAGTGGGCGTCAATCGCGACGACGACATCCGCCGCGTCAAGATCGCGCGCGAGGTGATCGGCCCGAACCGCACCTTGATGATCGACGCCAACCAGGTCTGGGAGGTGGATCAGGCGATTGCCTGGGTGAATGCACTTGCCTTCGCCAAGCCCTGGTTCATCGAAGAACCCACCAGCCCCGACGATGTGCTGGGCCACAAGCGGATTCGCGAAGGGATCGGCCCGATAAAAGTCGCGACTGGTGAAATGTGCCAGAACCGCATCCTGTTCAAGCAATTCATTATGGGCGGCGCGATCGACGTGGTTCAGGTGGATGCTTGCCGCCTGGGCGGCTTGAACGAGGTCCTGGTCGTGTTGCTGATGGCGGCCAAGCACAAGCTGCCGGTCTGCCCGCATGCGGGCGGTGTGGGACTGTGCGAATATGTGCAGCACGTCTCCATGATCGACTTTCTCTGTTTCGCCGGGACGGCCGAAGGCCGGGTGGTGGAATATGTCGATCACCTGCACGAACATTTCGTGCATGCCTGTGTGATCCGCGACGCGGCCTATATGCCGCCCATGGCGCCGGGCTTCTCGATCGAGATGAAGCCGGACTCGCTTTCGCGCTATCGCCATAGGGCCTGAATGAGGGCAAGATCGGCGTCAAAGGTCCGCGGCCGTTAGGAAGCCGGCCGCTCAAAAGATCTTTGTCGAGGAATGACAATGCAGGACATCGCCGAAACCGATATCGGGAAATTGCGGATCGCCCGCCCGGGGCCCTATCGGCAGATTCTGGCCTCTCTGCTGCTTTTGGCTGCCCTCGCCTACATCATCCGGGCTTTCTGGCTGGGCGCGATCGAATGGCATTATGTCGCCGACTATCTGTTCTCGCCGCCCATCCTGCGCGGGGTGCGCGGCACCATCATCATGACCATATGCGCCATGGCGCTTGGGGTCGTGCTTGGCACCGTCGTCGCCATCATGCGCATGTCGAGCGTGGCGACGCTGCGCACCGCGGCCATCTTCTATATCTGGCTATTTAGGGGCATCCCGGCGCTGCTGCAGCTGCTGCTCTGGTTCAATTTGGCGCTGATTTTTCCCACCTTGAGCCTCTTCGGCCTGTTCCCGGTCAAGACCGTGGACGTCATGACGCCTTTCGTGGCGGCGCTTCTGGGGCTGGGCATCCAGCAAGGCGCCTATACCGCGGAAGTCGTGCGCAGCGGCATTCTCTCCGTCGATCGCGGCCAGATGGAAGCGGCGCAGTCCATCGGCATGACCAAATTGCGCGCCATGCTGACCATCGTGCTGCCGCAGGCGATGCGCGTCATCGTGCCGCCCATCGGCAATGAGACCATCGGCATGGTCAAGCTGACGTCGCTGGCCAGCGTCATCCAATATTCCGAAGTGCTGCGCACCGTGGGTGACGTCTATTACGCCAATTCGCGGGTGATCGAACTTCTGATCGTGGCCGGCATCTGGTACATAGTGATCGTGACGGCGCTCAGCATCGCGCAAAGCTATATCGAGAAATATTTCTCCAAGGGCTGGGGCCGTACCGCCCTGAAAGCCGCGCCGAACGCCCCCGACACGCTGGAGGCGGCGTGATGCAGCCGATCCTGCGCGCCCTGCATGTCGAGAAATATTTTGGCGCCTTCCAAGCCCTGAAGGATGTCAGTCTTCTGGTATCGCGCGGCGAAGTCGTGTGCATCATTGGGCCGTCAGGCTCAGGAAAAAGCACCTTGCTCAGATGCATCTCTCAGCTGGAAAGCATCGATGGCGGCGTCATCACAGTCGAGGACGAGATCGCGGGCTTCCGGCGCGACGGCGATACGCTGGTGCCTTTGAGTGACGCCCGGATCGCGGCGCAGCGCCAGCGTGTGGGCATGGTGTTTCAGCGCTTCAATCTGTTTCCCCACCGCTCGGTGCTGCAAAATCTGATGGAGGGGCCGGTCCGGGTCCAAAAGCGGCCCGCCGGGGAATGCCGCGCGGAAGCCGTGGCGTTGCTGGATCGGGTCGGGTTGGCCGAAAAGGCGTCCGCCTATCCCAATGAATTGTCCGGCGGCCAGCAACAGCGCGTCGCCATCGCTCGCGCCCTGGCCATGCGGCCGAAAATCCTCCTGTTCGACGAGCCCACATCGGCGCTCGACCCCGAGCTGGTGGGCGAAGTCCTCAGCGTCATGAAAGAACTGGCCCGGTCCGGCATGACCATGATGGTGGTAACCCACGAAATCGCCTTTTGCAGGGAAGTCGCTGATCGGGTTATTTTCATGGATGGCGGCGCGATCATCGCGGCCGGCACACCGGATGAGATGATCGTTCGCCCGACCAATCCCAGGGTGGCAAACTTCATATCGGCTGTGCTGTAGAAAGACATAGGACCATGAACAGATTGGCCACCTTGACGTTCTGCCTTCTGGCGGCGACGCCGGCCTTCGCCCAGCAAAAACTGAATCTCGCCAACCCGGGAGAGATCGTCTTCCTGACCAATCCCATCTATCCGCCGATGGAATTCGTCAATCCCGCAACCGGCGAAATGAATGGCTTCGACATCGATCTGGGCAAAGCGATCGCCCGCAAGCTCGGCTTGAAGGACCGATGGACGCAATCGGCCTTCGCGCAACTGCAAAGCAGCCTGCAAACCCATCGCGGCGATGTGATCCTTTCGGGCATGAGCGACAATGTGAAACGCCAGGCGAGCATGGATTTCATCGACTATGTCACCACCGGCCCGATCCTGTTCACGCTCAACAGCAAAGCGGGCGCCTTCAGGACGCCCACGGATTTTTGCGGCAAGAAGATCGCGGGCAGCCGCAGCACCAGCTTCTCCGTCGACGTGCCGAAATGGAGCGCAGACAATTGTGTCGCCAAGGGCAAGCCCGCCATCATCTATGAGGGGACGGAGGATTCCAACGCCGCGCGGCTGGGCATGAAACAGGGCCGCTATGACGGCGTGGTGCAGGGCATCGAGACCATCGCCTATCAGATGAAGATCGAACCCAACACCTACACCATGGTGGGCGAGCCTCTCTTCAAGAACGATGTTTTCGGCATCGCCGTCAGCAAGAACAATCCGCAGCTGCGCGCCGCGATCGCGGGCGCGCTGAGCGAGCTCATCAAGAGCGGCGAATATGGCAAGCTGCTGGCCAAATGGGGTCTGACGCGCAATGCGGTATCCGCCGTCTCCATCAACAGCGCCAAATAGAGGCGGATGCGCGGATCGGATTGAAAGATGGCGCAATCCTCCTTCTCGTCCGGCAAGCCCATTTGGCCCGGCGGCCGGCAAAGCGCGGTGGCGCTGGCCTTCGATCTGGATGGACCGACCGGCGACGCCATGCTTGACGGCAGCCTGCTAGACAATCTTCGCTATTTTTCCGAAGGCGCTTACGGCCCATGGCGGGCGCTGCCGCGGCTTTTGGATCTCTTGGCGGAATATGACCTCAAGGCCACTTTCTTCGTGCCCACTTGGGTGGTTCAGCACTGGACCGGCCGTTGCGAGCGCATTCGCAAGGACGGGCACGAACTCGCCTATCACGGCCACCGACACGAAGTTTTCATGGATTTATCCTCGCAGAAGCAGCGCGAGATCATGGCGACGTGCCGGGAGGTTTTCGAGACCCGGCTTGGCGTAACGCCGGTGGGATTCCGCACGCCTTCGGGCGATTGGAGTGCCGAGACGGCATCCCTTCTGACAGAGTTCGGCGTGCGTTATTCCAGTTCCATGCGCGGCGACGACCGCCCCTATTTCCATCGCCAGCCGGACGGCTCGCTTGGCCTTGTCGAGATTCCGGCACGTTCGGATATCGACGATTACACGGCCCTCGCCTATTTCGAAAATCCAGATTTTCCGGCCGGATTGGACCGCATCTCCGATTATCGGCTGGTCGAAAAGAATTGGCGTTACGAATTTCAAGGCTATCATCGCGAAGGCCTGTGCTGGACCACGATCTTTCACCCCAAAGTGGTCGCCAAGCCTGGCCGCTTGGCCATTCTAGAAGGCCTGTTCCGCGATATCCGCAGCCACGAGAATGTCTGGATTGCCCATTGCGCCGAAATTGCGGATTGGTGGATCGCCAAAAATAAAGAGTCCGAATCGTGAGCGGCGATCCCACGGACAACAGGATCATCTGGCCCGAGGGAAAGAAGGCCGCGGCGATCATTTCGGTGATCTTCGACGACGGCCTGGACGCGCTCGCGCAAGCGCCGGAGCTGGCCCATCGCAGCAAAAGCCATTCGGTGTGGCTCTATGGCGCTCAGCGCGGCGCCGAAAGACTGTGCAAAACCTTCGAACAATCTGGTATCGGCACTTCCTGGTTTGTGCCCGGCGTGGTGGCGGAGAAGCACCGGTCCTTGTTGGGCGCCGTCTCTGCGGCGGGCCATGATCTGGAAAGCCGCGGCTGGGCGTTCGAGCGCCATGACGCCTTGAGGCACCCGACCTCCCTCGAACTGCTGAAACGGTCGCGGGCCGCCATCGAAGCTGTATCCGGCAAAGCCGTCACAGGATTCAGGCTTCCGATCGGCAATTGGCCGGAGCGGTTCGACACTACATTGAAAGACGCCGGCTATCTCTGGTCGGCTTCGCTGAATGGCGACGACATACCTTATCGGCATCCCTCGGCGCTGCTTGAGATACCCGTTCATCTGGAACTTGAAGACCGGCCTTATTTCCAATTCAGTTTCGCGCCCGCTTTTCCCAAAGGCCAAGGCCGGATCGCATCCTATGACTCCGTGCTGGCGAACTGGATTGCCGAATTCGACGCCTACCGGAAATTCGGCGCTTGCTTCGTCTTGCAATTGCGTCCCGAAATGACCGGGACACCGGGGCGGATCTTTCTGGTAGAAGCGCTGATCAAGTATATTCTCTCCTTCGAGGATGTGTGGGTCACGACTGCGGCCGAGGTTGCTGCTTGGCATCTGGCCTATAATGCGCGCGCCTTGGAGCCTACTCATCCGCTCAATGTCTTTGCGGCCTACAGGCGAGAACACAGTGTCATCAGATAAGAGCGCAAGCCGGATCCTGGCGGAGAAGCTCGCCCATGTGCAATTTTCCGACTTTCCGGGCGCCACGATCCACAAAGCGAAGCTGCACATTCTCGATACGCTGGGTGCGGCCCTGGCGGGGGCGTCGTCGCCGGAGGCCCGCGCCGTCTGGCAAGCCCTTGCGCTCAAGGACGATGCCGGGCGGTCGGCAACCTGGGGGTGCCAATTCGATCTCAATCCGCGCGCGGCCAGCTTCATCAATGGCGTGGCGGCGCATGCCTTGGAGTTGGACGATTCCGGCGGCTGCGATCATTCCGGCGCAGTGGTGGTGCCGGCGGCGCTGGCGATCCTGCCGCAGCTGGCCGAAGGTGTAACCGGCCGCCAATTGCTGATCGCGATCCTGATGGGATACGAAGTTGGCCGCCGCGTGCTCGAGGCTGTCGGGGGTTATGAAACACACAATGGCGCCGGCTGGCATTCGACCGGCACCTGTGGGGTGTTCGGCGCCGCTGCTGCCGCCGGTCTTCTTCTGAATCTCGATGCACGTCAGATGGAACAGGCGCTGGGCATCGCTTGCTCCTTCGCTGGCGGCACCTGGGGTTTCATCCACGACGGCAGCCAGACCAAAAAGCTCCATCCCGGCCAGGCGGCCGCAGGCGGCGTGACCGCTGCGTTGCTAGCGGCAAACGGCTTCACCGGCCCTGCTAAGATTTTCGATCCAGAGGCATGGGGTAGCTTTTTCAAGACCTTTGCACCCCGCGGCGCCGATCCCGATCGCTTGATCGAAGGCTTTGGAGAGGCCTGGCGGTTGGATCGCTGCTCCATCAAGCCATATGCCACCTGCCGGGGCACCCATTCCGCCATCGACGCGGTGCGGCTGCTGTTGTCCAAGCATCAGCTGAAAGCCACCGATATCACCGCAGTGCAAGCTGAGATGAGTGGGTTTCAATTCGGCATGTGCGGCGGAAGCGCAATCGGGTCTCGCGCCGAAGCGCAGATGAGCCTGCCTTATGCGCTGGCGGCGCAGCTGCATTTCGGCAAGGTGGGCGCAGCAGAAATGGAGGAGTCCGCCCGGTCGTCGCCCCAAATCCGGGACTGGCTCAATCGGATCACGGCACGAATCGACGCGCGGATGCGCGACGAAGACGAACCCCTCATCACGCTGGTCACCGGCGATGGCCGGCAATACTCCGCGACGGTGCCTTTTCCTTATGGCGGCCCTGCAAATCCCCTGCCCGACGATCAGCTAATCGCGAAATTCTTCGACCTCGGCGGTCTCGCTCTGCCGCCCGCACGGCTCGAAGCGATCAAAAATGCGATCATCACCCTCGACGGGGTGAGTGATGTTCGCGCCTTGCCGCAATTGCTGAAGGCGTCAGCGGAGCCTTAAGCGCCCAACTTACTTCACTTCCACCAGCTCGATCGCTTCATGGCTGGGGCCTTCGATCATCACGGCTCGCGTGCCGCCGATCTTGAAGGGCTGTTTAAGGAAGGCGACATTTTCTGTTTTCAGCTTGCTAACCCAGGCATCGAGATCGGAAACGCCAAGCCCGACACTGTCCATCAGATGACCTTGGGTGGCGACCAATGGCTTGTCGGTTTGGTCCATGTACCACATCATCGAAACATCGCTGAACTGAACCCCGGCGGTGGGATAGCGGTACATGCCGCCTTTGGTCAGCGACGGCCAGGTGAGAACGCCGCGCGGCACATGACAATTGGCTTCGGTATAGACAGGCGCCCCAGGTCGCGCGTTCGCGGGGGCGTTGAGATGTTTCTGGTACCAGAGCTGCGCGCAAAAGGGTTCGTCCTGCCACATATGAACGTGGTTGAAGCGCTCTGGATTGGCGGCGCCGGCGACTTCGATCAAGGCATGGTCAGGTCCCACCATATACGCGAAGCCCGGCCCGCCCGTCGGCTTGACGCCCTTGGCCTGGGATTCCGCCAACTGCTCCTTGGTTTCGCCCAGACCATAGACTCCACCCGCCGGAGGATAGGTATCGCTGCTGACCACGACGGACCCGTCACCGACACCGGTCCATAGTGGCGCGAAGGAGAATCCCGCCGCCTGAAGGTCCGCGACCTTTGCCCGCTGATCCGGCGGGTTCCATCCAAAATGCCAGAAGGCGGTCGCTTGCGGATCGGCCATAGGTGGCGTCGCCACCTTGTTGAACAGCACCAGCACGTTCGTAGGCGAGAAAATGGCGGGATAACCGCCCCATTCCGTACGCTTGGTGCCGGGGAAAGCTTTTGTGTAGAACGCGATCGCCGCATCCGGATCGACACTGTTCAGCATCAGATGATGGAAACTGGGCGGCGGCAGGGCCGGGCTTTGCGCCGATGCAGTATCTGTTTGCCACAAAATCGCGACTGCCCCCGCGGTCACCATGCGTTTGATCATTGCATCCCCCGAAAAACCCCGGACTTTGAGTATTGAGGCACGGCCCTCCCCGGGCTGGCAATGTGCCCCGGTTCCTAACGCTCCACAGCCATCAGTGGCGGATCGCGGCCCGGTCATCGCTTTTGAGCGCTTCCGGCGGTTGACCCGATCAGACCAGATTCGTAAGACTTCCCAATGGTTGCGGGGCTCTTAACCATGCAACATGCTCAAAATACACAATGAGCACGATGTTTGCATATATAGAGCCTCGATGGAGTTGGGAAAATTTTCGGCACCCGTTTCAAACCTGTGACGCCGTCCTCCGGGCGCGGAGACGAACCGCCCGAGCCTGACCTCACGTCTGTCCGGCGCCGCAGGCGGTGGAAGCGCACCCTTCTTCTGGTGTCTGCCTTTGTCCTTCTGTTTTTTGCCGCCGTCGCGGAGCGCGGCCATCCCGCCATCAGCAAAGTGCGACAGGGCGGGATCATTGCCGCACTGGCCGATCCCTTGTCGCTGTTTGCGGAGCGTTCGCCGGGCGAACGCGGTGGCGGCGCGTTGCTTTCCACCAAGCCAGGCGGCCCGCATGAACGCGTGCTCTCGGAAGTGCGCGATCGCGACCCGCCTGCCGGCGATCCTCCCGAACTCGCCATCACGCCAGAAGATCTCGCCGCGCTTCCCGGTGGCGCACCAGGAGCCGGCGGCGCGCCCGGCGATCCTGCAGGCGACCCATTGGGCAATAACTTCTTTGCCCCGTCTATTCCAAGCGGGGGCGGCGGCCCTCCCTTCCTTCCCGCGTCTTTTGGTGCGCCGCCGGGAGGACCGCCGCCGAATGGACCGATACCGCCGGTGATTGACCCGCCCGGCGCCGGCGCGGTTCCTGAACCGGCCACCTGGGCGATGCTGCTCCTGGGCTTCTTCGCCGTCGGTGTTGCGCTGCGCCGCCGCGAGCGCGGAAAGCCCGCGTGACGCTATGAGGGCTGGGGGAATGGAATGCCTAGCATCGTGAAAGTCCTGGTTCTGATCGCTGCGGCGACCACGGCTTGGACTCTGTTCGGTCAGACGCAGCAAGCGCCCCAAAGCAGGCCTTCCGCGCCGCAAGGCGCGAAAGGCTATTCCGCGCCACCCTCCGGCCCGCGCATCTGGTACGGGGCAGATCGCTATCCGCGCCTTTCCCTGCCCGACGGGCGCCAGGAGATCGTGCGCAGCGTCCTTAACATCAAAAAACCGATGCAGTTCGGCAGCTTTGTCTGGAACGAGGACCGCATTCCGCAAGGCCCGGTATGGGTGCGCGTCGATCTCGGCCGCCAGCTTCTCTCCGTCTTTCGTGACGGACATGAGATCGGCTCCGCCGTCATTCTCTACGGCACCGACGGCAAGCCCACGCCCACGGGAAGCTTCAGCATCCTGGAAAAAGACGCCGATCATTATTCACACAGCTATGACGCGCCGATGCCTTTTATGCTGCGCCTGACCAATGACGGCGTGGCCATTCACGGCAGCAGCGTCCGGCAAGGTTGGGCCACGCATGGCTGTATTGGCATCCCGCTCGACTTTGCGAAGCTGCTTTTTTCCGCCGCGCACAAAGGCGATCTGGTCGTCATATTTCCGCCGCAATCGGCGCCGGGAAAAGCGTAAAAAGCCGTATTTCATTGGCTTAAATCGCATTCGAACAGTCTCTTTAGACAGTCATTAACTAGGTCTTTCCACGCCATCGAAACTCCGTGACGGAGAAAATCCTGCCGAAACGCAGGAGCTTTTCGTCCCATGGCGTCCACCCGGTGGAGAGCGCAAATCGCAGCGGGCGCGCTTGTCTTCACGCTGCCCTTCATCTTGGGCGCGGCAAGCCAGCAAGGCAGTTTCGATCAGCGCCTTCTTATCGCGCACAATCTGGAACGGGCGACTCTAGGCCTCGAACCCTTGAGCTGGAATCCGGCGCTTGCGCGCACAGCCCAGCAATGGGCCGATTATCTGGCGGCAACCGGCCGCTTCGAGCATTCTCCAGAAAATCACAACCTGCCCGAAGGCGAGAATCTTTGGGCCGGCACCAAAGGTTATTTCGGGCCGGAAGCCATGGTGGGCGCCTGGGTCCGCGAAAAGAAATTTTTCCGTCCCGGCGTGTTCCCAGACAACAGCTCCACGGGCAGGGTTGCGGATGTCGGCCATTACACCCAGCTGGTTTGGCGCGCCACCACGCAAGTGGGATGCGCGGAAGCCGCCAGCGCGGGCGAAGATATTTTGGTCTGCCACTATGCCGAAGCCGGAAATTACCGCGGCGAGCGGCCATTCTGACGCGAGGCAGCCTGGCGGATCAGGTTCCCAGGCTCTGCCGCAGCGCTCTGCTTCCACTGGTCAGCAATCCGATGTCGCTGCCGACCGAAATCATGGCCGCACCTTCGCCGGCATAGCGTTTCGCCATTTCCACCGAGGTTGCGAAAATGCCCGCCGCCTTGCCCACTTTCTTCGCCGCCTTGATCACCGCCGCGATCGCCTGCTGAACTTCCGGGTGGCCGGGATTGCCCAGATGTCCCAAAGACCCGGCCAAATCGCTGGGACCGATGAACAAGGCGTCGACGCCTTCGACGGATGCGATCTCTTCGGCGGCTTCCAGGCCCGCACGATTTTCAATCTGCAGGATGAGGCAGATATCTTCATGTGTGCGCGCCAGATAGTCCGGCCGCGCGCCGAATCCCGACGCCCGCGTGAGACCCGCCACGCCCCGGATGCCTGTGGGCGGAAAGCGCGTTGCTGCCGCCAGCAGACGCGCCTGTTCTACGCTTCCAACCATCGGGATCACCAACGAGCGGAAGCCGATATCGAGATATTGCTTGATCAGAACAGGATCGCCCACCGGCGGACGCGCCGCCAGTTCGACGGGATAAGCCGACGCGGCCTGCAACTGCGCCAGAAGCGTGACGACCGTGTTGGGAGCGTGCTCGCCGTCGAACAGCAACCAGTCGAAGCCGGCGGCGGCGCAAATCTCGGCGGTAAAGGGACTGGCAAGCGATTGCCACAGGCCATATTGCACCTGTCCGTTCGCCAGAGCGCTTTTCAAACGATTCATGCGAACCTCACCGCAATGCTGCCCAGCCTATTGTAATCGACCACAAAGCGGTCACCCGGCGCGGCGAAAACTGGCGCCGTGAAGCTGCCGCTGAGAATGATCTCGCCGGGCTTGAGCGTTTCATTCCAGGGCGCCAGCTTGTTCGCCAGCCAGGCCACGCCGAGAGCGGGATGCCCCAACACAGCGGCAGCGACCCCGGACTCTTCGATGACATCGTTGCGGCGAAGAATGGCGGCGGCCCAACACAGATCGATGTCCCCAGGCCGCACCCGGGTTTTGCCCAAGACAATTCCGGCATTGGCGGCGTTGTCGGAGATGGTGTCGAACACTTTGCGTGTCGCGCCGGTATCAGGATCGACACGCCGGATGCGGGCATCGATGATCTCGATCGCGGGCACAACCCATTCCGCTGCCGCAAGAGCGTCTTCCATCGTGCAACCCGGGCCCGAAAGCTCCTTGCCCAGGATGAAAGCCAGTTCCACTTCGACTCGGGGTTCGATGAAGCGCATGGCGGGAATCTCCGCCTTATCGGCGAACAGCATATCGTCCAAAAGCGCGCCATAATCCGGCTCATCGATATTGGACGAACGCTGCATCGCCCGGCTGGTCAGGCCGATCTTGTGGCCGATCACATGGCGGCCGGCGGCCAGCTTGTTCGCAACCCAGGCGCGCTGAACCTGATAGCCGTCTGCCGCGGTCATGTCGGGATATTCGCGGGAGAAGTGACCGATCTGCTGACGTGTCTTCTCCGCGACATCGAGGCGCGCCGCCAACTCCGCGATGACATCCTCGGAAAGCGGCATCAAGGGGCCCGTTTGAAACGCTGATGGATATTGTTGTGCTTGAAGCTGCCCGCTTCGTCCGCCTCTTCCACATAGAGCGACAGGGCCAGATAGCGGTGCGCGTAAAGGTCCGCGAAATGCGCCTTTATCTTCTCGAACAGCTTGGCGAAGAATTCCCGCTTGAACTCGGCGCTGCGGCCGGCGCCCATCTTGATGGTGACATTCACAAAGGCGTCGTCAGCCTTGCCGTCGGCGATCACATAATCCTCTAGCCGGATGCCGCGCACCCGAATGCCGCCTATGGGAAACACGCCGCCGGAATCGCGCATCGCCGCCGCGATCAATTCCAGAAGCCCGCGAATGTCGGCGTCACCTTCGAGATTGGCGGTCCATTCCACTACGGCATGAGCCATCAGGCGATCTCCAATGTCGCGACCGTGCAGCCCACGGCGAAAATCGGGATGGGCGCATAGAAATGGATCGTGGCGGGGCCCCCCGCGGCGGCGGCAGCGGCGATAAAGGTGCGGATCTCGAAACCGCCTTGGCCTGCGTCGCGGTAAGTCGCCTCGTCGCTGTAGGAGAGCATGGCGTCCTTGTCCTGCCGCGCCAGCCGATCGAGAAACTGCCGGTCCCAGGCTTCATTGATCATGCCGCTGTCCGGGGTCGCCGGCCAATGCGAGATGCCGCCGGTCCCCACCACCGCGATGCGGCTGGGAAGCGCGTCGGCGGCACGGCGGATCGCTTCGCCGAAGGCCCAGGCCCGGTGCAACGGCGTCAAGGGAGGTCCCTGGCAATTGATGTTAGCGGGAATTACGGTCAGCCGATTGTCCGGGTCGAGAAAATGCAGCGGCACCATGATGCCGTGATCGAAACGCCATTCCTCGGCATAGGCGACATCGACGCTTTGCTGGATTTCGGCGATCATCCGCCGGGAGAGCGCGGTGTCGCCGCGCACGGTCCGGCGCGGAATGCGCAGCCAGTCCGGCTCTTCGATGGGCCCGTCGTAATTCTCCGCCATGCCCATCGCATAGGCCGGCATGTTGTTCATGAAGAAATTCGCGAAATGCTCGGCGGCGATGATGACGACCGCATCGGGCCGGGCGGCGTGAAGCGCCTGTCCCATGGCGCGGAATTTTTCGTGGAAAGCGTCACGCAAGGCGGGATCGGCGCGCTGAGCCCGGCCGGTGATCCCCGGCGCGTGACTGCAGATGCCGGCAAAGACCAGAGGCATGGTTCAGACCCCCGCCACTTTGTCGTCCAGGCCGGACAGCATGGCATAAATGCCGGCACGCACAGGACCGTGGCGCTTCACGCCGTCGCGCATCCGTTGCAAATAATCGATCCATTCGATCCCGCAAAACGCTGCAAAATGCATCAGAATCTGGCCGTTGACGCCCAGGACATAAAGAAGACCGATGTCGGGCTCCAGAACGGCGCGGCTCTCCTCATCACTCAGCGCATAGGCCTGCACGGCTCCTTGCGGGTCGGAGCGGAACCGCGCTTTCAGATCCTCGTCGCGATTGAGCTGATAGAGCAACTTGCTGAGTTGGTAGAGGCTCACCTTCCCGCCTCCGCCACAAGGCGATTGACCAATCGTCCGATGCCTTCTATTTCGCACGCGACTTCATCGCCTGCGGCGCAGAAATGAACGCCTTGCGGTGTTCCGGACAAGATCATGTCGCCTGGCAGCAAAGTCATGGTTTCGGACAGATAAGCGATCAGTTCGGCGATGGTGAGGATCATATCAGCCGTCGAGCCTTCCTGCACCACAGATCCGTTGACAGTCGTGCGCAGCCGCAGCGTCTGGGGGTCCGCGATATCACCGGCATCGGCGATCCAGGGCCCGAGTGGCGTGGTGGCGTCGCGGTTTTTCACCGCCAAGTTCGGGCGGTAGTAATTCTCCAGATATTCGCGGATGGCATAGTCGCAAGCGATGGTATAACCGCTCACATAATCGAGCGCATCGTTGGCGGCGACACCGCGCGCGGGCTTGCCGATGATGGCAACTAACTCGCATTCGGGATGCATCTGATTGGCATCGGCAGGGCGCGCGGTTCGGCCTTTGTGCCCTACCAAGCTATTTGGCCCCTTTAAGAAGATCAGTGGCGCTTCTTTCGCTTTGAAGCCTAGCTCCTTGCGGTGATCGGCATAATTGAGCCCCAGTGCGAAGATGGTGGCGCCCGGCGTGACCGGCGCCAGCCATTGCGCGTCCTTGGCCGCGAGCTTTTTGCCGCCGGGCAAACCGAGGCTCGTTTCGTCCGGAGATACCTCAACCCAGAGGACGGCGCCGTCATCGACAATGCGCGCGCGCTTCATGGCGCGCCCTCTGCCCGTACTTGCGCCGACAGCGAAGGTAGATGCGCCAGGCGTACCGTGATGCGGTCTCCCATGACGGCGCGGGGCGCATCAAAGGGCGTGCCGATCAGAAGTATGTCCCCGGCCGCCAATGTCATGAAGCTGCCGATCTCCGCCATAAGAGTGGCGGCATTGCGCAACAGCCGACCAAGGTTCCAGCGGTGAGCGATCCTGTCATTGACTGATGTCTCCAGCTCTGCTTCCAGAAGAGCGGGATCGAATTTCGACATTGCACCCAGACGCAAAAACCCGTCGCGACAGCGTTGGCGCACCGGCGGACGATAGAAGCCTGTATCAGCTTCTCCGATGTCGAGCGCAAGGCACGCGCCCGCGACATGGCCGAGCGCGGCCTGCGGTGTGACGCGCGCCGCATCACGCCCGATCAGGAGACCCAGGCTGGGCGCGGCTTCAAGACAGGCAAGATCGCGGGGCAGCGGGATTGCGTCCGACGGGCCCATCAGGCAATTGCGCGGCTTAATGTACAGAACCGGTCTTTGCGGCGGCTTCAGGTAGGGTGGCTTTTCGAACGAAGATGCCAGATGCGCATGATGCTCGCGATCATTCAGCGCCACGCCGTATATTGTTCCAGCGACCATCGGCCCGTTTGACTTTCGTCCTGTTTGACTCTGGCCCCGCCCGGTCATATACTTAACATGTTAAATTGTAAAGCGAATCTCGCGCGAGGACATGACAGCGCCGCCTAAAAAGCTCCTTCCCTATCGCCAATCCCTGGCTGGGTCCCTGCTTGCCGCGCGCGAAGCAGTCATGGCCCCCATCCGTCCCATGCTGGCCGAAGCCGGCGTGACCGAGCAGCAATGGCGGGTGCTGCGCGTCTTGAACGATTCCGGTCCCATCGATCTCAAGACCCTGGCGGAATCGGCGCTTCTGTTCGGTCCCAGCGTGACGCGCATCCTCAAGGACCTGGTCGAGCGGGACTTGGTCGTCCGGCAAGCCAATCCCAAGGACGGCCGCGGCGCGATTGTTTCGCTGTCGATCCGTGGCAAGGCCCTGATCCAAGAGACCGCCTCCCACACGGCGCGGCAGCTCAGCCTTTACACCAGGAAGTTCGGTGACAAGCGCCTGAAAAAACTGATCGCCGAACTCAAGGCCCTGACCACAGCGATCCAGTGACGGCCGCTATCGGTCAGACGCCAAGCCGCTGGCCTTTGTGAACGCCCCGCGCCAGCGCCACATTCTTGGTCTCCATATAAAAGTCGAAGCTCCAGTCGCCGCCATCGCGGCCGATGCCGCTGGCCTTCATGCCGCCGAAGGGCGTGGGCAGATGGCGGATATTCTCGCTGTTCACCCAGACCATGCCGGCCTCCAGCGCATCGGAGACGCGTAGCGCTCGTTCCAGATTGGACGTCCACAGATAGGCGGCCAGGCCGTACCGCACGTCATTGGCCTTTTTGATCGCATCCGCCTCGTCCGCGAAACGGATGGCGGTCAGCACAGGCCCGAAGATCTCCTCTTGGGCGACCCGCATGGATTGATCGGCGCCGCTGAACAAAGTGGGACGGAAGAAATAACCCGAGCCGGCGATTGCCTCGCCGCCGGCATTGATGGTGACACCCTCCTTGCGGGCCACGTCCATATAACCGCAAACCTTCGACAAATGCCGGGGATGGATCAGGGGACCAACCTCGGTCGCCGGATCGAAAGGATCGCCGACCTTCAGCTTACGCACCCGTGCCGCCAGCATCTCCACAAAGCGGTCATGGATCGAGGCTTGCACCAGCACGCGCGACGAAGAGGTGCAGCGCTCCCCATTCAGCGAATAGATCATGAAGATCGCCGCATCCAGGGCCCGGTCGATATCGGCATCGTCGAAGACAATGACGGGATTCTTGCCGCCCAGTTCGAAATGGACCCGCTTCAGCGTGTCGGCGCCTTGTTTCATGATTTCGGACCCTGTGCGCGATTCACCCACGAATGCCACAGCCTTGATGTCCGGATGCATGGTCAGCCGCTTTCCCGTGGTTTCCCCCAATCCATTGACGGAATTCAGCACGCCGGCCGGCGCACCGGCTTCGCTCACGATTTCGGCGAGGAGGCGCGCCGAATAAGGCGACCATTCCGCCGGCTTGTGGACCACCGTGCATCCCGCCGCTAGCGCGGGTGCGATCTTCCAGGTCGAAAGCATGAAAGGCGTGTTCCAAGGCGTGATCACGGCGACGGGCCCGATCGGCCTTCGGGTGGTGTAATTCAGATGTTCGGCGGACGGCAGCGCCTGACCATCGGCCGCGCCCGGCGCCCGGTCGGCGAAGAAGCGGAAATTCTCCGCGCCGCGAAGTGCCGCCTTCGACATGAAGCGCCAGCATTGGCCGGTATCGAGACATTCCATGGCGGCGATCTCTTCGGCGCGCGCCTCGATCAGATCGGCGATGCGGTGCAGGATTTTCTGGCGCTTCTCGCCCGGCGTGGCGGCCCACGCCGGAAAGGCTGCTTTTGCCGCGGCCACCGCGGCCTCGAGTTCCGCCTCGGTCGCATCATACGCTTGCCCCAGCTCCTCGCCGGTGGCCGGCTCGAACACAGAGAATGGCGTGCCACTGCCCGCCAGTGACCGCCCCGCAACAAAATGGCCCAGCGGCGTGGGCAATTTCCGCAAGCCCGCAAGCGCGGCGTCGCGGCGATTGGTGGTCAGGGCATTCATGCGGAGCTCCGATCCAGGATGAGCCAGTCTAGACCCGGCTTCTGCTTGCGGCAAGAAAGATAACATGTTAAATTGTTTGCCTTGCGGTTTGAGCGGCGGAGCGTGCAGGGCCTCCACACGCGGCATCGCCAGGGAGGGCGCCATGACCAAGCAGACTACGGCTTATGGACGGCCCGAGCCGCGTTTTCTTGAAAACCTGACCTTGGTGGGTCGCGGCACGCCGATGGGCGAATTGTTGCGGCGCTATTGGCATCCCGTGGGCCTCGCCGCCGATGCGTCGGAAACGCCGCGCAAGATTCGCGTACTGGGCGAAGACCTCATCCTGTTTCGCGATGGCGCGGGCCGTCCCGGCCTGCTCTATCCGCGCTGCGCGCATCGCGGCGCATCGCTCTATTATGGGCGCGTCGAAGAAGATGGCATCCGCTGTTGCTATCACGGCTGGAAGTTCACCGTGGAAGGCCAGTGCATCGACCAGCCCTGCGAGCCCGACAATGGCGCCGCCACCTGCCGCCTGGTCCGCCAACCCCATTATCCGGTCAAGGAATTATACGGCTTGATTTTCGCCTATATGGGTCCACCGGAGCGGCAACCGGTGCTGCCGCGCTACGACGCGCTGGAGAGTCTGGCGCCCGGTGAGTTCATCGAGGCGGACGCCAACAGCATCGGCAGCGGCGGACCGGTGATCGTGCCCTGCAACTGGCTGCAGCATTTCGAGAATGTGATGGATCCGTTCCATGTGCCGATCCTGCATGGCTCCTTCAGCGGCAACCAATTCACCGCCAAGATGGCGCTGATGCCCAAGGTCAAATTTGAATACACCGAACGCGGCACTCTTTCCGTGCAGCTGCGGGATATCGAAGGCGGCCAACATCGCCGCGTCACCGAAGCCGTGCTGCCCACCATCCGCGCCGTGGCCAATCCGCGCGCGGAGAAGGACGGGCCCTGTGATCTTTTGGGTTGGGTTCTTCCCATCGACGACACCCATTTCCGCATCTATTCCGCCGGTCGCGTGACAGGGCCGGGGCAGCTGGCCAAGATACGCTCGCATTATGCCGGCAAGCTCTGGCAGGAATTGACTGAAGACGAGCATCAGAAGATGCCGGGTGATTACGAAACTCAGGTCAGCCAGGGCGAGATCTCCTTCCATTCGGAAGAGCATCTCAATTCGACGGATCGCGGCATTTCCATGCTGCGCAAAGTCTATCGCCAGCAGCTGGAAGCAATCGCGGCCGGAAAAGACCCTATGGGCGTCGCTTTCGACTCCGAAAAAGAAATGGTGCGCCTGGACGCGGGCACATCCGTCCAAGCCCGGGAACATTGAGCAATGCACCAGACACAGAAACGGCCGCTCGATTCCACGGCCAATAGCAACATGGCAGGAGTGGCGCAAAGATGACCACCGGAGGACAGGCGTTGGTCGAGCAGCTGCGGCGGGAAGGTGTCGAAATCGTCTTCGGCATCCCCGGCGTGCAGCTCGACTGGGCGGTGGATGCGCTGTGCGACGCCGCCCCGGATATTCGCTATATCGTTCCGCGCCACGAACAGGCCACGTCCTACATGGCCGACGGTTACGCCCGCAGCACCGGCAAAGAAGGCGTCTGCATGGTGGTGCCAGGGCCAGGCGTCTTGAATGCCTTGTCGGGTCTTGCCACGGCTTGGGCGTGCAGCGCGCGCGTGCTTTTCATCGCCGGGCAAATTCCTTCCGCCACCATCGGCAAAGGCTATGGCATGCTTCATGAAATTCCCGATCAGTCGGGCATTCTGAAGTCGCTGGTAAAATGGCACGCCCTGGCGCGGAAACCGGAAGAGATTCCGGCCCTGGTCCATGAAGCCTTCACACAATTGCGGTCCGGCCATCCGCGGCCCGTAGCGCTGGAGATCCCGCCCGATGTGCTTCAGGCGACCGCAGAGAATGTGTCTTATTTCGACGCCGCCCCCTTCGCCCCAACCCCGGCCGAGCCGGATTCGATCGCCAAGGCCGCCAAAGCGTTGGCCGCGGCGAAATTTCCGGTTCTCTATGCCGGCGGCGGCGTCAGCGCCGGCGACGCGCAACATGCCCTGCAAGCTCTGGCCGAAAAGCTTCAGGCGCCAGTGGTGATGACCGAGGGTGCGCGGGGCACGGTTTCCCTGGACCATCCGCTAGCCCTGTCGACCCTGGGTGGGCGCTGTGTCCTGCCGCATGCCGATGTGGTCTTGGCGGTGGGGACACGGTTCCTCGACGGCATCGCGCGTCCCGTGCATACGGCGCCGGATTGCACCTTCCTTTATCTCAACACGGACGAGCAGGCTTTCGGCGCGCCGCGCCAACCCGGCATCGCTATGCATGGCGATGCGCGACTGGGGCTGGAAGCGATCGCAGCCGCGCTGCCGCCGTCCACACCGCGCAATTCGCGGACCGAGGATGTCGGCAAAGTCAAAGCCTGGGAACAGCAGCAATTGTCCGCCATCCGGCCCCAAGCCGATTATGTCGCGGTGTTGCGCGCGCATGTGGCGGAGGACGCGACCTTGGTCAGCGAACTGACCCAGGTCGGATATTTTTCCAACATCGCCTACCCGGTTCACCGCCCGCGGACATTTCTGACGCCAGGCATCCAAGGAACGCTGGGCTATGGTTTTCCCACCGCTTTAGGCGTCGCGGCGGGCGCGGCGGGCAAGCGCACCATTTCCATCACAGGCGATGGCGGCTTCGGCTGGTCGCTGCAGGAACTGGCAACCGCCGCGAAATACAATCTCGACATCAGCATCGTGGTTTTCGTCGATGGCCGCTTCGGCAATGTGCAACGCATCCAGCGGCGCGTGTTCAAGCGCGAATTCGCGACGGATCTCTACAATCCCGATTTTCAGCTTCTGGCCAAAGCCTTTGGCGTCAAATTTCATTCGGCCGATTCACCGCAGGGCCTTGGCGCGGCCCTGGCGAGAGCGGCGGCCGAAGGCGGCCCGTGTCTGATCGAAGTCCAGGTCGGCGAGATGCCCACGCCCTGGCCGCTCATTCATCCCTTCGTCCCGCACGTCAACCCGCCGCCGCCCAATCCCTTGGGCGACCCCGGGCAGGCCAAGCCCTAACTTCGACAGAGGTGAGCTCATGACCGTGAATTCTGAAGGCAGACCGCTCACCGACATACAGGCACCATCCGCTGTCCGCGCCAGCCTTTATCCCTGGTACGCGGTGGGCGTGCTCATGCTCGCCTATGTCTTCTCTTATCTCGACCGTCAGATCCTCTATCTCATGGTCGGCCCGATCCGCCGGGACTTGCACATCACCGATTTCGAATTCTCGCTGCTCAGCGGCGCCGCGTTCGGCATCTTTTACACCTTCATGGGCCTGCCCATCGGCTGGCTGGCGGATCGGTGGAACCGGAAAAGATTGATGGCGGCCGGAATCGCGGCCTGGAGCGTCATGACCGTCCTGTGTGGGGTGGCGCAGAGCTATGGCCTTCTGTTCCTGGCGCGGGTCGGCGTGGGTGTGGGCGAATCCACACTGTCTCCCTCCGCCTATTCCTTTCTGTCGGATTCCTTCGACAAGGTGCGGTTGCCCCGCGCCATCAGCATTTATGGGCTGGGCCTGTTCATCGGCGCCGGCGCGGCGCTGATCATCGGCGGCCAGGTGATCGGTGCGGTCGAGACATGGGGCACAGTCGCACTTCCTCTGGTCGGCGAACTACGCTCCTGGCATCTGGTCTTTCTTATTGTCGGCCTGCCCGGCCTCTTGGTGGCGCTTTGGATCTCCACCTTGCGCGAGCCGGCGCGGACCGGGGTCACCGCCAGCGCGCAGGCCAGATTGCCATTCGCCGAGGTCTTCCGCTTCATTGCCGAAAAGCCCTTGATGGCAGTCTCGCTGTTTCTAGGGGCAGCGCTGTTTTCCGCCCAGGCCTATGCCGATTCCTGGTATCCCACGCTTTTCATGCGGCTGTGGGGCTGGAAGGTACAGAGCGCCGGCCAGATCGTCGGCGCTTCCTCGCTAATTGCCGGACCCATCGGCATGCTGTTCGCAGGCTGGCTCTCAAGCCGATGGATCGCCCAGGGCAAGGTAGACGCCTGCTTGCGCATCACAGCCTGGGCGGCGCTTGGCATCACCCTGCCCGCGACGCTGCTACCCATCGCACCCAACGCGACGGTGATGGCGTTGCTGCTTTTTCCCTTCAAATTCTTCATCGGCTTCACACCCGTGCTGATCCCGTCGGCGCTGCAGTTGGTGGCGCCCAACCAGATCCGGGCGCAGTTGGGGGCCATGTTCCTGTTCTGCACTGGCCTGATCGGCGTGACCGGCGGCCCGATCCTGCCGGCCTTTCTCAGCGACTATGTCTTCACGGGCGCCTATGCCTTGCCCCACGCGCTTTCGGTGACGGCCGCGATCATCGGCCCCTCCACCTTCCTGGTCTCCTGGATCGGCCTTGGCCAATATCGCGCACGGTATCGCGCCATGCATCCCGCCACCGCGTCCATGTCCTGACCATTTGGCGCGCTGCAACACAGGCCAAAGCGCGGAAAAAATGCGGAACCCGCTCGCGAGCGCGCTTATTCCAAAGTAAGAATCGGGCGAACGGCAAAGCCTGCCGAACCGAGGGGGTTACAAGCGTGAGCAAAATCCGGATCGCCGCCGCGATGCTGCTGGGCTTCGCGGGAATGGGAAGCCCTGTGCAGGCCGCAGGCGACTTGACGTTGGCGGCGCTGCGCGTGGAAGCGCAGGAAAATCCTGTGGGCATCGACGCCCGTACTCCGCGCTTCAGCTGGCAGACTCAATCGCAGGCGCGTGGCATGCGCCAGGCGGCTTACGAGATTCAGGTGACGGATTGCGGATCCGGCCAGGCCGCCAACCGCATCTGGACCTCCGGCAAGGTCTCATCCGACCAGTCCACGCAACTGTCCTATGGCGGGCCTTCGCTGCAATCGCGCAAGCGCTATTGCTGGCAGGCACGGGTATGGGACACAAAAGGCCGTCAGTCGGATTGGAGCGCGCCGGCTTACTGGGAGATGGGTCTCCTGTCCCCGCGGGATTGGAGCGCCGATTGGATCGAGCCGCGCCTTGCGGAAGATACCTCCAAGCCCCAACCCGCGCCGATGCTGCGCAAGGCGTTTCAGGTGGAGGGACCAATCGCGCGTGCCCGGGCCTATGTCACCAGCCACGGCCTTTATGAATTTTATCTGAACGGGCAGCGCGTCAGCGACCGGCTTTTCACGCCGGGCTGGACCGACTACGCCAAACGCCTGCAGTACCAGACTTATGATGTGACGGCTCAGCTCAAAAATGGCGCCAATGCGGTCGGCGCGATACTGGGCGATGGCTGGTATCGCGGCATGATCGGGTTCAACAATCAGCGCAACCGCTATGGCCAGCATCTCGCGCTTTTGATGCAGATCGAGATCACCTATGCGGACGGCCATACCCAGCGGATCGTGAGCGACGGAAGCTGGAAAGCCGCGACCGGCCCCATCCGCGCATCCCAGATCTATGCCGGCGAAATCTATGACGCGCGCCTGGAGCGGACGGGTTGGAGCGATGCCAGCTATGATGATCGCGATTGGTCCGCCGTTGGAACCATCGCGGCTTCAAAAGATGTCCTGGTCGCGCAAGTCGGCCCGCCGGTCAGGCGCATCAGCGAAATCACACCGGTGAAAATCTTCAAGTCTCCATCGGGCGCCATGATCGCCGACATGGGTCAGAATCTCACCGGTTGGGTGCGGCTCAGGGTCAAAGGCCCAGCGGGCACAACGATCACGCTGCGTCATGGCGAAGTGCTGGATGCCCAGGGCAACCTTTATATCGAAAATCTGCGCGCTGCCGAGCAAACCGTCCAATACACGCTCAAAGGCGGCGGCGATGAGGTTTTCGAACCGCATTTCACCTTCCAGGGCTTCCGCTATGTCGCGCTGGACGGCTATCCGGGCAATCTTGAGCCGGGCAGCGTCACCGGCATCGTCATTCATTCCGACGTGGCGCCGGCGGGCGAATTCGAAACGTCGAGCGAGCTGATCAACCGTCTGCAACACAACATTCTCTGGAGCCAGAAAGGCAATTTCCTGGACATCCCCACCGATTGCCCTCAACGGGACGAGCGCCTGGGCTGGACCGGCGACGCCGAGGTCTTCTCTTCCACCGCCGCTTTCAACACCAATGTCGAAGGCTTCTTCACCAAATGGCTGGCCGATCTTTCGGCGGACCAGGAAGCGGACGGCGCGGTGCCGCATGTCATTCCCGATGTCTTAAGCGGGGCGCCCAGCGATCTGCAGCGCGCGAGCGGCGCGGCGGGATGGGGCGATGCCGCAACCATCATTCCTTGGAACCTGTATCTGGCCTATGCCGACAAGCGGTTGCTGGCCGCACAATATGACAGCATGGCCAAATGGGCGCGCTATGAACAAAACCGCGCCGGCGACAAATATATCTGGAGCGGGGATTTTCAGTTCGGCGACTGGCTCGATTTCTTCAACACCGCCAAACATATCAGCTTCGGCTCAACGTCTCCGGATTTGGTCGCGACAGCCTTCTATGCCCATTCCGTCGATATCATGCAACGGACGGCGCGCGTCCTGGGGAAGAAGCAGGACGCAGACCGTTATGCGGAATTGCTGGCAAAGATACAGAGCGCTTTTCGCAGCAAATTCGTGGCCGATAACGGCCAAGTCGGCGAAGGCACCCAGACGGCCTATGTCCTCGCGCTGGACTTCGATCTCTTGCCAGAGACGATCCGCCCCGTGGCGGCAAAAAAACTTGCCGAGGATGTGCGCAGCCGCGGACATCTTACCACCGGTTTTCTGGGTACGCCGCATCTGCTGAATGTGCTGAGCCGGTTCGGCTATCTCAACGAAGCTTATTTGCTGTTGAACCGGGAGGATTATCCGTCTTGGCTTTATCCGGTGAAGCATGGCGCCACGACGATCTGGGAGCGCTGGGATGGGATCAAGCCGGACGGCTCGTTTGAAGACAAGGGGATGAACTCCTTCAACCATTATGCCTATGGCGCGGTCGGTGACTGGATGTACCGCGTGATGGGCGGCATCGATATCGACCCGGCCGCGCCGGGCTATAAGCATGTTCTTGTCCACCCACGCCCGGGCGGCAACTTCACCCATGTTAAGGCAAGTCATGTCGGACCCTTCGGCGTCATTCGCACCGACTGGCGGATCGATGGCCAGGCTTTTTCCTTGAGCGTCGACGTGCCGCCAAACAGCATGGCTAGCGTGCGGCTGCCCAACGCGAAGCTGGTGCAAGTAACAGAGAGCGGCAAATCCTTGAAGCAAGCCGTTGGCCTGTCAGAGGCGCGCCAAACGGACGGCGATGTGGTGGTCGAGGCCGGCTCCGGCCATTATGAATTTCGCTACCCCCTGGCACAGGCCATGAAACAGCCGTAACGGCCGAGTCGATCAGCCGCCCTACGCCATGACATAGACCGGCTCCAAGGCCTGCTGTACCGGCCTGCCGTCGGCCCCTGTGACGGTCACATCCTGCATCATATCCCACCAGCGGCGCATGATGTCGCTTGCGGCAAGCGCCTCGAGGCTGTGCTTTTTCTTGCGCCGCATCACGGCAAACAGCGCGGTGTCGCCCGGCTGGTTGAAGATGCAATATTCGATCACCCCCGCTGCGCGCAGCGCCGCCTCAAGTTCCGGCCAGATCTCGTCATGCCGCTTGCGGTAAGGTTCAAGCCTCCCCTCCACCAAAGTCAGGCGGAAAGCAATGGTCTCGGTGTCATCACTCACGGCACTTTTCCCGGAAGATCGGCCACGGCCACCGCGAAGCCGCCGAGCGTGATGCTTGACGATGAAATCTTTTCCCGCCGGATCGGGCCGCCGGCGCTCGTCTGATCGACCACTTGCAAGCTGCCGCCCGCCACGCCCGGAAGTTCTATACTGGCCGGCACCGCGCGGCGATTGATGAGAAAGACTTTCCGTACACCGTTGCGGACATAGGCGCTGACCGCGATAGGTTGGGCGTCGAAGATGGGATCGGTGTTGAGCGCGATAAGGCGGTCGCCGGGGCCCATATTGTCATGCATCAGGCTTAGAACCTGAAAACGGGCATTGGGGCGGCCGGTGTTCCAATCCACCATCGTGACGCTGGGAAATTGGCTGGGATAACCCACCAGCTGCGATTCCCCCACGACATCGATCCCAAGCTTGGCGAGCTCTTCATAGACATAGGCATATGTCGCACCCGACAGATTCCAGTAGCTTTGCGGAATATGGGGATCTGCCTTGCTGGAAGAGGTTTGCGGATCCATGTCGTGGCGCAGGATGGAGCCCGTTTCGTTGATCATTGTGCGCGTGTGCGGCGAGATGCGTTTGCGGATGGCATCTATGTATCTCGCGCTGCTGACGAAGTCGGCGGCCTGCGCAAAAAAAGTATATTGCGATGTTTCCATAGTCTCGCCGCCGGCCGGCACAGCATAGAAATGGTAGGAAATCCAATCCAGCGGAATGCCGGGCTTATGGTTAGCCGGATTGAGGAAATATTCGAAGATCTCCGGATGGTTGCGGGGATCGGCCAGCGCCAAGCCGATGAATTGCGTCTTGGGGCTGACTTTGCGGATGCCGGTCACGATCGCGTCATAACGCTGGGCATATTGCGCCGGCGTCATATTGTGTTCGGCATCAACTTCGTTGAGAACTTCATAAAGCGGCAGCGCGAAGTGATAGCCAGATTTGTGAAACACGCCCAACTCGTCGGTGAAGCCGCCGGCCGCATACCAGGACGCGATGCGGCCGTAATAATCGGAAAGCTGCTTGCCGGTGGGATCGACCAGTTCGGTGCCGTGATTATAATCGAAATCGGGCTGGTTCGGGTCCGACGGCACCTTCACCGGCGTCGGCGTCTTGAACATCCACGCCGGAATGGTGCTGAAATTCATATAGCCGTTGCGCCCCGCCGTGGCCTTGAGGAAATCGAGCGCCGGAGGATCGACCAGCTTGAAGTCCCAGAATGTCTGCGTTGCCGTCGGGGGAGAAAGCTCAGGCACCGCCATGCGCGGATAGGGAAACCAAGGCACATAGCGGGCATATTGCAACTGAAGCGTCTGGAACGCCGCATATCCTTCTTTACGAACGATCTCACCCGGCTGAAGTTTGGGATTGACCACGACCTGCAGCGTCGGCGTGGTGACCGAGACGCGCAGGGTCTTCGACCAGTCGATGGTCAGGCGCTGTGGCGCTCCTTGTTGCGCGACGGCCGGCGCCGTCCAAAGCAATGCTGCGGAAAGAAGGATAAAAATGCGCCGCGTCATCGAACGCTCCTGTCAATTAACCCGGAAGAGAATTCCCCACGCCGATAATGACCGTAGATCCCACCAAAAGCGCTAGGCCGGAAAAGACGAGAAACAAGGTCTGTCGCCCGGCGCCTTTCCATTCCTTCAGGGCGAATCCCCAAAGGCTGGAAAAGATGATGATGCTCGCCATATGGATGGTCCAACTCGAAAAGCCGTAACGCCCCATCTGGCTTTCGCCCATGGTGTAGAAGAAGAATTGAAAATACCAGGTGGTGCCCGCAAGCGCGCAGAAGAGATAATTGCGCAATAGCGGCGGCGCTCCAATATCGGGATCGGCTGAGGGCCCGATACCGCCGACCAGCTCGCGTGCGGTGCCGTTCCGGGCGATGAGATAAAAGCACCAAAGGAAATTGGTAGTAGCGCCGCCCAACAACACCAGACAAAGCACCGGCAGGCCTTGCGCCAGGGCGTCCGTGCCGGCCGCCAATGTCAATTTGCGCACCGGCTCGCCCGCGTCCAAGCCATAGGCGAAACAGCTCGACATGACGCCGGAGAAAATCGCGATCAGCAAGCCCCGTTTGAGGTCGAACTCCAGGATGGAAGCGCGCTGCTGCTCCGGCGGCATTTCCCGCACTTTGGAGCGGCCGGCATAGCCGATAACGGCCATGCCCATCAGGCAGACCATCAGACCCAGAATGATGATCTGCCCATGCATGGACCAGATCAGGGTCGAAAGCAGCTCGCCGGAAAAAAGCGGCGGCATCAAAGTGCCGAACGTAGCCGTCAGGCCCATGATGATGGCCATGCCCAGGGAAAGCCCCAGATACCGCATGGTGAGGCCGAAGGTGAGGCCGCCAAAGCCCCACAAAAAGCCGAACAGAATGCAGAACTCCCAGGTCCGCGCGGGTGTCGCTGCCAGCACGCCGAACAGATCATTGGTCCTGAGCGTCGCGAAAAGCCAAGGCGCGATGACCCAGCTGAAGGTGCCGCCCACCAGCCAGAAAATCTCCCACGACCAATGGCGCACGCGGCGAAAGGGGACATAAAAGCTTCCCGAAGCAAGCCCTCCCAGCCAGTGGAAGAAGACGCCCAACATCGGATTGCCCATACTGCCCCCAGTCGGTGCTACAAACCAATGTCCATGCGATAGACGCGCACGGCGTTGCCGCCAAACATGGCGCGGCGTTCGTCTTCAGAGAAAGCCGAGACGATTTCGCTGTAAGCGTCAAGATGTCGGTCAAAGCTGCCGAACAATTTGTCGGTGGGATAATCGCTGGCAAAAAGGCAACGTCCGGGGCCGAACATGTCGATCGCCTCCAATAGGAATGGCCGGATCAGATCGATTGTCCAGTCGCGCCGGATGAAGCCCACCCCGGACAGTTTCACGCAAACATGCGGCGATGCGGCCAGGGCGCGCATGCCGCTCCGCCACCGGGAAATGCCGTCCTCGTCGGTGATCACCGGCATGCCCAAATGATTGATGATGACCGGAATTTCTGGATGACGGGCAACCAATCTGGCCAAACCGGAAAATTGACCCGGATAGGCTTGCAGATCGAAGGATAGTCCGTATTTGGCGAGCGCCGCGAAGCCCTTCGCCCATTGCGGATCGCCCGTGACATCGCGCGCGGTGTAGCTGCGCCCGGGGTCTTTGTGCCAATTCACGATATGGCGGATGCCGCGCACATTCGGGCTTTCGGCATGCACTTCCAATATCTTTTCGAGGTTGGGATCGTTCAATCCGGCGAAAGCGACGATCGCATTCGGCAGGCCCCGCGCATCAGCCATCGCTTGCAGCCATGCCGTCTCGTCCAGCGCCGCTGAGGCATCGGCCCCGGCATCGACATGGACCATGCCGCGCACATCCCAATTCTTGGAATCCTCGGTGTAATCCTCGAGCAGATAGTTGCGCGCGATCGGTTCAACGCTGCCATTGGGGCCGTCGTTGCGGAAAGGTGGCGAAAGCCAGGGGTAATGGATGCGGGACAAATCCCACATATGAACATGCGCATCGACGAAGGGGATGGCGCCCATTTCAGAAGGTCGTCCGCCCGCCGGAAATGTCGAAGGTTGCCGCGGTGGTGAAACTGCATTCCTCGCTCGCCATGAAGCAGATCATAGCCGCGACTTCGGAAACAACGCCAAGCCGCCCCATCGGAATCTTGGATCGCATATAGTCGATCTGACTTTGCGGCAACTGGTCGAGGATCGGACTTTCGAATGTCGCGGGCGTGATGGCGTTCACCATCACATTGTGAGGCGCAAGCTCCTTGCCGAGGGATTTGGTCAGTCCGATCACGCCCGCCTTCGAAGCCGAATAGGCTGACATGTTGGGATTGCCTTCCTTCCCTGCCACGGAGGAGACATTGACGATGCGCCCATATTTGTTCGCCAGCAGGAACGGCACCACGGCGCGGCAGCAATAGAACAAGCCGTTGAGATTGATATCGATCACCCGGCGCCAACTGTCGAGGGGATACTCTTGCACCATCGCGGTCGCGCCGGTGATGCCGGCGGAATTGACCAGGATATCGATCTTGCCCAACGCCTTGGCACTTTCCGCGGCGGCGGCGGCCACCTGCGCCGGATCGCAAACGTCCAGCGCGACGCTATGGGTCGCCCCAACCTCTTGCTTTGCGCGATCAAGCGTCTCGGCATTCAAATCCCACAGAGCGACCTTGGCGCCCTCGCCGATCAATCGTTTGGCGGTCTCCTTGCCAAGACCTGAGGCGCCGCCGGTGATGACGGCACAACGCATGTCGAACCGGTTTTTTGTGCTCATGTTTCTTCTCAATGTGGATAGGGACGATGAAGCGCAAGCTCGCGGTTAAGCTCGACGCCGAAGCCAGGCTTGTCGAGTGACGAGAGCTTGATTTTTCCATTCTCGGGAACAGGTTCGCCGATCAATTGGGGGTAGAACATGGGCACCACCTTGTCCGCCTTCGGCGCCATCATCAGGAATTCGGAAAAAGGCGAATTATGGCGGGTGAGGGCGAAATGATAGGAATAAACCGACGAGCCATGCGGCACCACCAGCTTCTTGTACCGGTCCGCCAGTGTGGAAATCTCGATCAACTCCGTCAGACCACCGCACCATCCCACATCCGGCTGAACAATGTCGCAGCAATCCATCTCGAACAGGAGCCGGAAACCCCAACGTGTCGCTTCATGCTCGCCGGTCGTCAGCATCATGCCGGCCGGAATTTTCCGCTTAAGGTCGGCATAGCCCCAATAATCGTCGGGGCTAAGCGGTTCCTCGATCCATTTCAATCCAAAATCGCCGCAAGCTCCCGCCAAGCGCGCCGCATAGTCCAGGTCGAGCGCCATCCAGCAATCATACATCAGCCAGAAATCCGGGCCCGTCCGCTCGCGCATCTCTTTCAACAGGGCCAGATTCTTGGCGAAGCCCCCCTCGCCTTCCGCCGGTCCATGATGGAGTGGCAGCTTGCCGCCGATGAAGCCCATAGTCTTGGCGAGATCGGGGCGCGCGCCGGTCGCATAAAAGCTCAGCTCGTCGCGAACCGCGCCGCCCAAAAGCGCATGCACGGGCAGGCCCTGCAACTTTCCCAACAAGTCCCATAGCGCCAAATCGACGCCAGACAGCGCGTTCACCACCAGGCCCTTGCGGCCATAATATTGGGTGGAAAAATACATCTGATCCCAGATCGTCTTGATGTCCGCGGGATCGCGCCCCTCCAGGAAACGCGAAAGATGCCGCTCGACGATAAAAGCGGCGGGCTCCCCACCCGTGGTCACGGCGATTCCGATGGTGCCGTCCTCGGCCTCAACCTCCACCACCAGGGTGCCCAGGACATTGATCCCGAAGCTGCGTCTGCTCTGGCGGTACTCCGGATACCGGCTCATGGGCGTGGCGATATGGTCGTCGATCCAATGCTCGCCTTTTTGATCGTGATAATCCGCGCCGCCGCCGCGCGTGACGGAGGCACGGACATATTTTATCTTTGGCAGCCCCATAGCCTCCCCGATCTCGCGATGGCCGGTCCGCGACCCCAGCTGATGCCCGGACCGGCCATTTTCCTAGCACGGAAAGCGGGCTAATGTGGAGGCCGCTGGAGGGCATATGTTGCTGGAAAACAAAGTCGTTTTGATCACTGGCGCGTCCGCCGGCATAGGCCGGGCCGCAGCCATCGGCGCAGCCCGGCAGGGCGCCGACATCGCTTTCACCTATTTCGACGCGAACGATGAACAGGCCAACGACACGGTGAAAGCGATCCAAGCGGCAGGCCGCCGCGCCATCGCCCTAAAGCAGGATGTGGCCGATCCGGAGAGCGCGCCCACTTTCGTCAACGAAGCGGTTCGCGCCTTTTGCAAGATCGACGTGTTCGTGAGCAATGCCGGCATCTGCCCGTTTCACGCTTTCCTGGACATGCCGCGCGAAACTCTGGAACGCACCATGCACGTCAATCTTCACGGCGCTTATTATATGGTGCAAGCGGGCGCCAATCAGCTGGTGGCCCAGGGCCATGGCGGTGCGATCATCGCGGTGTCGTCCATTTCCGCCTTTGTCGGCGGCGAATATCAGACGCATTACACGCCCACCAAGGCCGGCGTGCTGTCGCTGATGCAATCCGCCGCCATCGCGCTGGGGCGGCATAAGATTCGCTGCAATGCCGTGCTGCCGGGGACGATCCAGACCGACATCAACAAGGAAGATCTCAGCGATCCGGCCAAACGCGCCTATATGGAAAAACGCATACCGCTGGGCCGGCTGGGCGAGCCCGACGATCTGGCGGGCCCGATCATCTTCCTGGCATCCGACATGGCGCGCTATGTCACCGGCGCGGCCTTGCTGGTCGATGGCGGCATGTTCGTGAATCTGCAGTGAGGCGGCTGAAGCACTCGATCCCGGCGCTCTGCGGGCCGAATTTCTAATCACATAAGGGTCAGCAAGCCCAAGCATCTTGGCGCGTCACACCGACAGCGCGGACGCTTGCTTGGTTAATTATGTGTTTCGGTGAGGCACGGCCGCGATAAAGCTGCCGCAATTCAGTCGGATGGCGTACCGGGCGGGACGATCAGGTGGATACGACGCGTTAAAATTTCATCTCTAAAGTAAGCGGCATGGGCCCACAGACGAGTTGGGTTGGCAATCTGCTACGGGGAAACAAAACTGCCTTCGCGGGCAGCTCGGCCATTTTGGCGCTTACCGTGCCGGTCGCGGCTATTCTCGGCGCCTGCTTTTATGTCTGCTATTGGATACTGCAATCCTCCGCGCATCATGCCGATGCCGCCGAGCTTGAGGCTGAGCAGCGCATCGCAAGAGCCGCGATACTTTTCACCACGGCGCCGATCGTCAAGAGCAACAGCGACTATGCCTATTGGGATGAATTGTTCCTGCGGGCTAGGAAGGTTCTGGACCCCAAATGGGCCGACGCCCATCTTGGTCCCTATCAGGAGAATCTGAATGGCATCACCGGCGCCGCCGTGCTGACAAAGATGGGCGCGGTGCAATATCTGTATCTTTCGCCCCGCACCGGCATCGGCAAACTGACGCCGCAGGAGTTGCATCTCTTTACATCCCTCACGCTCGACGTGCTCGCGGGCGAGGGCCGCACCCACGAACCGGCCCGAAGCGGATTCATCCGGCTGCGTGGCAAGCCGATTTTTCTCTCCATCACGCCCATCACAGCGTCAGGGCTTGAGGGCGGGCCGAAAGGCGCAAAGCCTTTCGCCTCGCTGATATTCTTTCAAAATTTCGACGGCGCACTTCTTTCCGACCTTACAAAGCACTTCAATCTGGACGGCGCGCATATTGGCTCGACCGGCTCGGGCGGCTTGCCGCTTGCGAGCTTCCCGGGAACGCAGGCCAATCTCAGCCTTGAGTGGAAAACCGGGGTCGCCTCGCAAGACATTATCCGCGAAAGCCTGCCCGTGCTGAAAACATTGGCGATCCTCTCAATGCTTCTGATCGCGGCCGTCGCGGGTGGTTGGTCCTGGATCCTGATCCGGCTGCGGAAAATGGAAACCGCGGCGCTGACGGAAAGAACCCTGGCGGCGGAGCAGGCGGCGCAGGCCAAGTCCCTGTTCATCGCCAATATGAGCCATGAGCTGCGCACGCCTTTGAACGCGATCATCGGATTTTCCGAGATGCTCACCAATCAATTGTTCGGGCCCCTTGGGCACCGCAAATATGGCGAATACACCGAGGACATCCTGGCCAGCGGCCGGCATTTGCTCGCCATCGTGAACGATATTCTGCTTATGTCGAAACTCGAGGCCAAGAAGCAGGAATATGAGATCGGCGCCGTGGCCATCGACACGGTGGTGCGAGAAACGATCATGCTCGTTTGCGGCGATGCCGCGAAGCGAGGCATCGCCATTGATTACAAAGGCGGCGCGGACGAACTCACCGTCTTCGCCGATCGCCAGGCCCTCAAACAAGTCCTGATCAATCTTCTCAGCAACGCCGTCAAATTTTCGTTTGCCGACGCCCCGGTCGAAGTTTCGATCAGGGAAATTCCAAGCAAGGACATAATCGAAGTGCGCGTCTCCGATCGCGGTTGCGGCATGTCCAGGGAGCTTTTGCGGAAACTGGGGCAGCCCTTCACCCAGGCCAGCCACGCTTATATCCGCAACAACCAAGGCACCGGGCTGGGCCTATCGATATGCTATGCCCTTGTCGCCGGATTCGGGGGCGCACTGGAATTCGAAAGCGCGGAGAATGTCGGCACGACGGCGACGTTGCGCCTCAGATCCGCGCCATCGGAAAACACGCGCGCCATGCGCCGCCTGGAATCCGACGCCGCCTGAATTGAGGCCACCGCGTCGGGCGGGCGGAACGCCGTCGGCCCCAGGGCGTTCCCTTCGGCAGCCGGTTTCAACCAGCCGCCGGCAGGACCAGGATGCCAACCTACTCGGATTTCTTGCGGGGATTGCGGGACGATCCCTTGTCCGTCAGCGCGCCCACACCATCGGGGCCCGCGCTGGCGCGCGCCATCGCGGCGCAGGTCAATCCCCAAAGGCCTGGCTTGGTCGTGGAGCTTGGCGCCGGCACGGGAACGGTGACCGCAGCCCTCCTGCAGCATGGCATCCCGACGGAACGGCTGGTTCTGTTCGAAAGCATTCCGAATTTCCATCAGCTGCTCTCGCGTCAATTTCCCCGCGCCAAAATCTTTTGCGCCGACGCATTCCAGTTTGACCGCTTTCTGCCCGGCGATGCCACGATCGCCGCAGTGATTTCGGGCCTGCCTTTGCTCAATCACCCGGTCGCGCGCAGGGCGCAATTGATCGAAACCGCACTCGACTGCCAGGGGTTGGGCGGCCAATTCGTCCAGCTATCCTATGGCTGGTGGCCGCCAGTTCCGGCAGGCGCACATTTGTCCCTGAGCAAGCTGACCGTATGGCGCAATCTGCCCCCGGCCCATGTCTGGGTCTATCGCCGCCGTCACTAGCGCTTCAAGGCATTCTGCAGCTGGGTCTTGGTCATTTTCGATCGGTTGGGAATTCGCGCTTTTTTGGCCCGCCGATAAAGCTCCGCCTTGCTCGATCCGCCTTGCACGCGCGAACGCGCCGCGCGCTTGCCGGACGCGGTGCGCTTGCGGGCATTCCTGCCGCCTTCGGCGCGGGAGCTCTCGCGCTTGTTGCGCGCGCCGAGATGCGACTTACCCTCCCGCTCTTGTTGGGCGGTTCTGCCTGCACTCTCCTTGCGCTCCGTCTTGGCGCGATTGCTGCGATTCTTGCGGGCGCTGGCGTATTTGGAGGCTCCGGCTTGGTTGAGCGCAATGGCGATCGCCTGTTTGCGGCTCTTCACCTTGCCGCCCCGACCGCTCTTCAGCTCGCCATGCTTGAATTCGTGCATCACGCGCCCTTCGGTGCGGCGCTGCCGTGGGGTGGGTTTTGCCATGAGAATTCTCCTTAATTCAGGCCAACGCGACAGCCGCCTTCGCGTTCCGGATGGAACCGCCGCCAGCTCCCGTTGGTTCTGGGACAAGGATGGCCGGCATGTACGAAAAGGCCCGGCAAGAAATGCTGAAAACCCAGATCGCGCGTCGGGGCGTGCGGGACAAACGCGTCCTGGCCGCGATGGGGGAAGTTCCGCGGGAAGCCTTCGTGGAGCCTGGCTTCGAGGCGTCGGCTTATGAGGACAGGGCGCTCCCGATCGCCGAAGGTCAGACGATATCCCAGCCTTATGTTGTGGCGGTGATGCTGGCCGCCGCAGACCTTCATCCCGGCGACCGCGTCCTGGAGGTGGGCGCGGGCTCCGGCTATGCCGCCGCGGTGTTGAGCCGGCTTGTGGCCCATGTTTTTGCCATCGAACGGCTCCCGGCCTTGGCCGCGGTGGCTGAGAAGCGGGGCCGCGCCCTGGGTTATGACAACATCACTTTCCGGACGGGCGACGGCAGCAACGGCTGGCCCGAGGAAGCGCCCTTCGACGCCATCCTGGTGGCCGCCAGCGGGCCCGAGCCGCCGGATGCGCTGAAACGGCAGCTCGTCATGGGTGGGCGATTGATCATGCCCGTGGAAGAGAGCGGTGATCAGCGTCTGACGAGGCTGACAAGACTCGAGGAAGCCAAGTTCTCGCGTGACGAATTTGGCGGGGTGAAATTCGTGCCATTGATAGGCGCGCAAGGTTGGCCGGATACGGAGCAATCATAGGCAAGACGCCAGTGTCACGCGGCGCAGCGCGCCTCGGCGGCAAATTCTTTGGCCTTCTCCAAATCGGACACGAATTTTCGGAAGGCGGCGCGGCGGTCCTTCTCTTCCCGAATCCGCAGCAATGACGACGGATGAACCGTGATGAACCCGCATTGTCCGTCAAAATCAGTGCGTCCGCGATTCGCCGAGATCGTCAGGGCATGGCCGGCCAGCGCGAGCACAGCACTGGCCCCGAGAGCCACGACCACGCGCGGTTTCACCAACTCCATTTCTGTCTTGAGCCAGCGCCGGTAATGCTTGATCTCGCCCGCATTGGGCTTGGCATGCAGGCGCCGCTTGCCGCGCAGCCTATATTTGAAATGCTTGACGGCATTGGTGATGTAGATTTCGTCGCGGTCGATCCCGGCTTCGGCCAGCGCCCTGTCCAGAAGCTTGCCCGCGGGCCCCACAAAGGGCCGCCCTTGCAGATCTTCCTGATCGCCCGGCTGTTCGCCCACAAGCGCCAGATCGGGATGGAGGGGACCCTCTCCCAACACCGCCTTGGTGCCTCCGGTTACAAAAGGCCGTGCATGCGAAATCGCTCGATTAAGGTCTTTCAGCGATTTTGGCTCTTGCGCCATCGGGCCACGCTCGGGAAACCTAGTGAACTGTTTGTTTTCCCGAACGGTTCCGCGCAAGCCGCTAATTCCAGCAGGCAGTCAGCGCGCCGCAATGCTGGGCAGATCGAGTTTCCTGTCGGCGGCACAGGCCAAGGCGATCTCGTAACCCGCATCGGCGTGGCGCATGACCCCGGTGGCCGGATCGTTCCAAAGCACGCGCGCCAGCCGCTTTGCCGCGGCTTCTGTACCGTCGGCAACGATCACCATCCCGGCATGCTGGGAATATCCCATCCCCACACCGCCGCCATGATGGAGCGAAACCCAGGTTGCGCCCGACGCTGTGTTCAGAAGCGCGTTCAGCATGGGCCAATCCGACACCGCGTCCGACCCGTCCTGCATGGCTTCGGTCTCGCGGTTGGGAGAGGCGACCGAGCCGGAATCCAGATGATCGCGGCCTATCACGATAGGGGCGCCGACCTCGCCCTTCGCCACCATCTCGTTGAAGGCAAGGCCCAACCGGTGCCGGTCGCCCAGCCCGACCCAGCAGATGCGCGCCGGCAGTCCCTGGAACTTGATCTTCTTCCGCGCCATGTCCAGCCAGTGATGCAGGTGCTTGTTGTCGGGCAAGAGCTCCTTCACCCGCGCGTCGGTTCTGTAAATGTCTTCGGGATCGCCCGACAATGCCACCCAGCGGAACGGCCCGATGCCCCGGCAAAAAAGCGGGCGGATATAGGCGGGGACAAAGCCAGGAAAATCGAACGCATCGGCGACGCCGACATCCTTGGCCATCTGCCGGATATTGTTGCCGTAATCGACGGTGGGCACGCCCGCTTTGTGAAACTCCAGCATGGCGCGGACATGCTCGGCCATGGATGCCTTCGCCGCTGCCTCGACCGTCTTCGGTTCGCGCTCGCGCGCAGACGCCCACTGATCCAACGACCAGCCTTTGGGGAGATAGCCGTTCGCCGGATCATGTGCCGATGTTTGGTCAGTCAGAAGATCGGGCCGCACGCCGCGCCGCAGAAGCTCGGGCAGGATTTCGGCGGCGTTGCCCAACAGTCCCACCGACACGGGCTCTTTCGCGGCGCAGGATTGACGGATGATCGCAAGCGCTTCGTCCAGGGAATCGCAACGCCGATCCAGATAACCCGTGCGCAGCCGCATCTCGATCCGCGAAGGCTGGCATTCGATTGCCAGACAAGAGGCGCCTGCCATCACCGCCGCCAGGGGCTGCGCGCCGCCCATGCCGCCCAGGCCGGCGGTGAGCAACCATCGGCCGGAAAGATCGCCGCCATAGTGCCGACGGCCCATCTCGACAAAGGTTTCGTAGGTCCCCTGAACGATGCCCTGGGCGCCGATATAGATCCAGGATCCGGCCGTCATCTGGCCGTACATCATCAGCCCCTTGCGATCCAATTCTTGAAAATTGGCCCAGTTCGCCCAGTGCGGAACCAGATTCGAATTGGCGAGCAGGACGCGGGGCGCGTTTTCGTGGGTGCGAAATATACCCACGGGTTTGCCCGATTGGATCAGCAGCGTTTCATCGGCCTCCAGCCGCTTCAACGCCGCAACAATGCGGTCGAAGCTTTCCCAATCGCGGGCGGCGCGGCCAATACCGCCATAGACAACCAGTTCCTCGGGCCGCTCCGCGACATTGGGGTCGAGATTGTTCATCAGCATGCGGAGTGGCGCCTCGGTGAGCCAGGTCTTGGCCGTGAGGCGATCGCCGGTCGATGCATGGATTCTACGGCTATTGTCAAAGCGGTTCATGGCGGGATTCCTTGGGCCAGGCGAATGCAGTTTGTGAGGATGTCTTTCAGAAGCGCGCGCAATTCAGCTACTTGTGCATCACCCATAACGGCTGGGGGCCAATTGTTCTTGGTCACCCGCACGGGATCTTCCATATAGCTGCGGCAGGCGATCTCCATCTGGATTGCATGCACGCCGCGGGCCGGATCGCCATAATGACGCGTCGTCCAACCACCGCGAAAACGCCCATTGACGACGAACGTGAAATTCGTCCTGCCACACCTGGTTTCGATATCTCGGACAAGCTCCCCGTCCGCGGTCCGGCCATTGTCAGTGCCGATATTCAAATGCGGCAGGGTGCCGGCGAACAGCCGCGGTATGACGGAACGAATGGCATGGGCGTCATAGAGTATGATGCGACCATGCAGGCGACGCAGGCGGGCAATCTCTTCACCCAGCGCGGCATGATAGGGATCGAAGAAGAGCCGCCGGCGGCGCGCGATCTCTTCCGTGCCTGGCTCCAGCCCTTCGCGATAGAGCGCTTCGCCGTCGAACGTTGCGGTGGGGCAAAGCGCGGTCGTGTCCTGGCCGGGATAGAGCGATTTGCCAGCCGGATCGCGATTGACATCGATCACGGTCCGCGAGATCGCGGTTCGGATGATCGTAGCGTCCAGGTCGGCCGCAAAATCGTAAAGCCTGTCGATGCCCCAATCAGTGTCCTTGCGCGCCAGCCAAGGCGAAACCAAATGTTGCTCCACCTCCGGCGGAAGGAAGGTTCCCGTATGTGGGAAACTGAGGATGAGGGGCGCCTCGCCACGCCGGACACTGAGCCAGTCGCTCATGCCACAAGGCCCGGCAGCACACCTGGCTCCAGATTGCGGGCGACGTCGCCGCGGCAGACCAAGGCGATCGCGGCGTCCAGATCCGGCTTGAAATGGCGATCGCTTTGCATCGTCGGCACGCTTTCCCGCAACAAGGCGCGTACATTCTCCAGAATGGGACTCGAGCGAAGTCTGGTGTGAAAATCGCAACCCTGGGCAGCCGCCAGCAATTCGATGCCCAGGACGCCCGCCAGATTCTGTGACATCTCCAACAAGCGGCGCGCGCCATGGGCGGCCATGGAAACATGATCTTCCTGATTGGCGGAGGTCGGAATGGAATCGACACTGGCCGGATAGGCTTTCTGCTTGTTCTCCGAAACCAGAGCCGCCGCCGTCACCTGCGGAATCATGAACCCGGAATTGAGGCCCGGATGCGGTGTCAGGAACGCCGGCAGGCCCGACAAGGCCGGATCGATCAGCATCGCGATGCGCCGTTCCGCCAGGGATCCGATTTCGCAGATCGCCATGGCCACGATGTCCGCCGCAAATGCGACGGGCTCGGCATGGAAATTGCCGCCGGAAAGCGCCTCGTCCGTTTCGGGGAATATCAGCGGATTGTCCGACACGCCGTTCGCTTCATCGCCCAAAGTCGCCGCGCATTGGCGCAGGATATTGAGCGCCGCGCCCATCACCTGGGGCTGGCATCTCAGGCAATAGGGATCCTGCACCCGGGGATCGCCGGAAAGGTGCGACGCGCGAATGGCCGACCCCGCCATGAGACGCAGCAACGCCGCCGCCGTTTCGATCTGGCAAGCATGCCCGCGCAAACGGTGAATGCGAGGATCGAACGGCGTGTCGGCGCCCCGCGCCGCGTCGGTTGAGAGCGCACCGGTGACCAACGCGGTGCGGAAAAGCGATTCCGTCTCGAATAGGCCCGCAAGCGCGCAGGCAGTGGAGAATTGCGTTCCGTTCAGAAGCGCCAGGCCTTCTTTCGGGCCCAACGCCAACGGCTTGAGGCCGGCCGAGGCCAAAGCTTGTCCTGCGGGGAGGACACCTTCCCCGGTTTCGATCGATCCCACGCCGATCATAGCGGCCGCCATATGCGCCAGGGGCGCCAGATCGCCCGAAGCGCCGACCGAACCCTGCCCCGGGATGACTGGTATGAGATTGTGTTCCAGCATCGCGGACAAAAGCGCGATGACCTCCAGCCGCACACCGGAAGCGCCCTGGGCCAGATTGGTCAGTTTCAGCGCCAGCATCAGCCGGGCAACCGTCTTCGGCACCGGCGCGCCCACCCCGGCCGCGTGCGACAGCACGATGTTGCGCTGGAGTTGGGTCAGATCCGCGCCGTCGATGCGCGTGCTGGCCAGTTTGCCGAAACCAGTATTGATTCCATAAACTGGCGCGCCTTTTGCCAGAATGCGCGTCACGGCTGCCGCGCTTGCCGCGACCCGGCCGTCATGGCCAAGCGCCAAGCGCAAAGGCGCGCCGCGATAGATCGATCGCCATTGATCCAGCGAGACCTTGCCGGGCTCCAGAACGATCACGCGCATTGGCCCTGCCATACCCGGCTGTGTAGCGGGTTCAATCCCATGTGATAGACAAGCTCCGCCGGCTGATCGATGTCCCAGATCGCCAAATCGCAATCCTTGCGCGCCTCCAGGGTGCCGATCCTGCCCAAGCGGCCGAGCGCTCTCGCCGCTTCCCGCGTCATGCCGGCCAGACATTCCGTGACATTGAGGCCGAACAGGGTGGCTGCCATGTTCATCGTCAGCAGCGGCAAGGTCAGCGGTGACGTGCCGGGATTACAGTCCGTCGCCACTGCCATGGGCACGCGTGCTTTGCGCAACAGCTCCACGGGCGGCTTTTGCGTTTCCCTGGTGAAGTAATAGGCGCCGGGCAGAAGCACCGCCACCGTGCCGGCGCGCGCCATGGCCTCCGCGCCTTCCCAATCGAGATATTCCAGATGATCGGCGGAAAGCGCCCCGAACTCCGCCGCAAGCCGCGCTCCGTGCAGATTCGAAAGCTGTTCGGCGTGAAGCTTGACGGGAAGGCCATGGGCCTTGGCCGCGCGAAACAGGGCGCGGATCTGCGCGCTTGAAAATCCCACCCCTTCACAGAATGCGTCCACCGCATCGGCGAGGGAGTCCGCCGCCACCTTAGGCAGCATGGTTTCGCAGATCTCCGCAACAAAGGCATCCGGCTTGCCCTCGAACTCCGGCGGCACGGCATGGGCCGCCAGAAAGGTCGGCGAAATGGACACTTTGCGCAGCTCTTCCAATCTGCGGGCGGCGCGCAATTGCTTCAATTCGCTGTCCAGCGACTGGCCGTAGCCCGATTTGACTTCGACCGTGGTGACGCCGTGCGCGATCATCACGTCCAGCCGGCCCAAAGCTGCGGTCACCAGCGCGTCCAGGCTGGCCTCACGCGTGGCTTCCATGGTCACGCGGATGCCGCCGCCCTTGCGCGCAAGCCTGGAATAGGATTCGCCGGAAAGCCTTTGTTCAAACTCCCCCACACGGTCGCCGCCATAAACCAGATGTGTGTGGCAGTCGATCAGGCCGGGCGTGAGCCACCGCTCCTCACAGTCGATGGTTTCGCCGTCGAATTGGGGCGCATCGCGCCGGGGTCCGGCATAGACTATCTTGCCGGCGGCGCAGGCGACGATACCGTCCTCGACGAGCCCCAGGCCGGGAGGAACCATGGTCATCAATCTTGCCCGTCGCCAGAGACGATCACAGCGCACGCTTCACCGCCTTGGCAGGAGCCGCTATAATGTCTAGACATTACTGAGCCCCCGGGGATTTGTCCAGTGGCGGAAGAAACGAGCCTGTTTTTCGAATCGGCGCTGTTGCCTGGCGGCTGGCGCTCCGGCGTGCGTCTAGAACTGCGCGGTGGGCGGATTGCGCGCCTGTCGGCCGATACTGCGCCAAGAGCGGGCGACGAGATCTGCGGGATCGCCCTGCCCGGCCTTGCCAATGTGCACAGCCATGGCTTCCAGCGCGGTCTGGCGGGCGCCGCCGAGTTTCGTGGTGGCAGGGACAATTTCTGGACCTGGCGCGACGCCATGTATCGCTTCGTGACGGCCGTCTCTCCCGAAGACGCGGAGGCGATCACCGCCCTGGCGTATGCGGAAATGCTGGAAGGCGGCTTTACCCGCGTCGGCGAATTTCACTATCTGCACAATGATCCATCGGGGGTGCGCTATGACAACCCGGCGGAGATGAGCGAGCGGATTGCCGCCGCAGCCACCACGTCCGGAATCGGGCTGACTTTGTTGCCGGTCCTTTATGAACGGGGCGGCTTTGACGGACGCCCGCCCAATCCGGCGCAGCGCCGCTTCTGCACCGGCCTCGATGGCTTTCAGCAACTGCATGCCAAAGCGATGGAGATCATCGGCAAACTCGACGGCGCCGTCCTCGGCCTGGCACCGCACAGCTTGCGAGCGGTCGCACCCTCGTCTCTGGCGGCACTCGCGCCTTTCATGAAGAATCGGCCGGTCCACATCCATGTCTCCGAGCAGCGGCGGGAAGTGGCGGACTGCGAACAATATTTGAAGGCAAGGCCCGTCCAGTGGCTGTTGGACAATCAGGACATCGATACCCGCTGGTGCTTCATCCATGCCACGCATATGGACGGATCGGAAAATGCGCGGCTTGCGGCAAGCGGTGCGGTGGCGGGGCTGTGCCCGCTGAGCGAGGCCAATCTGGGAGACGGCCTGTTCCCGCTTCCCGCGTTTCTGGAAAGGGGCGGCCGGTTCGCGATCGGCAGCGACGCCAACAATATTCTCTCGACGGTCGAGGAATTGCGCATCCTGGAATATGGTCAACGCCTTCAAAAAGAGGCGCGCAATGTGGCGGCGGGCGACGAGAGCCCCTCCACTGGAAGGACACTCTATGAGGGCGCGCGCGCTGGCGGGGCACAGGCGCTCCAGGGGTCCAACGGACTTGCGGAAGGCGAGCCGGCGGACATCGTGGCGCTGGACGCGACGTCGGAAGTCTTTGCCGGCCGGCACGGCGACAGGCTGCTGGACAGCTTTATTTTCGCAGGCTCCAACCGGCTTATCCGCGCCGTGTGGCGCCATGGTCGCAAGCTGGTGCAGGATGGCCGTCACATTCGCAAAGACGAGATCGTCTCCAATTATCTCAAATCCATGACCAGATTGAGTGCCGCCTGACCATGGCCAAGCCCGCCTCCCTTCAGCGGCAGATCCGCGCCGATATCGAAAAGAAGATTCTCAGCGGCGCTTGGGCGCCCGGATACCGGATTCCGATCGAGCATGAATTGATGGCGCGTTATGGCTGCGCCCGGATGACGGTGAGCCAGGCCCTTTCCAGCCTGGTTCAAGCCGGTCTCCTGATCCGCCGCAAGCGGGGCGGCTCTTTTGTCGCCGAGCAGCATTTCCAGTCTCTGGTGCTGGCCATCCCCGATATCCGCGCCGACATCATCGCGCGCGGCGCGGCTTATGGTCTCAAACTCCTGTCCCGCGAAATTCGCCAACCGAAAAGCGAGGCGGAGAAATGGCTTGCGCGGGACGGCAAGATCATTGCGCTGGAATGTCTTCATCTGGCGAATGGCAGCCCGTTCGCGCTCGAACATCGCCTGATCAATCTGAAGAGCGTTCCCGAAGCCGCCAAGGTGGAATTTTCCGAAGAGCCTCCCGGCTCCTGGCTGCTGGGCCATGTCGCCTGGAGCCAGGCGGAGAACCGGATAACCGCACTTGCCGCTGACCGCACCAGCGCCAAACTTCTCAATCTGGATGCGGGGACTGCCTGCCTGTGCATGGAACGGCGCACCTGGCGCGGCGACGCCCGCATCACTCAGGTGCGCCAGCTCTTCCCCGGTCACCTGTTCGAACTGCTCGCGAAATTCAATCCGGCAACACCGGCGCGAAGCTAGGATCGGAACGCAGGGGGCGGGATGGAGATCGAGAAATACAATATCGGTTTTGTTCCCCTCGGCGAGCGTTACGGCAGCGAGAAGCGGCTTTTCACCATCTGGTTCAGCATCAATCTCTCAATTGTCTGCCTGACGGTCGGCACGTTGGGCATTCTGGCGGGGCTTGGCTTCACCGAGACCGCGCTGGCGCTGGTGCTGGGCAACGCCATCGGCACGATCTTCATGGCGGCGCATTCCGCGCAGGGGCCGCATTTGGGCATCCCGCAGATGATTCAAAGCCGCGCCCAGTTCGGCGTCTTCGGCGCCGCCATTCCCCTGGTCGCGGTCATCATCACCTATATGCTTTATCTGGCCGCGGATGAGGTGGTGATCCGCAGGACCCTCACCTCGCTCATCCCCGTCGGCACCGATGCCGCCATGATCGCCTTCGCCGCCGCGATTCTGCTGGTGGCCTATATTGGATATGAGCTGATCCATCGCCTGGGTGTGTATCTGACGGTGTTGTCGGGCCTGATGTTTCTAGCAACGGCGGCTTTGCTGATAACACACAAAGGTCAAGCGGCGGCCGTGACGGCGCCTGCCGTCGGCCGGGCGGAATTCGCGGCTTTCATGGCGACGCTGACCCAAGCCACGGCCTGGTCGTTGACCTTCGGTCCCTATGTCGCGGATTATTCCCGCTATCTGCGCCCGGACGTGCCGACAGCCAGCACATTCTGGTATACCGCGATGGGCAATTTTCTGGGCGCAAGCGCCATCATGTGCCTGGGCGCTTACATGGCATCCCATTATGCCCAGATCGCCGCCGATCCCGGCGTGGGGATCGCGGGCCTGTTCGGGCCGGTTGCGCCAGTCGTCAAGGGCCTGATCGTCTTGGGCGTGTTTCAAGCCGGGGTCATGAATCTCTACAGCGCCTTCATGTCGGCAAGCACGATCGTCAGCGGCTTCAACCGCTATGGCCATATCAGCCCGCGCGCGAAATTCGTCATCATGGCTGGCGTCATGACTCTGGCGACGGCAATAGCGATCCTCACCCAGAATAATTTCCATCGCTATTTCGGCGATATGCTGGACATGATGGTCTATGTCCTGGTGCCATGGAGCGCCATCAACCTCGCCGACTATTATGTCGTCCGCGGCGGATCCTATGAGATCGACGACATGTTCAACCCCGGCGGCATTTATGGCCGCTTCCATTGGCCCACGATCATCATTTATGGCCTGTCCATCGTCGTGGAAGCGCCGTTCGCCCGCCTTTCTTTCTATACCGGCCCTATTGCCGAGAAAGTGGGGGCGGATATCGCCTGGCTTCCTGGCCTCATTGTGCCGGCGATCCTCTATTGCTCGATTATGCGCAATCGCACAGTGACTAAATCCGCTTAGCGTCCCGAATGCTGCGCAGGAAATCGCGGGTTCGGGGCTGAGACGGTTCTCCAAAGATCCGCTCCGGCGGTCCTTCTTCATGGACTGCGCCATCGCACAGGAAACAGACTTTGGTCGATACTTCGCGGGCAAAGCCCATTTCATGGGTGGCAAGCAGCATGGTCATGCCTTCCTCCGCCAGATTGCGCACGATATTCAGGACTTCCGACACCAGCTCCGGATCGAGCGCCGAAGTGATTTCGTCCAGCAGAAGCACCATGGGATCCATGGCCAGTGCCCGCACAATCGCCACGCGCTGCTGCTGTCCGCCCGATAGGCGATCGGGATATTCCTTCGCTTTATTCGCCAGGCCGAAACGCGTCAGCAGAGCCATGGCGCGATCTTCGGCGGCTTCGCGGAAAACTCGCAGGACCTTGATCGGCGCCAAGGTCACGTTGCCAAGCACGCTCATATGCGGGAACAGATTGTAACCCTGGAACACGATGCCGATGTCGCGGCGCAGCGCGTTGACATCCACGCCCGGTCCCGTGATGCGGTCGCCATGAACCCGTATCTCGCCGCCAGCGATGGGCTCCAGCCCGTTGATGCAACGCAGCAGCGTCGACTTTCCGGAGCCCGAGGGCCCGATGATCGACACGACATCATGCTCCTCGACCGTCATCGAAAGATGATCGAGGACCGGCACGCCGCTATAGGATTTGGAGATATCGCGGATTTCTATAAAGGCCATGGCGTTCGCTTCAGGCCGCGCCGCCGCGTAGACGCGCCCGGTCCCGCTGCATCATCCGCTCCACAAAACGCGATTGCGGAATCGATATGACAATAAAGAGAATCGCCACGGTGGTCACGGCAGAAAGATTATAATGGTTTGTCGCAATAAGCATGGACTGGTTGAAGGAATCGACCACGCCCACAACGCTGACCAGGGCGGTATCTTTCTGGAGCGCGACAAAAGCGTTCAGCAGGGGCGGCACGATCTGGCGCACCCCTTGCGGTATGATCACGAAACGCAAGGTCTGCATGTAGGACAGGCCGAGCGAACGCGCGGCCGCGCTCTGGCTCCAATGGATGCTTTGGATCCCGGCGCGATAAATCTCCGCCACATAGGCGCCGACGGTGAGCGTTAGCGCGACAATCACGAAACTCGTCAATGAGAAGTCTTTGAGAATCGGCGTGCCAGTCAGGGGCACGCCAAATCCCACCAGATAGATCACCAGCACGGCCGGTATGGCCCGAAAAACATCGACATAGGCCGCCGCGATCAGGCGCAAGGGCTTGCCCGCCGCTCCAGGCGCGAGCATCGCCAGCGCCACCGCCAGGCCCCAGACCAAGACCAGGATTTCCGTCACCGTGAAGATTTCGATGTTGATCCAGAAAGCTTTCAGCACCAGCGGAAAGCTTTCGACCATCAACGGGACGAAAAAGAATGTCTTTGTCACGGCCTGGTCATTGGCCAGCAGAAACTGGCAGGCCAAAAGCACGGCGAACTGAGCAAAGGCATAGCCGATCGCGATCCAACCTTGGCTCCGCGCATTGGAACGCGCCACCCGTGCCGCGACGATGTCGTCACGCGCGCTGGCGCGGCGCACATCCTGCCAGCCCAGAAAAGCGCGCAGCAGAGGCAGCGCGACCGCGATCGAGGCCAGCGCCAGAAGACCGGACGCGGCGGATACCCACCAACCTGCAAACCCGTTGGCGAGCAAGGCGGCCCGCCCCGCGGCAATTGTGTACAGGCTTGCCGCCACGACCAGGGCGACAACCACAGACCCCGTGAGAAGTAGCGCGGTGGGCGCGGCCGGCATGCCGCCGATGTTCAGCCGGCGCGCCCTGTCGGCGCCCGGCGCTTTCTCTGTCGTGGCGCCCATCCTGGCTCCCCTACGGCGTGAAGACCGGCACTTTGGCGGGATCGAGCCCCAAGCCCGGCGTCAAATAAGTGTCCGTCAGCCTCTGCAAGGTGCCGTCCTTTTTGAAATCCTCGATCAGTCTGTTGAAGACGGCGAGATTGGGGGAATCCTTGTTCACCAGGCCGCCCCATTTCTCGCCCATGTCATAGCGGCCGATAACCTGAAACGCGCCATGCGACTGTTTCGCTTGCGCCAGAACCGTCGGGGTGTCGAACAGCACGGCATCGACCTGCCCCGCCGCCAGAGCCGCGAACATCGGCGCGGTTTGCGGAAACACCCTGGGCGATTGTACTGGCTTGATATGCTCCAGGACATACTGCAGGGTGGTCGTTCCCTGCTCCACGGCAAGGCGCATTTGCTTGATGTTGTTCTTGTCAATCTTGGCGCCGGTCCGCACCAAGATGCCCTGGTCGGAGCTGTAATAGGGCGTGGTGAAATTCACGACCTTCTTGCGGTCTTCCGTGATCGTGATCTGGCTCAAGGCGATATCGAAGCCCTTGGCCTGACCGGTGAGGATCTGGGCGAAAGAGCGGTTGACCACGATCACGCGATCCAATCCGGCGCGATAAGCCATGTTGGCGGCCATGCAATATTCAAAACCGTCTCTGATGGTGTCGGGCGAGTCGCCGTTCCACCAGCCGGGCGCTGGCAAATCCGGACGGACGGACAAGGCGCCCGGAACCAGGGTCGCCAGTTTGACCGATCCCCGTTGCCCGGACACTTTGCAATTGCCGTAGTCCGGCGCAGCCAAGGCGCGGGTCGTGATTTGGCAAAGCAACAGAGCAAACAAAAAGGGCGCCGCGGCCAGAACGCATACGGGTTTCATCAGACAACCACCGCGGCGGGTTGTGCGATGCCGCCGCGCGGTTTTCCGGCGCGGACATCGCCCCACAAGATGGCGTGATCGTCAGGCAGGGCACGCGAATTCGGCATGGAGAGCCAAAGGCGCATCAGCATGCGATCCTGGCCCGTGCTTTCGTTATCCTTGAAGGCCGTGCGCCCATGATAAATGACGTGGTTGTTCAGCAACTGGATGTCGCCCGGCGCAAACCGCATCTCGAAACATTCCTCTTCGGCCACGTCCATCAACATCTGGATCGCTTCATGTTCGGCGGCGGTCAACTGGCGAGTGTTCGGCATCATCTGCGCGTTCTCAATATAAGTGAGCGAGAAATGGCTGGTGAGCTTGCCGTCGCGCACCCCAAAAACCGGCAGATCATACACCACATGCTCGCCGCCCGCTTCTTCGCCGAAACGGCTGCGGGGAATGGGCTTGCACAACAGGGCATGCAAATCCGGGCGGCGCTTTCGAATTTCATTATAGACGCGCGGGCTGCTGGCGAGCTTGCTGACGCCGCCTTCGCTGGCCTGGCGCAGGCATAGAAGACCCACTACGTCGCAACGATCTGTGTGAAAGCGCAACTGGCCCGAGGAGAGGGTGCGGGCTCCCGAAGAGAGAAAGGTTTTGCCGGAGGCATCGACGGTCGCGCCATAGAGCTGGGCGCCGACGCCCATGCCTTCGTCCCTGATGTCGCGCATCGCTTCGCCCCGGTAATTCTGGTACATGGGCGTTCCAAGGTGGCAGCCCAGCGCATACCAGATACGACGCAGCTGTTCTTCGCTGAAGCGGTCGACATCCAGTCCCTGGATTTTCACCATGCCGCATCCGTTCTCCAACTCTTCGCGCACTTCGTCAAAAAAGGCGGTGGCATCAGGCAAGGGAAAATTGTTGCGATTGATCCGCCGCCAATCGAGATCGCCGACCTTGGCGCTGGCATCGTCGATCTGGCGCAACAAGGAGGTGGGGATTTCCTTGATCCATCGCCTGCTCTGGCGCATCTCGGCGCCTCGCCAAACGCAGGCGCCTTGCAAATCATTCGACTGGGCCATGCGCCCTCCCCAAAAGTCGGCCGGCTTGCCGACCTCGCCGTTATAAGGCATGGCAGCTATCCTATCCCGCTTCATGGCGCTTTCCCGCACCGCCCGTCCGTGCTATCATCGTATGATAGGATTTAAAGCGATACTCCTATGAAACCACGACCTTGGGCATTTCACCAAACGGCGGGACGCGCGCTGGCCACGGCTGGCGGCTGCGCCCCCTGGGCCGCAGGATTTGGGAAGAACTATCATGTCTAAACCCCAGGCGGTCGAGTGCGTTTGGCCGGTCAAGGCCAAGCTGGGCGAAGGTCCTTTCTGGTCCGTGGCGGAAAACGCGTTATGGTTCGTGGATATTTTTTCCAACCAGATTCATCGCTTCGCTCCTGCCAAGAGCGCCGGGCGAAGCTGGTCCGCTCCGGATAAAGTGAGCTTCGTCCTGCCGGACGTCCAAGGCCGCCATGTCGTCGGCCTGCCGGGCGCCGTGGCAGGCTTCGATCCGGACAAGGACGCGTTCGAAATCCTGGCGCGCGTCGAGCAGCAATTTCCCAAGAACCGTCTCAACGACGCCTGCATCGACACCGGCGGCCGGCTGTGGTTCGGCAGCATGGACGAAGACCAACAGGCGAATAGTGGCGCGATCTATCGCTGGGGTGATGAGCCAGCCCCGGTTCAAGTTGATACCGGCTATTGCATCTCGAACGGGCCCTGTTTCAGCCCCGATGGCCGTAAATTCTACGCCACCGACACATTGGATCGTGTCGTTTACCGCTTCGATGTCGACGACCAAGGCGGGCTCAGCGGCAAAACACCGTTTATCCACCTGGAACCGGGGGATGGTTATCCCGACGGCACAACTATTGATGCCGAAGGCTGCCTCTGGATCGCTTTCTTTGACGGCTGGTCGGTGCGGCGCTTCTCTCCAGACGGCAAGCGGATCGGCGACGTGAAATTGCCATGCGCCAACGTCACCAAGATCGCCTTCGGCGGCGACAGGCTGCAGACCGTCTTCGTGACCACGGCGCAGCATGGCTTGAGCCCGCAGGCTCTGCTCGAACAACCGCTCGCAGGCGGGCTCTTCGCCTTCGAGGCGGATGTGCCGGGGCTGCCTCAGCCATTGTACAAATCGCACGCGGGCCGTTGAGGAAACAGACGCGTCGCAAACCGGGGACAGCTCGCATGCATAGCGTTTCGATCGCCCAATCCGGCGAACCGTCCGAGGCAGACATCCATCTGGGCTACGTCTGGCTCATCGCCCTGGTGGCATCGCTGGGAGGATTTCTGTTCGGCTATGACTGGGTGGTCATCGGCGGCGCCAAACCTTTTTATGAAGCCTATTTCGGCCTGCACGATCCTGCAGCCATCGCCTGGGCCAATAGTTCCGCGCTGGTGGGTTGTTTTTTTGGCTCCTTGATCGCCGGACGGTTGAGCGACCGGTACGGTCGAAGGACAGGGCTGGCTGGCGCGGCCCTGCTGTTCGCGGTTTCCTCCCTGCTGACGGGCTGGTCCTATTCCTTTTCCGGTTTCATCGCCTGGCGCATCCTGGGTGGCGTCGCGATCGGCTTGGCGTCCAATATCTCCCCCACTTATATCGCCGAGATCAGCCCGGCGCGTTGGCGCGGGCGCCTGGTCAGTTTGAACCAGCTGGTGCTGGTGATCGGCATTCTGGCGGCCCAGATCGCCAATTGGCGCATCGCGCAACCGGTTCCCGCCGGCACGACGGAAGCGATGATTGCGGCCTCCTGGAACGGGCAATTTGGCTGGCGCTGGATGTTCAGTGCTGTCGCCGCTCCCGCGATGATCTTGCTGATCGCGATGCCGTTCATTCCGGAAAGCCCGCGCTGGCTGATGACACGCGCCCGCGCCGGCGCCGCCATGGCCGTCTTGTCGCGGATCGGCGGACCGCGCTATGGCGAGATCGAGACAAGAGCGATCTCGGCGTCACTGCAGAACGCGCCGGCGGACGGATGGCGCAGCCTGTTTTCGCCCGGTATTCGCGGACTCTTGCTGATCGGCGTGGTTCTGGCGGTTCTGCAGCAATTCAGCGGCATCAACATCCTGTTCAATTATGCCGACGAAGTTTATCGCAGCGCCGGCTATGGCGTCAGCGATGTCATGTTCAATATCGTGATCACTGGCACCATCAATCTGGTCTTCACCTTGGTGGCGATGGCGTTGGTCGACCGGGCTGGGCGGCGCGGATTGATGATCTTCGGTTGTTTCGGCATCGGGCTGTCGCATGTCGCCGCCAGCTATGCCTATCACATGGGCGCACAAGGTTTTGGCATCCTGGCGCTGACCTTGAGCGCCATTGGCTGTTACGCCATGTCATTGGCGCCGGTGACCTGGGTGCTGATCTCTGAAATCTTCCCCAACCAGGTGCGCGCTTCCGCGGTGTCAGTGTCGGTGGCGGCGCTGTGGGTGGCGTCCTTCGTCCTGACCTACACATTCCCTTTCCTGCAGGCGGCGCTTGGCACCTCCGGTACTTTTCTCATCTATGGCGGCATATGCCTGGCCGGAGGATTCTTCGTCATTCTCAAGGTGCCGGAAACCAAGGGCCAAACCCTGGAGCAGATGCCGCATGCGCCGTTAGGCCAGGACGCCGTCCAACCCCATGGAGTCCATCCTTGAGCATCAGAAAGCAATTGCGACTCTGCTGCTCGCTGCTGGGCGTTGTCGCTCCGCTTTTCTTTCCGGCATCGGCCTATGCCGAAGCGCACTACGATCCGGCGATGCGCCTGTTCCGGCTGGATGGCGGAACCGTCACTTATGCTTTTGGAGTCAATTCCGCGGGCGCGCTGCAGCCGATCTATTGGGGACCGCGACTGGCCGCCTCGGACAAGCTTGCGGCCAAAGCCATACCCGATCTTTCCGGTTTCGAGCCATCGGGCTCGATCACGCCCCAGGAATATCCGGGCTGGGGCGGAGCCTTCTATACCGAGCCGGCCTTAAAGCTCGCCTATCCGGACGGCGTGCGCGATGTGGTTCTGACCTTCGTTTCCGGCCACGCCGATGGCGAAACGGCCACGGTGGAATTGTCCGACATCCGCCGTCCGCTGCATGTCACTTTGCATTACACCATCGATCCCGCGACCGGGATCGTCGGCCGCTCCACCATCATCCGCAATGATACGAAAACGGCGGTCCGGATCGATCAAGCATCGTCCGCGGCCTGGTCGCTTCCGGCCAATACGGACTATCACCTCCACTATCTGACCGGCCGCTGGGCCGCGGAATGGACGCTGCAGGACCGTGCCCTTACCGATGGCACGACCGTGATCGAAAGCCGCCGTGGCTCGACCGGCATGCAAGCCAATCCCTGGTTCGCGATAGACCGCGCTGGCCTGACCACCGAGGAGAGTGGGCCCGTCTGGTTCGGCGCCCTGGCCTGGAGCGGGTCCTGGCGGATCAGCATCGACCGCAACCCCCTGGGTGATGTGCGGGTGGTGGGCGGCTTCAATCCCTTCGATTTCGCTTATCGGCTGCAGCCGGGCGAGACGTTGGAGACGCCGGTCTTCTATGGCGGCTATTCCGGCCAGGGCATGGGCGGCGCCTCGCGGCTAATGCATCGCTTCGAGATGACAAAGATTTTGCCCGCTCCAAAGCCGCGCCCCATCCTTTACAATAGCTGGGAAGCCACCGAATTCGCCGTGGACGAGAGCGGGCAGATGGCGCTGGCCGAGAAAGCCGCGCGCATCGGCGTCGAGCGTTTTGTGATGGACGATGGCTGGTTCGGCGCCCGCAACAACGACCATGCCGGACTGGGCGACTGGACCGTCAATCGCCAGAAATTTCCCAATGGTCTGAAACCCCTGATCGACAAGGTGCACGGCCTGGGCATGGAGTTCGGCATCTGGGTCGAGCCGGAGATGGTCAATCCCGACAGCGACCTTTATCGCGCGCATCCCGACTGGGTGATCAATTTTCCCGGGCGACCGCGCTCGGAAGGGCGCAATCAGCTGGTCCTCAATCTGGCGCGCCGCGACGTGCGCGACTATGTACTGAAAGCGGTAGACGATATTCTGTCGAACAACGACATCCAGTTCCTGAAATGGGATTACAATCGCAACTGGTCCGAGCCGGGCTGGCCGCAATTGGATCCGCAGGACCAGCCCAAGATCTATGTGTCCTATATTCGAAACCTCTATGGAATTCTTGCCAAGCTACGCAAGCGCCATCCCAAACTGGAGATCGAGGATTGCTCCGGTGGCGCTGGCCGCGTCGATCTGGGAATCATGGGCCTGACCGACCAAATCTGGGCCTCTGACAACACCGATCCCTTCGACCGGCTGAGCATCCAGGACGGTTTCACCCACGCCTATGCGCCCGGTGTGATGATGGACTGGGTGACGGATTCGCCCAATTGGGTGAACAACCGCAGCACGTCGCTGGGCTATCGCTTCCTGTCGGCGATGCAAGGTGCGCTGGGCATCGGCGCCGATCTCAATAAATGGAAGGAAGCCGATTTCGCGGAAGCCGCCCGGATGGTGGCGGCTTATAAGGAAATCCGCCAGACCGTGCAAGGCGGCGATCTCTACCGTCTGATCCGGCCAACAGACCCGGCCGGGCGTGCCGCGACATTTTATGTGGCGCCGGACAAAAAACAGGCGGTGCTGTTCGCTTTCCTGCATTCCAGCACCAAGCTCGACCGGCAACCGAATATCCAGGTCATCGGTCTCGATCCGGCGCGGCAATATCGCGTGCGTGCTATCGCGGCGTCGGACGCGGACAGCCAGACCCAGAGTGGCGCCTATTGGATGGGTCATGGCGTGGAAATACCCATGACGGGCGATTTCCAGGCGCGGGGACTGGTGTTCGAAGCGCAATAGCGCGAATGCCGAAAAGAAGGATCGTGTTGGTGACGGATTATATCGCGCGGCGCATTGCCGAGCCTATCGCAATCGACGGGAACATCGAAAAACCGGTCTGGCGCAACGCCACTTGGAGCCGGCGCTTTGTCGATATGACATCGGGCGCGCCCGGCCTGTTCGACACAAGGACCGCGATCCTGTGGACGGATACGCATCTCTATATCGGTTTTTGGGCGGAAGAGCCGCTGGTCGAAGCCCGCCTTACGGAACGCGACAGCCTGATCTTTCTGGAGAATGATCTCGAAATCTTCATTGACGGCGGCGATTGTTATTACGAGCTGGAGGTCAATGCGGCCAATACGATCTACGAAGTCTTCTTCGTCTGGCGCGACGCCTACAAGAAGAGCGGCAAGTTCGACCTGCCGCAATTGGACGTGCATGATCCCAAGACCTACACATTCGCCGGCAATTTCGACCGCAGCGCCGCCACTTTCTGGCGCGGGACCCATCCGCGCGGCGCACGCTGGGCGTTCACCGGCTTTGACCTGCCCGGCTTGAAGACCGCGGTCCGGGTCGATGGCACGCTCAACGACAATAGCGATATCGACAAGGGCTGGAGCCTGGAAGTATCCATCCCATGGGCGAGCCTATCGCTTCTTGCCGGCAGCCGGTCCTTGCCGCCTACGCCCGGCGACATATGGAAGATGTTCCTGGGGCGCTTCCAAAAGATAATGGTAGCCGGCAAGGAGGTGGAACCCCATCCCGCGATGGCGCTCAACAGCCACGGCGTGGACGACACCCACCAGCCGGAATGCTGGAGCAAGATACGTTTCGAAGTCTGACAAGGTAATAAAGCGCAAGCGGGACCGATGCCTCTTAGGGCTTGAGTTTGCCGCGCCATCCCACCTAGGCTTGTGCGACAGCTTTAAGAAGAGCCTTCCATGTCCCGCGTCACCGATCTTTTGTTTCGCGACGATGCCTATCTGCGGAACAGCACCGCCTCGGTCATCGCCGTTGATGGGGGACAAATCCACCTCGATCGTACGATCTTCTATCCGTTGGGCGGTGGCCAGCCCGGCGACCGTGGAACGCTCAAAATGCCCGACGGCCAGCTTTTCCAAGTGGTGGACACCCGTAAGGACGAGGCACAGAACAGCGTCATCCATGTCATCGAAGGAGATACTGCGCCGCTGACGGTTGGATCGTCGGTCGCGACCGCCCTTGATTGGGACTATCGCTACCGCCTAATGCGCTTGCATACCTGCATGCATCTTCTGTGCGCTGTCGTGCCGGGCGCGGTGACCGGCGGCCAGATATCCGACGGAAAAGCGCGGCTCGATTTCGACGTGCCCAGCGCCGGCCTGGACAAGGACGAAATCACCGCCAAACTGAATGCGCTGATCCAGGGCCAGCACGCGGTCGAAACGCGCTGGGTGACCGACGAGGAACTGGCCGACAAACCCGAATTGGTCCGCACCATGTCGGTGAAGCCGCCCACGGGCACTGGCCGCGTGCGGCTGCTTCGTATCGTCGACGTCGATCTACAACCATGTGGCGGCACGCATGTCCGCAACACCGGCGAGATCGGCCCGGTCGTGGTGACCAAGATCGAAAACAAGGGCCGCCAGAACCGGCGGATCAATGTGGCCTTCGCGGGTTGACTTTCAAACTCGAAGAAGACCGCGGCGCGCCAGATTCCCCATCAGGTCCGCGATGCCGAAATTCCAGGGGGCAGCGGCATTGCAATGGGTGACTTTGTTTTCCAGCCTGCCCAAACGCGGCGTTGAAACCTGCACCATGTCTCCCGGTTTGTGTGTGAACCCTTGGCCTGGAACATCGCGATCCTGGATCGGGGCGAACATGGTGCCCAGGAAAAGCGCAAAACCGTCGGGATATTGATGCTGGCTGATGGTCTGGCGGACCAGATCCAGCGGATCGCGGCTGATCTCGCGCATCGAGCTTTTGCCTTCCAGGCGATAATTGTCCGGCCCTGCCACGGTCAGTTCGATTTCCGCATTGCGCACATCGTCCAGCGTGTAATGCGCATCGAAAAGGCGGATGAAGGGCCCGATGCTGCAAGACGCGTTATTGTCCTTGGCCTTGCCCAGTAAAAGCGCGCTTCGCCCTTCAAAGTCGCGCAGATTGACGTCATTGCCCAGGCTCGCGCCCACCGCTTCGCCATGCCGGTTCACGATCAACACGATTTCCGGCTCCGGATTATTCCAAGACGAGTCGGGCCGGATGCCGATCTCCGCGCCCCAGCCGACGGAAGACAATGGCGGCGCCTTGGTGAAGACTTCCGCGTCCGGCCCGATCGCCACTTCCAGATATTGCGACCACAATCCGTCGGCAATGAAGGCGTCCTTCAATCGCGCCGCTTCCGACGAGCCGGGACGGCACGCCCGCAGATTCGAGCCGATATGCTTTTCCAGCGCCGCACGAATCGCTTCCGCCTTGCCGGCATCGCCGCGCGCGCGTTCTTCGATGACCCGCTCCATGGCGGAAATGGCGAAGGTGACGCCGGCCGCCTTGATGCATTGAAGATCCACCGGCGCCAGCAATTGTGCCTTGCCCGGCCTATCCCATGCCGGCTGAAAGCCAAAATCCCCAATCTCTCCCAAGGCGCGGCCGCCCTGTGTGCCGTCCGGCTTTTCCAGCAATTGCGCGATCGTGGGCGCGACCTCCGAAAGGTCGAACAGCACCCCGGACCGGACCGCGACCGGCGTGGGGCCGTCGCCAAAATCGACACGCCCAATGAGGTGGGCCTTTTGCCAATCCTCGGGCAGGAATTCGAGCATTTCCGTGTGCCCCGGCAGGTTCGATCCGCCGAGTCCCTTTTCATGAAGCCGCTGGGTTCCTCCACAAGGCCTGCAAGGATTCCAAGCTGTGCTGTTTGGTTTCCGGCACAAAGCGCAGCACGAACAACCCCGCCAGAACGCTCATCGCGCCATAGAGCCAATAAGTAAAGCCGTGATGGAACATCGCGTTCAGATAGGAGGAGCCGTCCAGAACCTTAAACGACCAGGAGATGAACAGGTTGGAGATCCACTGCGCCGCCACCGCGATGGCCATGGCCTTGCCCTTGATCGTATTGGGAAAGATTTCCGACAGCAGCACCCAAGTCACCGGCCCCCAACTGAGCGAGAACCCCGCGATATAGGTGACGGCGGCGATCAGAGGCCAGACATTCTGCACGCCCGCATTGAACAGGCTGCCCAGCGCGAACATCGAAACCGCCATGATGACGGCGCCGGTAATCAACAGCGGCTTGCGGCCCCAGCGATCCACCGTCACAAGCGCCACCAGGGTAAAGGCGACGAGTGCGATGCCGACCACGATAGTCTGGAGAAGCGCGACATTGTTCGAGAAACCGGCGTTGCGGAACATTTGCGGACCATAATAGAGCACCGCATTGACGCCGATGAATTGCTGGAAGACCGAAATCATGATTCCGACAAAGACCACCTTGCCGCCAAAGCTGAACAAGGGCCGCGTCTTTTCCACCAAGGTGGTTTCGATTTCCGCCAAGGTCGCACGTGCGGTTGCATCATCGCCAAGACGCCGCAACACCGCCAGCGCTTGATCTCGCCGGCCCTTGAGCACCAGCCAGCGCGGCGAATCCGGTATCAGGAACAGCAAGAGCAGAAAGGCGCCCGCAGGCACCGCCTCGGACGCCATCATCCAACGCCAGCCCAGCGCAAGGCCCCAGGCTTCATTGCCCTGAGATGCGATCGCCCAGTTCACGAAATAGACCAAGGTTATGCCACTCACGATGGCGATCTGCTGCAAAGTCACAAGGCGGCCACGCTCCGTAGGCGGCGCGATCTCGGCGATGTACATGGGAGCCAGCATCGAGGCGAGCCCCACGCCTATTCCACCCAGAATGCGATAGACGATGAAGGGCGTCAGAGCTGTTGCCCCCATGCCGCCAATGGGCCCGAGGCCGAATTCCGGCACGGCTGATCCCAGCGAACCGGCCAGAAACAGAATGGCTGCCACCATCAACCCGGCTTTGCGGCCCAAACCATTGGCAATCGGACCACCCAAGGCGGCACCGATGATACAGCCCAGCAGCGCGCAAGATATAGCCCAGCCGGAAAGACTGTCCCGCGCCGCTTCGGGAAGACCACGCGGATTGATGAAATTATGATCGATCGCGGGCACGGCGCCGGAGATGACTGCGGTGTCGTAACCGAACAGCAGGCCGCCCAGCGAGGCGATCAACGTCAAGGCGATGACAAGATTGCCGTTGTTCTGTTGCATGCCCCCTCGCGAATTTTTTGCCGCCCGCCAATCGACAGCTTCAGTGATTGTGCCGTGGGGTTTTTGCCCCGACGCCTCGATATTTCAAAGCCAGCTCCATAACGCCACCCTCGCCGAGCTGCCCGGTGGTCGAACGGTAAATCTCCTGCCAGGGCGTCGCGCTTTCGGGCACGCTGGGCGGGCCCTCGCGCCTTCGCCGCGCGATCTCTTCTTCCGAAACCAGCATATCGCATTCCCCCCGATTCATGTCGACACGGATCAGATCGCCGGTCTTGAGCCACGCCAGTCCGCCATTGGCGGCGCTTTCCGGCGACGCATTGAGAATGGACGGGCTGTCGGCAGTGCCGGACTGGCGGCCATCGCCGATGGTGGGTAAGCTTTTTATGCCACGCTTGAGCAGCGCGTCGGGCGGTTGCATGTTGACCACTTCCGCCGAGCCAGGCCAGCCCAGCGGCCCCGACCCTCGTATCACCAGGATGCAAGTCTCGTCGATGCCAAGCGACGGGTCATTGATCCGCGCGTGATAATCGTCCGAGCCGTCGAACACGATCGCGCGGCCTTCGAAGATCCCTTCGCGGCCGGGGGTCGAAAGGTAACGCTTGCGAAACTCGTCGGAGATCACACTGGTTTTCATGATCGCAAAGTCGAAAAGATTGCCGTTCAGGACCAGGAAACCGGCACGTTCCCGCAAGGGATTGTCATAGGAGCGGATCATTTCCCGATCCGCCGATTCGCGGCCTTCGAGATTTTCCCCAATCGTCTTGCCGTTCACGCTCTTCTGACGGCCGTCGATGCGTCCCGCCTTCAACAATTCCCACAGGATCGCCGGCACACCGCCCGCGCGGTAGAAACGTTCTCCCAGATATTTGCCTGCCGGCTGCATGTTGAGCAGCAGCGGAATGTCATAGGCCGCCGACCAGTCGGCCGGCGTGATCTCGAAACCGGCATGGCGCGCCATCGCCACGATATGCGGCTGCGCGTTGGTCGAGCCGCCAATCGCGCTCACCAAAGCGATCGCATTCAAGAAGGATTGGCGGGACAGAATCTTCGACGGCTTCAGGTCTTCATAAGCCATGGCGACGATGCGCTTGCCGGTTTCATAAGCGATCTGCGCGCGCTCGCT
>Ga0134128_10000139_pt1 | contig 99881 bp, 106 predicted proteins | sample KB31754_FD_96462 | JGI IMG/M metagenome (GOLD analysis project Ga0134128, IMG submission 96462) | Terrestrial soil microbial communities with excess Nitrogen fertilizer from Kellogg Biological Station, Michigan, USA - KB3-175-4 | ecosystem: Environmental > Terrestrial > Soil > Unclassified ... | reverse complement strand
TTTTCGCTGAAAAAAGTTTGTTGTCAGCAAAACCCTTAGCCCAGTATATTCGTGGCACCACTTTGCCACCCCAAGAGGGGTACCCCCAGACTTGTGCATTTCAAACTGACTCCGCTACCCGACAGATCCCTATCGACATGGGGGTACATCCCCGGGACCATGGGGTACCACCCCATGAGGGTCACCTCCCCCCGGAGGATCCGGCGCCGGAAAGTTTTCCCCTCTGGATTCGTGTCCTGCTGCTTGGGGTGTGAGTCTAAGGTGATATGTGACCCTCCTAGATGGTCAGGGATGTGTTTCCGGACCGGTCCGAGCCTTTTCCGGAAAGTTTTCGACTTATTTTTTTCCGGCTCCGGGACGTCCCGGGGAGGTCGACCCTCACGGGGTGGTACCCCATGACCTCGGGGACCTACCCCCATGTCGATAGGGATCTGTCGGGTAGCGGAGTCAGTTTGAAATGCACAAGTCTGGGGGTACCTCTCTCCGGGTCGCAAAGTGGTGCCACGAATATACTGGGCTAAGGGTTTTTCTGACGACAAACTTTTTTCAGCGAAAAGTGAAAAAATAAAGTGACTCCGATTGACCTGGCGAGTGTTCCCCATGCATTAGAACATGGTTCCTGATCATGTAGGACGCTTCCCGGGTCACTTGCTTGCCTTTGGGGTGGTCGGGAAATTCTTCGGAAAAAATTCATCACAAAAAATGTCACGCCCCCAAACGTGCCAGAGGGGTATCATGGACGACAGTGCAATTGTCTGTGTGGCTCCCAGTAGTGTGAGGTCGGAGGAGTACCGCTTTCGTCCTGTCAGTGACTGGGAAAAACGGGCGGCTGAACTAGCCACGGAACTGAGACGAAGCAACCGGGACCTTCGTGAGACGGCAGAAGCCCTGGTCCAGTGTGTGGGGGACAGCCGTCATGTGCCTGGCATTTTGCACGAGGTACAGGCACGACTGGCCGCGGAAGATGAAAAGACACGCCAGCGCCATGCCCAGGACACACAACAACAACTGGATGCCATGCACCGACAGCACGTGCAAGAGATGACGTTCTACTTGGATCGCATGCGTCAGCAGTATGCACTGGACACCGCTGCCCACATGGGTGTACAGAAGGACCGACTGCGCGAGGAACAGACGGCCGCTCTCAGAGTGCAAGAGGAACGACTTGCCCAGGAACATGCCCAGGAACTGGCTCGGCGTCTGGCTGAACAGGAGGTCATCTGGGCGGGCAAACTCGAGGAAGCCATTCACAAACAAAAGGAGGAAGACGATCTTGCACGGGCCGCTTTGACTGTGGAACTGGTCGCTCAGCTCAAGGAGGCCGATGAACGCAGACGTGTGGAGAAACGGGAGCTGGCCCTCGAGTTGAAGGGCCAGATTGAGACTGCTCGTCAAATGGTAGAGGAGGTGCGCAAGGAGCGGGATGCAGATCGTCTGGCTTGGGTGGAGACACGCAAGGAGATTGATCAGATGGTCGAGAACGAACAGGTGCTCAGGAACAGGACCGCAGAGGAGGCTCAGCTCCAGGTCGAAGCACTCAGGGCTGACCTGGCTGAAGCGAGGAAGCAACGCGAGAATGCATCGAAGAAGTTGGCCGCGAAACACGCCAAGCTGCAGAAGGAGCACCAGGACCTGTTGCTCATACACAAACAGACTGTGGAAGCCTCACGGGAGTTGAGATTGCGTTCGGGCCGCCTGGAAGTGCTCAAGGAGACCGGTGATCAGGAACTCAAGAATCGAGACAGGCAGTATGCAGACCTCGAGAAGCTCCACGAACGCACGGCACAGGCTCTGAACGGTGCCCGCCAAGACATTATCAGTCTGCAGCTCAGGCTCAAGGAAGAGACCACGGCTTCGCAGGCCCTCGCTGATTCAACGCAGCGGGAACTCTATGGCCTCCGGGACTTGCTCGTCACCGCGACGACGGATCTGCAGGTATGGGACAGAGGGTCGATTTGAGCGGTTCCTCATCCACATGGTAGGCCTCGCAGGAGGAGGTCGTGAGTCTGCGCATGGCATTCAACGAGACTGCCCATGGCAAGTTGATGAACGCCCTACACGAACGCACGATACAGGCCGTGTCCACCTACGCAGAGGAGATCCGGACGCTCAAGGCCCGTCTCAATGAGGCACCGACCCGGGAGTCCATGCAGAAGGAAGTGGAAGCCCTGCGTGCCATGCTCAAGACGTGCAATGCCGAGCTAGAGGAGGCGAAGAAGGACGCCAAGGCTGTGCGTGATGCATTTACTCAGACTGATCAAGGTGCACTGCTGGCCAATGCCCGGAAGGAGATCCAGGCCCTCCACGGGGTAGTGGCCGTGCTCATCACGGAGATCAAGGACCCCGTCCTCCTGGCGAACATTGTGGGCACAATGACCAAGGAAGGCATTCCGGCTGCGGCGGCGCAGGCCCTCCAGTCTGCAGCCAAGAGGGCGAAGAAGAATATGCCGCGGGGGAAATGAATGTTTTGAGAGGGAGAGAATCGGTCATGATGACGCCAAAGACCGAGTCTTCATGGATGGAGTTCTGCGAGGACGAAGCATCGTCCATTCGTCTTGGAAAGCGGGGGTTCGACGCGGAAACCAAACCGCTCATTCCAGTACTTACAGAACTTACCCAACTGGGATTCTACACGTGCAGTTCTCAGCCCACGCATGGAGGATCACATGAACATCAGCGAGCCTACGTCTCGGGCTACATGCCGGCCAAGATGAGGACTTTCCTGCTCAATCACACTCCACGGGACGTTACCATATGGCAGAGCCTGGATTCCATTACGATTGTGGCCTTTGATGGAGACTGGCCGGGCAAGACAGTAGGCTTATCGTGGTGCGGTGAAATATGCATGGTCGACGAGGTGGAACCCTACCGTCCTGCGGTCGTCCCTTTCCATGCCGTTGATACGCGTTGGGAACGCTCCGATCTCTATCTCTTTGATCAGATCCTCGCGGGCATCAAACGGTTCCATGCCGAGAAAAATGAAGCCGCGCAGTGGTGGCTGTGACAAGTCTTCATTTCATTGAGGCCCATATTGCCGCAACAAGCCCAGTACTTGGTCGTTTCTTCGTCTTTCTTGTTCAAGGAGCACGTGCAGAAATCCAATGCCAAACATGGCGACACCACCGAATGATGTGATGTCTGCCCATGGACCGTTGTTGTTCCACGTAACATACGTGGCGAATGCAATGACCACGACCATGGTACCGATCCACAACACAGCTGCTCCGGGACTCAGCTGCGGATGACGAGGAGGAGGTTGAAGGCCATTCATCTGGGGGCAAGGGGGAAGTCACGCTGAGGGAGCCATTTACTCTGTAAGGGGCATCACTTTCGCCTCAGTGTGGAACACTCTGTCCCAGAAGGCGCCGCTGACGCTGAAACTTGCCTCGTGTCCATTGGGGGCATAGTGGTGGTTCCGGTGGGCACGTCGCAGGCGCTGGACGTAGCGTTTGATCCCCATGGGAATCCAGTCCGGCCACTTTTCAATGGGTGTGCCCAGGTGCAGATCGTAGTGCATGTAGTCGTAGTACACGTAGCCCAGCACGAGCCCCACAGCCAGCGCACGGGAGGCATCAGGGTAGCGGACGACTGCGAACAGGATGGGAAACACCAGACTCGCAATGGCCAGGCTCATGGGCAACGGAGTGATGATGCGTCGGCCGTCTGTTGGATGCGCATGGTGGACCGTGTGACTCAGTAGACGAACAACGTTGATGCATCCCTGAAGCCAAAGGGGCAGGGACGCGGTCCAATCCACGGACATGTGAAAGAAGAAGCGATGTAGTATGTATTCCAGCAGCGGCCACAGACCCGCGAATCCCAGCAAGATAAAGAAGGCGGTCACAAAGGTGTGGGGCAGCATCCAGATCCAGACTGCCACACACGCTGGAATCCACGTCACCAAGTGCAACCACCAGGGCGCGTAGGTCACAATCTCAAAGGGGGCCAATGGTCCTTCTTCCGGGAGCAGGCGCAGGGAGATATCGGGGTTCAGCTTGCGTCCGGCCATGGAATCCTTGATCACGTTGAACTCGGCTCCCGTCATGTTGAACACCTGGACAATGGCACTGCGGTCGGGGTTCAAGTATTTGATCCTCCCGCGGGTTGGATCGGGGGAGGCGGGCCTGCGAAAGCGAGGATTCGACACGGAAGACTGCTTCATATCTCGTTCAGCTTCGTTCTCGCTCGTCGTCGTCGTCGTCGTTACCCAGCAGAAACAACTCTCGCTCCTTACACGGCAAATATTCAACTTTACTCACTGAGAGGAACCAGGACCATGCAGGAGGAGGGTGTGCACCCCTACTATGACTTTGATCATCGCATCACGAGGGAGGATCTACAGAAGCATTTTGAGGCCGTGGTCGACGTGGTGAACGATGCTCCTGGTCCTTTCATGGCACCTGTCCAAGGAAAGGGCTACGGTCTGTTCGCGGACCGCGCCTACAAAACGGGGGAAGCCGTGACAGTCTACGGGGGGACATGGGTGGGCCCCACCGTGAGCGGGCCCTACGTCATCGCCTTTAGTCGTAAGCGTAGACTTGATGGAGCCTATGGCTTCCTCCCCACTGAAAAGGGGCGCTGGATCAATGATCCCCAGACGGACCCCGCCCAGTCCCAAGACGAACTCACGTCACTGGAGAATGTGAATCTCATGCGTCATGGCAAAGAGGTCATGTTCTACGCCACACGCCCCATTGACGAGGGTGAAGAGCTGCTCTGGTACTACGGACCCCAGTATGAGCGTCCCTGGCTTGCGGCAGTGGGATCTGAATCTGAAGCCGTTCCATCCCCCGAACCATCCCCTAAATCGAGGACCGCACAGGCCCTGAGGGATCCGCGGCGCATCGAACGGTTGCCTCGGGATGTGCGATATCTATTCATGCGCCATGTGATTGACGAGGTCCTGCTCGACACCAAGGAAGATCCCTGTGTCGGGGTGGCCTACCTTTTGGTCCTGGCGAATCGCTTTCCATCCATGAGTGAGCTCTTGGACTCCGACGACACGATCTGGAGCATGTTCTTCCGCCACGACTTTGAGCGGTTCGGGGAGAAAGCAATCTGGTGGACAGGCAGTCGTCCCATGCCATGGCGCAGTGCCTATCTGTGGACTGTCTTTTTCCGGCGCCGATGTCTGCGGGAGTTGGCCAGGTTCAGGGCCGTGGCTCTGGCTGGTGCTTACGAGCAAAGGTTCGGTGCTGTACCCTTTGGAACTCTGGGATGTGTCACGGCCCTCCTTGTTTTTCGTCGAGACTGGGAAGCTGCCATGGACGCGCAAGAGTTTATGGGGTACACAGGCGCCCGTGACCTTCGCGGTCTTGGACAGTTTGTGCATCCACCACCGAGGCATGGACCAGAAGAAGTCCGAGTCCTGAGAGGAATCGACACGGTGAAAGACCAGGATGTCTACTCGAATCCCGGAGCCGAGTTGTGGCAGGCATTGTTTCACTTGATGTTCGAAAACGACCTGCTTGTCGATTTGCGCAACGCTTGGCACGACAAGCTAAGACCCAATGTTCTGCATGGATTTGCACGCAACGTTCTGTGGGATTATGGAGCAGCTATCTTTGCATATTGCTGGCTGCAGCTCTCTACGACTACGCGGGGGTTGGCCTCTGGAAACACGGTCACTGTGGATCAGGCTCCCTTCTTCAAGGCCATTTTCGACAGCCTTCCTGACGTTCCCCACCTGGGCGAGAAGCCGTACCTTGGGACAAAGATGTGAAGGATACACGATAAAGAGGCGGAACAAGATTTGCCGGACTCGGGGACCGAGAAGAGTAGAGGACACAGGACCGTCATGTCCATCCTCGAGGATGTCCTCGCGACTAGGGGCTTAGGCGAGGGCAGAAACATTGACGATGTTCTCAAGGAACGCGGGGTGCCGAAGGATATTATCGGGCTTCTCGCGCGAGAATACGTCAAGAGAAGTCTCGAGGACGCGCCAAAGAAGCACACGTGTTTCACGGCCGCGACCTTGATGAGGATGGCTTCGCGCTGGGGCACAGTTGGCCGTTTACTCGACACAGACGACAGTATTTGGGAGAGCCTGTTTGTGCGGGACTTCCTCATGCAGTATGGCGAACGGACCCGAGATTGGACTGAGAACCGGTCCATGCCCTGGAAGAGTGCCTACCTATGGACTGTGTTCCTGCGGCGTCGATGCCTGAGAGCGCTCGTTGATCAATTGCAATGGAAACACGCCATCTTCAAGGCGATCCCGTTTGGAGAACCGGGATGTGTATGCGCGATGGAACATTGGGTCCGTATGAACCCGAGCACAGATCCTGAACCCGCGCTGATGGACTACTGTGTCGTCAGTCCCCGTGCGGTGTATGAACTTGATTTCAAACCTGTCGAAGACCTCGTCGCAAACGGAACGCTTTCGGATGTCCTTGAAGGACGGACTTCGGATGATTCCGATCTGACACAAAGTCATTCAGGATTTGTTTCGTATCCGGGCGAGGTTCTACTGGCCAACATGCGACGAGTGCAAACACACCATTACATTGAAAGCAATCGAGAACAGTATACCCCGCTGCGGACCATTTTTGCCGATAACCTAGTCATTGGCCGGGATCAAGTTTACGCGCGCCGTATCGAATGGAACCTTGCAGATGCACTGTATGCCTATTGCACTATCGGCAGGTACCAGTTGGCGGGCCCACCTCCACCCATCCCAAAAAAGGAACAGGCGATCTTCGACTGTCTGCCTGACTATCCCACTGTGGGAGGACAGCTCTTCCTGGGGGCTCAGGTGAAATAAAAAGATCCTTTTATTCCCGAGCCGGCGGTTTCCCTTGTCCCACGGCCTTCATCAACAGATACATCGCCGCGGTCTGGTTTTCCGTCCTCTCCGTCGTGGGGATGGCCTGCATGCGCTCCACGAGCAGGGAGGGTCCATTCAGGCCCGGGACCCAGAGGGCGTCCTGTCCATCGTAGCCCGGCTGCTGCAGGAGATGTCTGACATTGGCGACCTGGCCACGCAATGCAGCCTTGACCAGCAGAGGTTCCTCCTGTCCGAGACTGTCAGCAATGAGCGTCACGGCGTGGTCCTGGTGCTTGTGGTCAATGCCAATCTGATCAAACATCTTCATCAGGTCCATGTGATCATCGTCGGACTCGTCATCATCATCGTCCTCCATATCCTCCTCCGCTTCGTCCCCGTCGTCGACCAGTCTGGGCTTCTTGCGGCTGGTCATGCGCTGCGTCTTCTTGCGGGCCTTTCCCGGAGCTGTCCCGTCTGCCTCTTTGTCGAACTCTTCGCCCAGGAACTCGGCATCGAGCAGATTGCGCATTTGCGTGGCGTCAGCTTTGAAGAACCTGGCATCACGTTCCATCTGGGCCATGCGGTACTTGTGGCGTTCTTTGGGATCCAGAGGGACGTTGGGATCATCAAACTCGTGCAGAATGCGGCACATTTGCTTGTAGGCCTGGTGCATGGCCTCGATGGTCTTGAGGCCCATGAGCACAATCTTGCCCGTGTTGGCAATGTTGGCACAGAAGCTGGTTCCATCGGGGAGATGGCCCTTGTAGATGAGATTAATGAAGCCTCCCGGGTCCCAGGTGACCTTCTCCTCATCTGAATAGAGCAGGCGTGTGAGGTGGACTCCATCCTGGGGCAGGGCACCACTGCCCACAATGTTCTGGATCCCATCCCTGTGGCAGTCCAGATGGCCCTCGAGCGTTCGAATCACAAGCTCGCCCGTCTTCTGTGATCGCATGATCAGTGGGATGGCCTCGATAGTCTGCCGAAAGAGATGGCTGTAGAGCAGGGCCTCGGACGGTGTCCTGGCCCGGATAATCACCATCTTCCCACCCGTGTAGAGCATCAGGGTAGCGGGGTTGATCCGAATGGTGAGGGCCGCATGGTTGGGGGGCTTGTACTTGGTATTCGGCATGAACTGGGCCATGCGGACAAGAGGGAGAGGTCCGCGGACAGACTGACTCTTCAGGGACATCATGTACACAATGTTCACCACCGAGGTGAGCACATAGGTCTCCTCGCTGAGCCAGGGGCAGACGGCTGGCTTGGCCTGACGCATGTTCCGAATCAGGGCAAGGGCGGCATCGTTTCCCTCCTTCATACGGCGCGCACGGTCCTCGGGGGTCAGACCGTAGCGTATGTCCCCCTCGCCATCGGGACGCTCCCGCTTCATGGAAAGTGCATCCTCTCGCGGAAGTTTGTCTCCTCAGTAAGTCTATTTTCACTCTCCCTCATTCTTCTTATCGTCAGTGTATCGGACGACGAGATTTTTCTTGTAGTTTGCCCACGAGCATGGGAGCATGGGATGCAATTCGTTCCATCCATCGGACAAGGCCGTGCGCACTTCGTCGAGGCGTTGCTGGATGCTAGCCTTGAATGCTTCGTGCTTCACTCGCTCGGAGTGCGCCCTGATGGTCTCCTTGCGGGGCCACACCACATCGCTGTGCCACTTTACCACATCTCGCCACCAATTGCACTGGAAAGCCGTTGCGATCGGCGTGCCATTGGGTTCCCAGCACGCGATCATTGTGAGATTCTCCCCTGCCAGGAAGCGCGGGCGGAAAACTTTTTCCATGTAGGCGAACACCTCCTCGATTCCGTCGAGTGGCGCCGGTGGACACAACTCGTCAATGTAACGTTCCGCAACGGCATGTTTCTGGGCTCGTGTGTCGGCAATCTCGTCGTAGAACGCGTCGCCCTTGTCGGTCTCTTCCTCTGCGGTCCGCTTCATCCTGATCCTGCACCTCTGGGTCAGAACAAATTTCAGGAGAAAGTAGAAAAATCCTCGCGACTGGAGGAAAAATTTCTGCCTTGGGGTTCCATTCGTCAGGTGTAGGCATTCATGACACGAGAAGGCTTGACGCGAGAGGAAGGGATCTATGGGATGGACCGTCCCAAGCAACCGCACTACCTTTTGATTCCCGTGGTGTGGGTGGATTCGGGAGATGGCATTCATGGACACTACAAGATTCGGGCCGTTAACCAAGGGCTCTCAGCCCTGCGCGTTGACGGACAGGCGCATCCGCGCCTGTACTCTCAGCTGACGCAGTTTCGCAGACTGGACCCGGGCGCTGTTCTGCCCCCTGTGGGAGTCATGACTGGAGAACTCTCGGGTGGGGCAGGGACCGTGACGCTCCACTACTTGAGCCCTCCCTACGGACACAAGCAGGAACCTCAGAACACGCTCTTCTACGTGACCGACAACAAGAACACCACGTACATTGTCCGCCTGGTAGACGCAAGTCGAGGCCAGTGGGTTTCCATGGGACAAAAGGGTGACGTCCGTCGCGTCTTTGCTTCCCAAACCGAGGCCCATCGGCACAAGACCCCCGCCCCTGTCGTCGTGCTGTCCGAGGAAGAGGAGGAAGAGCGCGCGACCGAGAGGGAACGGCGTCATCAGAGACGACAGGCGGAGGCGGCGAGACAGGAGGTCATCGAAGTGGAGGAGGAAGTTGAAGAGGCTCTTGGCGAGCTCCCACCGAGCTTGGCGCCAGAGTTTAATTTGCCCCTGGAGGCAGTGGACATTTTTGCCAGACTCAAGCCCATTGCCCCCACCACGGCCAAGAATGAGGCAGAGTTCACGATGCAGACTGTGAACTATCTCATCGGCAACATGAGCGCCATGACGCTGGACGTGGACAAGACGGAACGAGTCACGTGGGCTGTGTTCATGTTGCATCACAGTCTGCGCATTCATTTGGACAAGGAGCTGGGCCATTCGAAAGACGAGCGCTCACTCCGAGAATGGCCTGTCCGCTTCGCAATGTACCGACGCATGTACGAACACGGGGCCACGCTGCTGCTCAACTCCCAGGGCATGTACGGTCTCTACGACGTGCCCTCCTTTGCGGAGAACCAACACGATGAACTGCATCCCATTGCCTTGCAGCGACGTGCCCACGGTGTTTTCTCGGGGGACAAGGTCGCTCGTGCCATTGCAAGCCGAGCAGCTGGCGTAAGGACGGCCGCTGATCAGAGCGATGTGCTGACGGCCCTCTTCCTGTGGTTCTGCCGTCGCCACGCACACAACATCTACTTTGCCCGCATGCCGGCCAGCAATGCGTACCAGCCTGACTTCCTCGCCTTTTGCCGAGCCATTCACGAGGACGATGAACACCGCGCCGAGCGTGCCTTGCGTGACATGCTGGACGACTACGAAGAGCGTCTGGTCCATCCTCTGCCCAACAGCGTGGACCTCTCACATCCCTTGTTGCTGGAGGACGAGGAGACGTCCGCCTTTCGACGGATGGAACTTGACCATCAGAAGACCGTGCTCGAGAATGAGGAGGCGTTCGACGTGGAGGAGCGCGCCCGACTGGCCGAAGAACAGCGCAAGCGAGACAGGCTCACTCACGAGGCGCAGAAGGAAGACGACGCAGAGACCCCACGCCACAGGAAGATCCCCGGGCGGACACCACAGGGCAGTCCCCTCGAGATTGATGTCCGCATCTGTGCCGGGATCCAGCGTTTGGCCGCTCGCATGTTGGGACCGATTCCCAAGGTCGAAGCCAAGCCCCCCAAGGTCGAAGTCAAGGCCCCCAAGGTCGAGGCCAAGAAACCGGTTGTGCCCACTGAGGATCACGCACTCCCAACCTTGGCCAGTGTCAAGGCCCAGCTGGCGGGGAATCTCAAGGCAACACCTCAGCCCAAAGCCGAGCCCGTGTGTTCAGTCTGCAAGGCACCCGAGGTCGCGGGACACTGTCCAGTGTGCAAGACCGCCTACTGTGGAGAGATCTGCCAGGCCAAAGACTGGGACGCAGCCCACATGGAGAAGTGCGGACGCGAATAAAACCCCACACCAAAGGCCCTTTAATGTGTTCCCGTGAAGGCCGACGACTGCAGTGGCTCCAGTCGCAGCACATCGTTGTCGAACAGGGGCGGCAAGGTGTTGTCCCCTGCGGCCCAGATGGAGAAGTCGTTCCATGCATCGGCATCGCACGTGAACTGATTGTAAGGCGGGCCGTCAGGTTCCGAGGAGCCGTTGCTGTCCGAGGATGAGGTGAAGACAGAGGAACGCATCGGTTGGACGATTGGGTCGGCCGCGAAGGGGGTTGAAGGGTCCATCCCATCCAAGGCACGAGCGGAAGGAGTACGTTTGCGAACAGGACGTTCAACAGGGGCCACCTGCTGTCGGTTCCTCTTGCGCATGGGGCGACTGTCTGGGACTGAGCCCTCTTTTTCTCCCGGGTTGCGATGATAGCGATGAATGGTCGGGCGGGTGTCTGGTGTCGTCAGTGTCTGCTTCTTCTCCCTTGGCGGCGTGGGGAGGGGCCCGAGCACGTCTACAATCACAATCTCTTCGCCGTCATCGTCGACCTCCGAGGCAACGACTTGTTCACCAGACCGAGGAACGCTGGTCATGGCATCGGGGGTCCAGGCCATCCGACACCTCTGTTTGCTCAGGGAGACGCGTGGGCTGACAATGGAGAGGGCCGTGAAGATGTTCAGTACATCGTAGTAGCGACGTTCCCAGCCCGGGACTCTGGCCGAGATTGCCGCCTCTCCACACAGCTCGCGGAAGTCGGCTCGGTTCCACTCATCGCCCATGCTGATTGTCCCCGGATGCTCAAAGAGGAAATACACTGCCAGGGCCATGCGCTGAGGATCGGCTGTCCCCCTTTGCGCAAGTTCAGATGAGACAAATGCATGGCAGCTCAGGGTAGGACTCGCCCCAAGCACCCGCTCGCGGAACGCCCGATATCCTTCCTCTCCGTGCCACGTGTAGGCTCCCTTGCCAGCACGGCGGACGAGACCAAGGGCTTCCCACAAATGGAGGACTTCGTAGACACGACGCTTGAAGATGTAGACCCCCGACTCATCGACGAGGTTCTGCATCAGGAAGGTGGGCCTTTCCTTGGTGTCTGGCGCTTGTACGCTGTAGAACTCGTCTGCGGCATCATTGACGATTCGGAGCATCTTGCGAGTCGCTTCTGCAAGCGTGGTGCGATCCTGCCAGGGTTTCTTACGATACTGTCGGCCCTCGACCTTGCGTCCGGATCGCGGTGCCTTTTCCATCCTCCTTCGATGGGGCCCTTTGTCTCTCTTGACACTCGGCGAAATTTCCGGAACGTCATCTTGGGCGCGAAATTATTTATTTATTTATTTATCCAGGATGTTCTCCCAGTCGGAAGAACTTGGCTCGCTTGGCCCCATCCCACTTGTTGTTGGCACGGCGGGCGGCACTTCACTGAGCAGTTCCGCTGGATCCAGAGTCTCAAGCTGCGAGAAAAGGGCGGGGTTTCGTTCAATGTGCCCTTCAATGCAACGGGACATGATGGCTTGGCCGAATTGCTTGCTGCGGGGATGAAGGTGGATGCCCAATTCGTAGTCCTGGACCAGGGCAAAAAGGGTGCGTTGCTTGGGGGTGAGCTGGACACCCAGTTCCCGGCATGCAATCATGCAGCCGGTCATGTAGCGTTCAATTCGGAAGGAAACATTGGATGGACAGAGCTTCCCCGCCGACCTGTTCCACACGGCGCTGGTGCCGGTCAAACCTGCAAAGTTCGCGGCAATGGCGGCAGAGAACTTGTGATGATCCCAGATGTACACCTGTCTGAATCGCAAGCAACAGGCCACGACCAGGTCCGCAGTCGGGGCACAGGTTTCCACAAAGATGACTTCACACGAGTTCGGAAGTCCTGAGAGTGCGGGCGGGGCGTTCGCGGCAGCGTCGTGCGACTTGAAGATCGTCCCGGGACCTGGATACGCCATGCGAACGGCCCAGGCTCCCATGGTTCCACTCACAGTCGAGGCGCGATACACCACGAGACGTTCAACCATGCCTGCCCTTTGCCCGAATTTTTTTTTATGTACGTCACACGACCTCAATGGCATGTAGCGTGCTAAAGGCAAGTTGTGCATCCTCCAGCTGTCGTTGTTTGACTGCCAGTTCGTCGTCACTGGGCTGAGGATCGCGTGCCTTGAGCGTGGCCAGGTCCAGCTCGGCCTGTCGAAGAGCCTGCCGAGCCAGAATCTGCTTCTGTGCCAGACTGGCAGTGGCCGCGGTGGTCCCGGGTCCAATGGTAGGGGCCTGAGCCGGCTGTCCCTGTTGCCCCGGTTGCGTCACAACAACCACAGATGGTTGAGTCGGGGCCATTCCCTGTCCTTGTCCCCCGCCCTGGCCTCCTCCAAAGCCCCCGCCTTGTCCCCCGCCAAAGCCTCCTCCTTGTCCCCCTCCGAAGCCACCGCCCTGCCCTCCACCAAAGCCGCCGCTCTGTCCTCCCCTGAAAGTGCCTTGCCCTCCACCGAACCCGCCACCTTGTCCGCCAAAGGTTCCTCTCCCAGAGAATCCCCCTTGGCCCCCTTGACCGCCTGCCCTCGCAGTCCTGGCAGCCCGTTCTTGCTCCTTGCGTGCCCTGGACAGTTTCTTCTGTTCCATCTGTTCACGGGCAATGCGGTTGGACTCGGCCTGCAGCTCGTTCTGTCGCTTGACCTCGGCCTCGTGCGATCGGAGGGCTTTGGTGTGGGATTCCGTGGCTTCGCGATGGGCACGCGTCTCGTCAGCATGTCGCTTGGTCTCATCGGCCTGTCTCTTCGTTTCCGCCTCATGGGATTGCAGTGCCTTGGTGTGTGCCTCGGTCGCCTGCTTATGTTCCTCCAGCTTCCTGGTGTGCGCCTCGGTAGACTCGCGATGGGCCTTGGACTCATCGGCCAGTCGCTTGGACTCTGCCTCGTGGGATTGAAGGGCCTTGGTGTGCTCCGCAGTGGCCTCCCGATGCGCCTTGAGCTCACCGGCATGCTTGTTCGTTGCCTCCCTGTGTGCAGCCAGTTCCTGACCATGTGTCTCCGTGACTCGACCGTGGCGTTCCAGCTCCTCTCGGTGTCTCTCCGTGGCCTCCTTGTGCTGAGTGGTCGCTGCAGTGTGTCTGTTCTGCTGTTCGTGGTAGGCCTTGGTCGCAGCAGCCTTGCGTTCCGCGTTCTGCTTCTTCTGCCCAATCTGCCGTTCCTGATGCTTGACCTGGCCCCCATGGGACCCACCGCTCCCTCCTTGGTGTTGAGTTGTCGTGTGTTGGGCTGACTGGCCACCTTGTTGATGGGTCGTCGTGTGTTGGGTCGCTTGTCCTCCTTGGTGGGGAGTCGTCGTTCCTCTCTGATGGTGGGCCGACTGTCCTGGAGGATGCGGTGCTGGACGTGTCGGAGTCTGTCGATGTGTCGTGGTCGTCCCGCTGTGCGTCGTCTTGTGCGTTGTGGTCGTGTGTCCTGCATGTGTCGTCTGGCTTCCATGCGTCACGGTCGAGTGCTGCGTGTGTGTTTCCTTGCGCGGTCCTGTGTGATGGACAGCGGGCTTGGTCGTGGCCTTGTGCATGGGGTGAGCCTTCTTCGATCCTCCAGAGGCCTTCTTCTTCCCTCCAGAGGCCTTCTTCTTGGCGGGGGACTTCTTCTTCTTCCGCTTGGCCGCCTTCTTCTTGTTTCCATTGGCCTCGATGAGATCGTAGACTTGCCCAAGGTCGAGTTGTCCCTGGGGCACCATGGCCAGAGCCTCTGCATACTTGCACACCTCGTGGACTTGCTCCAGGGCGGCGAGCGTTCCATCCTCGCTTCTTCCAATCTTGGCCATGAGCTTCTGCATGTGGGCAATCTCCCCAATGAGTCGCACACGGACATGGGCTTCGGTGGGAAGCGCAGCCTCAATGTTGGGACCCAGCTCGTGGGCCTCCAGCCATGCTCGTGCCTGGTAGCGAGTCTCCTGTAGATTGGAAGACTGTCCCAGGGCCAAACCGTCCGCGATCTTGTTCCCCAAGGCAACGAAATCGTCCTCGACCAGAGAATCCGCAGCAGCCTCGACCAGGCCACGTTCCATGGCAATCAGAAGACGGGCGTGGTCTTCATTCGTTGCCGTGAGATTGGTTGGATGGTATGGATCCCCCAGAACCGCACAGGCATGCATGTGGTCCCCTTGTGACCAGTGTGCCTTCTGACAGTCCTTCCCACAGTAGAGGGCCGTCTTGCAGCCCTTGCACCGCATGGTGGCGGAGGGTTCGGCGCAGTTCCAGCATGGCAGAGCGCCCGCCATGGTCCCTCCGAAAGGGAAGGCCGCGTTGTTTAGAGCGTGTTCTCTAGTTGTAAATGGAAGGACCACGCATTTTTGACACACAACGTTCCGCTTTCAATCGTCCCTGATCTCGAATGACATGAGCGGCGACGGCTCCACCCTGGTTGTGGTCAGTGAACCACCACAGGACAGGCTCTCGCATGCAATCAAGGTGACCGGCAAGGTCATCCTGTATCTGGACCTGATCTGGGCCATTGCCTGGCTCGTCACGGCCATTATCGTCAGTATCCGTGTCACGCCCGTGCCGCCCATTGTCATCCCGGGCCTGCCCCTGACAGACTACGATGGGACGGTTGAATATCGAGCCACGCATCGTGCTCTGGCCTTTCACTTCATGTTGCCCAGCGTCTACTTTTCCCTTGCAACGGGGACCAGTGCCGAGGTCATGACCATTTGGTACGCGTTCCCCATGATCACGGTGGTCTTCACGGACCTGGTCGCGAACCTTGAAATCTGGGTTCATCTCAGCCAGGATGCGATCCCCGAGTTCTTTGTCATCGAAGCGGTCCTTGCCACAACGGCCCTTGTATTGAGTGTGCTGGTCTTTGTCTGGTACCAGACTGCGTACTGGCATATGCACTGGACAGGCAAGCGGTTCGATCACACACCACCTCCACCTGGGCGAGAGTCTCTGGTCCCCAAGTCGGCACAGATTCGAGTTCCCTACTTCTCAGCACCGGGTGCACAGCCGCGTCTCCGGTTGCCAGGCTTCCGAGGCCTCATGGAACAGGACGCCAAGTGACCCCACGGTCTTCGAATAAAAGCCCTTTCATGCGTTCCACATACGCGGCCCAAGCATGGCAGCGAGTTCCAGTTGTTCTTCCATGGTCGCTCGTGCGGGCAATCTGACTTCAGGTTCGGGGTCATCGTCGTCGAAAAAGGCTTCTGGTTCACGGGCTCGGTTGACTGCCTCCGTCTGTCTGCGTGCTTCACCACCACCGCGGCGGGGCGGAGGAACAAAGGTCGGCTCCGCGGCCTCAGCCTCACGTACGTAATGTGCCCGTTCCTCTGCCGTGCGATCAAAGGCTCGGCTGCCGTGGACCTGGATAGGTGCAAGTATCGGGACGACTTCGAGAAGAGGACTGGGTACTTGTCCGTCGAAGAAATCTTCGGGTTCGAGTCGTCTCTGTGGTCCATGTCCAAATGTCCCGGGCACATAGTCTTCGGGCCGCCTCGACGACTCGTGATAGATATCCGGCCAATCGACATCGGCCCGGGCATCCGGTGGAGGAGGTTCAAAGACAAAGGGAGCAGGTCGCCTGGGCTCCTGGGCGGCCTGGGGAGCCTGGGGGGCCTGGGGCGCGGGAATGAAACCAGCTTCCACTCCTTGACGTGTCAGGGCTTCAAGCTCCTCGCGGGGATGGTCAATGAAGCTTCCATCGTCACGAACATTGGCGATGCCCCAACGGACCATTGTTGGACCCCTGTTGGGTGGACGTGTGAACTGAGCATAATGCACCCCTGGACCATCGCTTGGGGCAAACGATGGGTTGTGTGCTGGGACGCTCTGGACTTGGTCCCTCAACGACGACAACGCACTTCCAAAGGGACCGCGGACGGGTGCAGACTCGGCATCTCCAAAAGAGGCCTCCAGATGATCTGACGGGGCATATGGTTCCAACGCTCTTCCCAGGGGACGACGGAGACGGGTGGCGTCCTCCCGCGTGCCACCGGGGAGAACTTGTGTTTCCCCCGTGACTGGGTGGGGGCCCAACGACACGCCAATGACGCGAGGGGCGTAGTTGTCGACGGGCGGAATCACACCGCGGAATTTCCTCACAATGCGGTCTTCTGCCTCTTGTCCTGTGCGCATGGCCTCGTTCAGCTCATCCATGGTGACTCTCACGGTGCGTCGACCAGCTTCAGTCGGCACAAAGCCTTCAGCAGGATATTCCCCATGGCCAAGGGGCCGTCTAGCCAGAGGTATCCTCATGCCACGGGCAACCCATATTAAATGGTACCAGAGATGCCGCCAAATGTTGCGATAGACGCCGTCGTGACCAGGCTGGAACGCTTTCTGTAGCTCGTCGATGCTATTGTACCATCGGTCGTCATCGGGAATGGCGCCTTCGTCTCTCAGCATTGCCACAACAGCAGTACGAATGATCGTGCCCAGAGGAGAGCCCGAGTGAAAGTGGGTCCTGGAAATTTCCATGTGCCCTCCGTCGGCATTCATCATTGCACGGATGCGGACTTCGCACGCCTTGCGGTACCACGTCTCATCCCACATCTGGGGCGACCCCGGGGCCACATTCGTTTCTCCGACGGCGTCTCCAAAAATGGCACGCACGCCATTGTAGTCAGGGCCGAGCGTGGGACATTCATGACGACAGAACGAGGTCGGATCGTCGCACCACGGTTCCTTGCACTTGACACAGCACTCGACAACGACGCGGCGTATGCATGAGATGCATTCCTTGGCTTCGTTGTGGAGTTCTTCCAACATTTGACTCTGCGGTTCCTCAATCTTCATGGCCTGTTCGATAAACTGGCGTAGTTCCTCCTGTTTCTTTTCCATGGCTGCGGCGTCGAGGTCGTCTCTCCGCTTCTGAGCCTCTGCGAGCATGGCACTGGTGGCAATGACGTAGCGTGTGTTCATGTCGGCCCCGTCCGCGTCGTCAAACATGCTCTCAGCCATCATGTGGGCGGTCATGTAGGAGTGCAGCCACGTGCCCGTCTTGACCAGGACCAGGCCTCGTTCTCCGCCCGTCTGAATGTAGCTCGTCATAAACTGGTCGGCACTGGGCAGGTTGTTCTCCTCGCGTGCCTCGGCCATGTATCGTTCAATGACCGCGCATCGCTGCTCCTCCTCCTGACGGTGCATGCCCCATTGCTCCCGTACATATTCTAGCCGGGTTCCATCCTTCGTGGAAATGATGTACTTCACAGGGGGGTTGGCAGGGTACAAGATCGCATCTCTTTCCGTCGTGATCCCCAACTGAGAAGCTGGCACGGCCCCACTTGCGACGTGACGAATGCGAGAGGTGATGACGTCCTCGAAGAGTGTCCGCGATATCTTTTCCTGTTCCCGCAGTCGGACCTGGAGACGGGTGAGCTTCTTGACCTCTTTCTTGAGGGCATTAAGCTTGAGATTGGCAGCTGTGCAGTCTTCGGCGGCCAAGGTCAATGCGGCGCGTGTCTCCTCGAGTTTCTTGTTGGCCGTCTCCATCTTGACCATAATATCTAATGTCGCCTTGTCTTTGTCCGCAATCTGTTTCTTCAGGCCGGGGATCTCGGCGGCCTTGAGGGCGAGCGGATCCACACTGTCGTTGAGCTCGTTGTTCCTCCGCACAAGGAAGGCATAGCGGCCGCCATCCTCTGAGACAATGGCCATGAGCTTCTCCAGATCGGGACCAAAGCTCTTGACCCATCCACGACACGTCGGACATCGCTTCTCCTTCCTCCTCTTGGCGAGGATGTGAACGGAACAGGGCTCACAGACGGTATGCCCGCAGCCCTTGGTCACGCCTCTCAGTTCGTCGTCGTCATCCTGATCGACATTCATATCGGGGTTCTTCCCGAAACAGACGTCCACGGCCATGGGAACACGACCCGCATTATCATACGGTCCCATGCAGATGGGGCACTCCCAGTCCATGTTAGGCTCGGGCAGGCAGGCATTGCGCAGGTCCTCCAGGGTCAAGGGCGCGGCAGGCTCCTCTCGCCTATCGGAGTCCGCGTCGGGAAAGTACACGTAATCCATGGCATCATCCGCGAGCATGAACTTGGATTCGACCTGGGCCGGCCGGACCGTCCAAGTCTCGTGCGATTCCACTGGATCGCCGCAAACGGGACAGGCGCCGCCATCACCAGAAGACACGCCATCGGCTCGCATACAGGCCAGACACATGGCATGTCGACAGGGCATGATGCGAACAGCGGTTACATCCTTGAGAGGGCGCTGGCAACCAGGACAGACGGTGTCCTCTTCGCCTCCGTGCATGGCACCCCTCTGTCTTTTCATGAAACACGAGACATCGACCCTGGGGCGCGAAAAATTTCACGGCAAAAGACTAAGATGTATTCTCGGCCGTGTAAGCTGTCCATGCAAAATGAAGCGACAGCCAGTGACGGAGGGAAATCACTGGCGTCTGCCCTTGAGATGCTGTCCCGTGCGACGGACGGCGGGGGTCTTGTGTTGGGGCGAGGCCTTGTACTGGGGAACAGCCTTGTGGTGGTGACTGGCAACGGCACGGGCAGAGCCAGCGTGACGGTGGAGGGGTGCGCGGGAACGGAACGCATTGTCGCGGAGGAACTCCTGGCGAGTCTTCTGGCCTTTCTCCATCTCGGAGCGGACCGCAGCATTGTGCTTGGCGACCTTGTTGAGATGGTACTGAATGACCGTGGGCAGATCAGACAGATCGGCACCGGGAGCGGGGTGGACAACGTTGGTCGATCGGCGGGGCTTCCTCGCCGAAGGGGGTGCCTGGATGCTCCTTCCTGGAGTGGCTGGCTTTCCAGGACGATGGGGCATGGATCCACGCATGGGGACGGGCAGTGTCACACCCGGAGGGACCACGAACGTCGGGGGTGTGGTGGTGTCGTTGACGAGGATGAGCGATGCGTATGTGGCGAACGGGATTCCATAGGCAATGTCCCAGAAGGGATCGACGGCCTGGAGGGTAACATCGTAGATGGCCTCCCAGTTCTTGGTGTCGTCGCTGGGAGCAAAGGGGTTCATGGCCCTAATTCGGACACGGATCACATCTCCCACCCAATGGCCGTTGCCGAGGATGGCAGCGCTAATGGTTCCGAGGCCGGCGTCACTGCCCATCCAGATCCAGTCGCCCTTGTTGAGGTGACCTTCAATGGCCTCGAGCACGACAAGCGTGTTGCTGTCGCCGCCATTGGGGATCTCCGGGAACGTGGTCGGAGGGTCGCCATTGATGATCTCGTCGAGCGGGGCATCGAGCAGACTCGGGGGCGTGGGGACGTAATCCTGACCGCATCCAGCTGTGTTGTTGAAGTACGTAGACGTTGCCAAAAAGGCAATGGTGACGCCCTTCATCTCCGTGTCCGGGTAGTAGGCGGTGCTAAAGTCGTACCACAGCGTATAGGCATCGACTGGACCCCCCGAGATGATTCCCAGCGTGGGGACAAGGTACTGCCCGTTGAACCCATTGGCCGGTGTGTTGGGGTTGAGCATGCGGTTCACGAGGGGCTTGCTGATGACATAGGACGTGCCCGAGCTTCCGGCCGTTCCGGATGGATTGAGCGAGTACGGTGTGTCGTAGGCGCTCCACCACGACCAACCAAAGCTGAGCGGGGCCAACACCAGGTTGCCTTCGTGGTCGACCCAGCCTGAGCCAGACGCACCCTCGCGCCCAGTGGCGGTAAGGAAGATGTTCGCGGTCGACGTGGCAATGAGCGTGCCAATGTCCAGGTTGGGATGCGAGACGACACCGGTGCGGAAGGCCTTCTTGAAGAAGCCATTGTCGTAGCCAAAGGCATTGAGGATGTCGCCGCGCTCAATGTCCTTGCCCCCAGCAAAGTTGAAGTGATTCTGGTTCACCACGCTGATGACCGAACCATCCGTGCGCGTGAGGGGCAAGGGCTTGATAATGGCCACGTCCGTGATACCGGAGAAGGCCACGATTTGACCCGGGAAGGCGTACTTGGCTCCCGTCTTGTTCACGTTCATGACCTCGATGGTCATCTCGCTAATGGTCGAAGGGTAGTGGGGCTCAGGGGTCGTGGTGAAGTCGCATGAGTCTGGGTTTTGCGTGTAGAAGCAATGGGCCGCAGTGAGGATCTCGCCCGTCTCACGGATAAAGACGCCGCTGCAGATCACGCCACCATCTTGGATGGCATCGTTCTGGAGAAAGATCTCCACGTTCCTGGACTCCTTGACGTTCTTGAGCGAATCCTCCCGTACTTGGTAGGGCTTGTCGATGCCGGTAGCGTAGAAAAAGGCGACTGCGGCAAAGACTGCGACGACAACGACACCAATGACAATCGCAATGATCCAGCGTCGGTTGGTAGTCACCGTGGCGTCGGTGGCCTTGATGCCAATGGGGTCGGGGCGTGTCCCTCGTCCAGCTTGGGACCCAGAGGGCGAGGCCACTGTGCCCGCGGCGCTGAACTTGCTCATGCTGCTGCTCCCGAACTAGGGCTTCTTGAAATGGACGCAGATTGGGCGCTAGATATCAACATGAGCGTCCAAAATCGCGGGTCTTCCTTTTTTCCTCTCTGATGTTTCATTCGTGTTTGTACTCTCTCAGTTCCGGCCGCGTTTCCCTCCCCTCTTCTTCAATGGCACTGCTGGTGCCTTGACCGGTTTCTTGGCGTGAAGTGGTTTGTGCAAAGAGGGGGCAACATGAGGGGCGGGTTTGGGCGCGCGGTGCTTGGCGAACACGGGGCCTGTGCGTCTCTCGCGTTTCCTTGCATGTGGTCCAGGAGGGGCCCGTGCAGGGTACCGAGACAGTCCCGGGGCAGTGTTTCGAGTCTGCATGTGCACACCATAGTGGGTAGCGAGCGTGGGAAGCGTGTAGATGTCCGCATCCTCCGCAGGAGCAGTGAAAAGACTTCCTCCCACAGTATTGCGCATACTGCGTGCATGGCGTTCAGTCTTGCTGTGGCGAGATTTGCGCATGCCTCGAACGTGGGTGGGCAACGATATGCTGGGGTCCAGGTACAGGGCGGGCGGTCCCGCGACGGACGTGTTGACCCGAATGTAGGACACGTAGGTGCCCAGTGTGTTCACAGTGAGCGAGTCCCAGAAGGGGTCAATGGCCTAGTGGTAGAGAACAGATTAATGGGACTGTGTGCAAGTAGATTCAAAAAGGGGACCCCCCACCTGTAGCGTGACCAGGTAGATGGCCTCCCAATTGCTGGCGGGATCGGCCGGGAGCGCTGGGTTGATGGCTCGGATGCGGACCCTGACCTGGTCGCCCACCCACTTGCCAGTTCCCATCAGGATGCCCGAGACCGTGGTGAGTCCTGCATCCTCGCCCAGGTAGTGCCAGTCGCGATGGTGGAGATGACCTTCAATGGCCTCAAGGATGACCATGATGCCAGTCACATCTGGGTCGCCACCGGGGAAGTCGATGAACGGATCTGGCGGAGTACCACTGATGACCTCATCCACGGGCGCGCCCAGCATGCTTGGGGGTGTCACTGTGTAAGGGGGCAAACCGCACTCGCTCATCGTCGTGGTCAGAAAGTCGTAGTAATCCTGAGAGGCCAGGAAGGCAAAGATGATGCCCCGGTTCTGTGTAAAGGGCACGAACGTGTCCAGGTCCCAGCTGAACCAGAGGTTGATGGCGCTCACGACCTCGGTGGGGATGATGCCCAGCCCTGGCACGAGGTAGTTGTTCTGTGCCCCGTTGGGAGGGGTGTTTGGATTGAGCATGCGATCTGTCAGCGGGTGAGAGACCCTGCTCGATGTCCCGGAGGCGGTGATGCGAGCGGAACTCTGTGGGAGACCTCCTCCCGTGTCAGATGACGAATCGTATGCCCATCGGTAGCTGAGCGGGGCCATGACCAGTTTCTGATTGGGCCCGAACATGGCCATGCCCGACGCACCAGGCTGGATGTCCGTATCGACAAAGACCTGCTCCACTGAGACGGCGAATCCTGTACCACGATCCTTCCCGGCCGCCTGGACGTAGCCTTTGTGACTCAGTTTCTTCAGAAAGCTCACATCGTAGCCCAGGCCCTGGATCGTGTCACCGCGCGAGAGTTCAGTGCTCTCGTCCCACTGAAAGTGATCCTGATCGTTCACTGTAATGACCGAACCATCTGCCAAGGTGAGGGGCAGGGGCTTGATCACAGCTACATCGGTGACGGCCGAGTAAGAAACAATCTCAAAGGGGAAGATCCACTTGTCGTTCGTGTCGTTGACCCCCATGACCTCGACATGGTACTCAAAGTCCGGTGCAAAGTCGTAGCCAGGGATGGTAGGATTGAACTGGCACACTCCATCTTCTCGATCCATGCAATGGGTGGCCGTGAGGATTTCTCCCGATTCACGAATGAAAACACCACTGCACACAAGAATGATCTCGCTTTCCAGCAGCACTTCGACCACACGAGACTCGATCTCGTTCCCCTGGCTGTCTTCATCAATGTGAATGCCTCGGTCCTGGAACGCATACGCTGAGCCCCATGTCCAAATGACGGTGCCGATGATGATGAAAATGATCACAGCGAACAGGGCATAACGCGTCTTGCGTCCGTGGTCCAGGACCTGGGGCACGGTCGGTGCGGACATGGTCCCTCAAAGCGGGGGACTAGTACGTTGTATACAGTTCCATTCGCAACGGAAAAAGTGCATACATCTCGCGTTTTCTCTTTATCAAAGGCTTTGGATCCCCATTTCCACACCGACGTTACTTCGCCTGGCTCGCCTTCCAGTAGAAGAAGCGGGCTTGTGCTGGAGATACAGCCTCGTGACGGGCCATGAACCTCCACTTTTCTGCTGTGTACGTGTGGTGGGGCTTCGATCCCCGGTGATGTCCTCCTCCGCCACGGTGACCCCCGCCTCTGTGTCCTCCGTGTCGTCCTTCAATGGGCTGCACATTTGCTTCTCCGCAAATGTCGTCGTGGTCCTGGAAGTTCCAGCCGATCCATTGGCACTGCTTGCTGCAGTAGTACTCACTCTTGCACACGGGGCATCGACCAATCGATGGCTCCTTGCACACCACACACGGGGTAGGGACGGAGACAGGGGCTTCCATCTTCGTCCCAATGAAGGGGCACATTTCATGAGTGTCACACGAGAGGAAAATGACGGGACAGGGCAGTTTTCATTCATCTTCTTCCGATCCCCACGGGGCAGACATCGTATCTCGCATGATCTCGATGAGGAGAGGACTCTCAGCGACGGTGTGCGCGTTTCTGCATGCGAGCCTTGGGCATCGGGCCAGTGTGTCGCCGGTCTCGCTTGACGGCGGAGAGGAGGGAGGGAACAGCACGCTTGCGAGACTGGAGATAGAGCTCGGCAAGCGTAGGAAGCGAGAAGACATCAACACCCGCTGGGATGGGTTCAAACATCTGCGATCCCATGGGCAGGCGCTTCGATGGTTTGGGATGTCCGGCATGTCCTACCATGAGCGTAGGGATCACGTGACCAGGTTCAATGTGCAAGACGGCAGATTTGGCGTTTCGCTTTCCTCCGGGAGCCGTCGTGTTGACCCGGACGTAGTTGGCGTAGGTGGAGAACCAAGTCTGCTGGATGGTGTCCCAGAAGGGTTCCACGTGTTGCAGGGTAACACGGTAGATGCCTTCCCAGTTCTTGGTGGCGTCAGAGGGGCTGGCAATGTTCCAGGATCGGATGCGGACACGGATCTGGTCGCCTTCCCAGAAATGGCCGCGTGCCAGGATGCCCGAGACCGTCTCCAGGCCAGAATCCTCTCCCACCTCGTACCAATTGTTGTGGTCCAGCGTCAGCTCTATGGCCTCTAGGGCGACAATGGTATCACCGTCCATGCCACCCGGGAAGTCGGGGAATGGATCTAGAGGGGTTCCACTGAGCGTCACGTCCAGGGGTGCATCCAGGAGACTGGGTGGTGTGACAGTGTATGGCGGGAAGCCGCAGTCCCCGACGTCGGTGGTGAGAAAGTCGTAGAACTCCTGCGTGGCCAGCCAGAAGAAGATGATGCCCTTGCTCTGGGTCGCGGCCAGGTTGCCAACGGGAAAGTTGAGCCACAGGTCGAGGCCGCTGACCACGTAGAGGGGATTGATCCCTAGGGCCGGGACCAGGTACTTGTTGTGGGCTGGTCCGTTGGGAGGCGTGTTGGGGTTCAGCATGCGGTGGACGAGAGGGCCGCTGACACGACTCGAGGTCCCTGAGACGGAGAACACATTGCTCGTGTCATCGCCGGCCATCCAGCCATACGTCAGAGGGGCGAACACGAGTTGTCTGTCCTCGTTGAATATGCCCGATCCCGAGGAACCTGGCTCCGTGTTCCCGTCGAAGAAGACCTGATCAATGGATACCGCAAAGCTGCTGCCCCGGTCCTTCTGAATGCCCTGCACGGCGCCAAAGTGGCCCAGCTTGGTCAGGAACCCAAAGTCAAAGGAGAGCCCCGCGACAATCTGTCCCTTTTGCAGTTCCCAGCTGGGTCCGAAGCGAAAGTGCGGCTGATTGTTCACGGTGATGACCGAGCCATCGAGCTTGGTGAAGGGGAGCACGCGCATGAGCATCACGTCGGTGAGTCCAGACCATCCGACGACCTCTGCGAACATGGTGTACTTCTCGCTGGTCCCATTGATACCCATGACCTCGGCCATGTAGAAGGCGTCTACCAGGGGGTACTCTCCCACCACTGGATCAAAGTCGCATACGTCCGGCTCTTGGAAGCAGTGCACGGCCGTCACAAACGTCCCAATGGCATCCACGAAGACGCCACTGCAGATGCTGGTCTCGTCACCGCCCACGATGACCTGGAGCACGGCGCTTTCGACCTCATTCTTCTGAGACTCGCGACCAATGACGGGGCTCCCCCTCTCCCGTGCGTAGTAGGCAGCGGCTCCGGCCAGGATCACGGCAATGATGGCGATGACAATGGCAATGCCGATTCCCGTCCACCGGGCACCCTCGGTCTGGAACACACTGGCTCCAATGGGCGCGGGACGAGAGGCCGACCCAGTCCCCGCACCGCCCGTGTATCCCGAGGCGGTGAACTTGCTCATGTCGGCCTAGGAGGACGATGGGTATGATGTGTGGCTGCCAACTGGATGTGATACATCCCACGTTTTCTGTTTACACGTCGCTGGTCTTGTGCTTTTTCAATTCCCGCAGAAGGTCGTCCCCGAACGTGGCCTTCCATTCTTGTTGACGGCGATGGGCCTCCAGAAGCGTCTGGATGATTATGACGTTTTCCTGCTCGCGCATTCTCCGATTGAACCTCATCCAAAAGGCACGCGCGCCCTCGATTTCCCCTCGGACTGCGGCATCGTAATCCTCTAGGCTTGTCTTGCCCATCTACTGTTTGTCTCTTAGGGATTAAGCGTGGGAAACTACGAACCCCAATCACACTTTCCATCTGTATGCCAAGCGTCCCACACTATGAGCGGCCACCTGTGTGCTAGCTGCCACAGTGAAGAGGCCACGATCCAGGAGACGAGTGGGAACCGAATTCGATTCTGCGGAGAGTCATGCCAGGCCTCGTTCTATGCCGGGATCAAGTCCGCTCCGATTGGCGCAGGCCTGCTGGACGAGATCCACGGCGTGCCGGAGGAGGGGCTTCACGACCGTATGGAAGCCATATTTCGCCCCTACATCGGCCCAGATCTTCCTGGCATCATTGCAATCGCATTGGACAACAGGTTTCGCGATCTCGAGGTCGAGGGCGTCGTACCCTCGACAGCGGTGACACACGTGAAGGCCCTTCTCGGCGCTCTTTTTAACAAGGAATTCCTTGGATGGAAGGGCCAAGCCTTGCTTACGGCCACGTTTAACTATGCGTTGGAACACAATTACCCAAACGCCTGCGTTCTTTTGTTTAGGAAGGCAGGGCCTGCGAACACTGAAATCTGGGGTCTTATGCACGTTGGCGATTCATACGATCCGGTTCGTGTCAGCCACGTGTTCACTCGTCTCGAGGCCATGCCCTTGGACGCACGTCGATTTGCTGCGAAAGTGTTGGCGTCCCATACTGTCCCGTCCTTTCTGACGGAGGATAGCGTTCATTTTGCTCGTCAAGCGATTCGTCTTTGCACAGGGGCAGATGCATACGACGACCTGCTCAAGGTCTTCGAGAGAGCGGCTCGCATGCCCGTGTCCGTCAACCATGAGATTATTGCTGTGGCTGGCGAGGCTGGAGCGCGCGAAGTTTTCGGCCACTTTGTGGAGGCGTTGCAAGGGGATGTCATTGCGGGTTTGCGAAATCCGCGCACTGATCGGACCGTGGTGTTGGCAAGGAAACTGGCCCTGGAAAACGGGTGGGAGTGATAAAAGTTCACGCTGTATGCACATGGTCTTTTCCCCTGTGCGATAGGAGTACAAATGTAGAGCACGACACGACACGACAATGGACGTTCCTCCTTTGCCGCCGCCCCCTTCTCGAAGAGAGGAGAAGGGGCACATGTATAGAATCTTTGTCCAGGCGCCATGGACACTGGAGCCGGCGAATTACTGGCGCACAGTCTATGGCTACATCCATGCACGTGTTGCCAGACAGGGTACCGTGCCAACTCTGGAGGCTTATGCATGCGCCCTGGCCGACGAGCTCGATGTGGCGTGGTTTGCTCCCCCGGACGCGTTACCGGTCCCCATCAGAGACGCCATTGCTGCGCGGATCTTTTCGCCTCCGGTCACGTTTCCTTCCCCGAGCGAGGACGCCCCTGATGCCGACCCCGTGGTGAGCGATGCAGATGCCCACGCAGCTCTGCTCCGTCAGACACTTGCGTGTATCTTCGTTGAGGGCCGCGGAATCTTCCTTGCCCTGTTATTCATGGCCAATGGCGTTCGATTCGTGCCCACCCATGACGACATTGCCGCGATGTATGCATTGCCAGTGGGACAACGGGAGCGTGTCGCTCTGGTCCTGCACGTCATGCCCCCGAGTGAGATACGGACGTTGCGCCTTACTGAGGCTATGCTACGCATTGATGGTGTGGAGCAGTTGGAAGCCATGGGTCAGCTGCCCCTCGCCATGGACTTGGCCCGTGCAGTTGAACTCGGGGCCCACAAAGTCGTTCGCCGTGTCCTGACCAAAGGACGCACTCCCGGCGATCAAGTGGACACAAATGTGGTCAGACTAGCCATGGAAATGCACGCCTACGATCTGGCCGAATTGATGCTGGGCGATCTCAAACCCAGCCAAAAAGACGAACTGGTGAAAGCGGTGACGGACGTAGGTCAGTTTGATGCAAGGGGTATCGTGCTGGTTCTTGACAGCCTGCCGGTCGAGCCATACGACGATGACCTGGCCACTTACCGAGACCGTTCCGCATCCTGGGTACTGCATGATCTAGTGACCGCAACCGCCCGGATTGTGGAAATGGGCCGCGATGAATTGCTATTGGATTGGAAGACCAGGACTCGCGAGCTGTTTCCCGTGTTGCTCGCCAAGTACAACATGGTGGACAAAGTTGCCGGCAACTGGCTGGTGGACATGAGAGAAGTGGGGCTCGAGGCAGAGGCAGAGGCAAATCGCAATCGATACACCGGGATCCTCAAGCAACGACGGCTCGCCGCGGCAAAAGAACGCATCAAACAGCGTACTGGACGTGGCGGACGTCGATGATAAACACAAGCGTTCACCCAAGACTTAACCTACCGATGGCTACCATCTCGGAGCTGACCTTTGCAGAGCGGGTCGTCTTGCCCTTTTGCACCCTGATTCCCATCAGCGTGGCCATCCTGGGCTACTGGGTGTGGAAACGGGACAAGGCCACAGAGACCGAGCGAATGACGGAGCGTCTGAGCTATCTGTTCTCGGCCAACTGCGCCGGCATGCTGGGCCTGGCCATCTACCACGTGCTACGCCATGTCATGTTCGTGGTGGACTACCGCATTGGCATGACGGCCTTTGGCGTGAGCTTCCTCGTCTTTGCCACGCTTGCCATGCAGTTTGGCGTCATGCAACTGGACGCGGACAGTGAGATCCTGCTGGGCGATGACAACGAGGTGAAGGACTACTTGGGCACGGACCTGGAGAGCCTCGAGCAGCTGGGCCCCGAACAGGCTCGTGTCGGTCGGAATGTCCCACGCCGCACATACATCGCGGTCATGACGTATCTGGTCATTGTGCTGCAGAGTGGGTTCGATGGGCTCGTGCTCAAGTACAATCCCAATGCCCAGAGCTCGGCCCTCCAGGTCGCTATGTTCTTCCTGGCCAAGGTCGTGGAGAGTGTGGTGGTGTGCACGGCCCTCATCCATGCAGGATTTCGAGTGCGCTTCTACGCCATGTACATGTGCAACTTCACTGCGACTGTGGCGCTGAGCACATTGTCCGCCTATGACCTGGTCCCCAGTGCCGTGGTCATTGGAGTGTTTGAGAATCCTCTCTTCCAGATGGGCCTCGGAGCCACAGGGGGTCTGCTCCTCTGTCTGAGTTTCTATTTTCTGCATTTAGAGACGCTCCGCACCTCCGTGGGGAAGCGGTGGATTGCCAATCTTATCTTTATCCTTACATTCGGAGCGGCCGCCGTCACGGGCATGTTCGGCTGAGAAAAGGCAGCGAGAGGGGACATGAATACAAGGCTCATTTCTTAGCCATGACCATGGGTTGGACGAGTCTTATGTCATATGCACAGGAACCATGGACGAGGTCCGCTCCAATGGGGAGGCCATGCTCGAGTACCCGGTAGTCCGCAATGTTCCACCCACGGAGCGTGCAAATGGCCTTGAGTACATCGGCGGGTAGGCTTCCATAGACGGACACTTCGTGCAGCAGGCGAGTACCATCGGGCATGTGCAGAATTGCATCCCACGACTGGAACACGGCGTGTTGCTTCCCCTTGGGCACATTGTTATTGGCCACGTCATCCTCGCCGTCGTCGTCGGGATTGCGATCTGGATCGTATGTGTCGACACATTCCTCCCAAGGCACAGCTGAGTCTTCCCAGTCTCCTCCATGAATGACCACATCCTCTCCCCATCCTTGGCCAATCCGCTCCTTCCACTCGGGCGGGAGCTCTCCATCACCAGCATTGTCCTCGAGCGAAGACGACTTTCGCTTTGTGAGTTTCGACGACGTCATGGCCCGGGACAGATCGGGGAGGCCAGGAAGAGGGGGTGGTGTTCCAGACGTCGTGTGGATAAACTTGAGAAGAGGGACCGTCATGTCGTCGCCAGCAGGAGAGGCAATAGATCGCTGGGACCACGTGCCAGGAGCAGACGGTGGAGCCTTGCCGAGAACAAGGGGAGGAAGCCCCGAAGGAACGCCCGGATTTCCAGGTACGAGCCACCGTTCATGAGCCGCGTTCTCTTCGATATGATGCGAACCAGGGGGCAGGTTCAAGAGGTCGTGAGCAAAGGCTTCTGCATCCTGGTTGGCGGGAATCTCAATGTGCATATCCTGGTAGAAGATCACAGTGGGCTCGCCCCTGTCCTTCACGCTCACCAAGTGGACCGTGCTGCCTCCGTGAATCATACAGCGTAGACCCCGCAGAGGCGTCCGGTCAGGGTGCGAGAGGAGTGCCATGCTCGAAGGCGCAAGGTCCGGGAAGTCGTCCGCCAGCCGTGAACATACCAACACCCTCAGAGTGTCCGCATCAATGGGAGCGAAGCCCGGAGGATCCAATGGAATGAAGCACACAGACGTGGTATCCCCCTCGCCCAGAACATGGATCATGTTCGGCTTCACCGGGCCCACCGGATTGGTGGGATGGTTCCATTCCTCCTTGTCCTTGTCGCGGTCGCCATCGGGGAAGTAACGCTTCCGTCCATAGCCCTTCATGGCGGATTCACTCCGGGTTGTTCGCCCCGTTTCCCATTGGACCTCGCACGACGTGAAAATTTTTCCTGCCCGGATGTAACAGGCCCGATTTTTTAAAAATCTCGCGGGACAGAGGGGGTTGCATCATGGACAATGACAAGAGCGAGTGGCCCGTCAAATCGTGGGCCGACACCAAGGATTTCTGGGAAACACAGGTGGATCACTGGACTCGAGTTGTTCCACGAGACCGAGAAGGTGAACGACACCGCGCCCAGTCGATTGGGGAGGCTGCCAAAGGGTTGAGTGTTACATTGCGTTGTGAACACGGTCGACTTCGTGCAATTTTCGACGAGATGGCTCTCCTCGTGGCTCGCCCCTCGCATAAAGTTGACAAGGCACGCTACGACGCGTTGATGCGGGAACGCGACCAGTTGTTGTGCGAGCCGACGGACGTAATAGACAACAATGACGAGTGAGTCAAAACCCCTTCTCAACGCAACGGAGCCCGATGAAAACGAGATGGAAGCCCTTATCCGTTCCTGCCTCGACCCCGCGGTCTTTTCAATGTCTCGTCGGGATGCCAAGAACGAAGTAGTGCGAGCTAGTGCACAGGCACTGGCCATTTGGATGAAGACACAGCCACCAATGGAGATGGGAGGGAGGTTCTTTTGCTTCATGGATCGGTCTTCGCCAGATAACCACGAAGAGTACGCGGCTCAGGACGAACAATGGCGTGCTGACGTACATGACGGGAACAAGTGAAATGAACTCTGCGTACAACGCGTTGTTTACTCAGTTATCCCCGGCGTCGTCCGCGTCCGAGCCCTCGTCCATTGCAATAGGTACCGGCCTCTCCACTGCAGTCAGAGGATTGGCATCGGCAACGGGACCACCCTCTCGGGCGGCGATCATGGCCTGTTTCTTCTTGGGTGCCACGCTGTTCTTGGTCTCTTCGCTCTCGAGCATTTCCTTGTACTCAATGTCCATGCGCGGGAACCCATCGGACAACATGGGCAGCAAGTTGAGCTCATCTCCATTCTTGTCCTTGCGCGTGGCGGGGAACGTGGTGTAGCTGATCATCATCTACGAAGCGGAGGCCATGAGATTGAGGGGACCGACAGCGGGATTCCCTACCTTAAAGCTGACAAATCCGGGCTTGGTCTCCTCTCCCGCCACGCAGGCATCGATCCACCTCTTGTGTGTGAGCGGGACAATCTCGATCCACTGGTCAAGCAGCGAGACGCGATTCCGATCCATGTTGAGGAGAACACTGCCCACCGTGCTCTTGATGTACTGCCGGATCGTCCACAAGTCCATGAGCAGAAAGGGCAGCAGCTCGTTTGTGTTTGGCAGTTTGAGGCGTTCCACCACGTAGCCGCAGTCTCGAATGACACTGGCGGGCAGGTTCGCAATGTGGGACAGGATGTGTCCCATGGGCACAATGGTCCATGAATTGTACGTTTGGAGGAAGCCTGGCGGGGGTGCTTCGAAATCGTGCTCCACCGGAGGTCTGCACATACCCATCTGGACGGCCTCGGTTGGAGTGAAGTGATGCAGACCCTTCCACAGATCCTCCGAGTTGATGCCCCCGAATGTGCGACACACCTCAGTCGCGTGGAATGCATTGATCACCTCTGTGAGCACGGGGATCTGCCTCTCATCGGGCTTCCCATCAGTGCTCACTGGGATGTGCGCCACGACGTCGGGGTTCACGGGTTCCTGTCCCAGCTCATCCGCCAGTTCCTTGGCCTGTTTCTGCTTCATCTCGGCGTACACGGGAGGTACCATACTGCTCACAATGGCCACAGGAAGGGGCATCGTGTTCAGGGGATCTGCCAGCGACACACTGTTGATGAAGACGCCGTTCAGGTTGTGCTGACTGGGGCTGATCCCTTGCTTGTTGTCGAGTGCGGGTTTCCTGTGAGGAAGTAGGGCCTTGATGGCACGATCAGTTCCTCCCAAGGCCTCGGCGAGTGTGATGCGGGCAGGGTACCCATTGTCCGCCGCCAGCTGGAACCCCGCTGCCGAGCACTCAAAGAGCAGTGGGATGGGACGCACACATGTTCGGGACCGTTCGGGGGCAGAGGCATGACCCGCAAAACAGGCCATGGGGTCCAGATTGACCAGGTCCTTGGTCCCGTAGCGAGCAGCGAACCATCCAAGCAGGGCGTCGCTGGCAATGGCCTTCTGGGGACCACTGAGGACCGGCGTGTTGCGAGGTTGTTCCTCGACTTGCATGGTCCGCACTGGTCCAGGTGAAAGTATTTTGAACCCCGAAAAGAAACGAGCGAGTTTACTTTTTTTCTGCCTGTGGAATAGGAATCTTAACCACCCTACATCGAACCAACGAACCCCATGACAGGTGGTTATTCACTACTTGACAGGTGAAGCAATGATCTACGTCCATGAGACATTCCTGTCTCAGACCGCATCTAAGAAAGATCCCTTTCTTGACCTCCCGGATGAATTTGTCCAGTCCAATACCAAGCTCCCTCCACAGTGGGGCGGGGATGATCACTCTTGCAACCACTCTCTTGGAGTTCTTGCCAATACACACATCTAGCGTCGGTCCCACTGAAACTGGCAAACACACGTCCGCCAATACAGTGATTGCAAGTCCACGCTCCTCTGGACCCGCGAAAGGATCGTTCTCCATGATCCAGGCACTGATGATATCGACCCATCGATTCTGTTCCCCCGACCAGAACCAGCTGCGATCTGCCGTCTCGCTTCCCGCGGGCTGGGTCTCGTCATCCAGGACGCGGGCCCTTTTCATCCCCGAATGTCTTGGGAACAGGAAAATATTTCTCCGCAAACGAACACCGCCAGGGGCGCAAATATTTCTTTCTTCCATGAACCCTGAGTCTGGAAGAGTGGCGGTCCCTATCCTTGCGACCCCAGGGGACGAACGGATGACATGCCGATGAAACGTCGTCTTGCAGTGGAGGGCTTGCCTCAGACCCACCTATCAGCAGCACCAGAGGATGAATACGATCCATCAAAGCGGCGTCCCCTCTCGAATCCAGATGACGAGGACGATGCAGCTCCGATGATTGCAAACGGTTTCCACCCGGGGCGAGTCCAGGACGCTGTGCTCTACGAACAGTGGCTGATCAATGAGGGACCACCACCGGCCGTCCTGATTTCGAATCCCAAGGACGCCGGCCTCCTGTGGACATGCCTTGGACGAGCGGCTGCCCACGACCAGATCCGCTGCATGTTGTGTAGGAAGGCGATGAAACGCTCCTACTGGACCACGCACATGCGGAGTCAACATGGGGGCAATGAGGGGGAGGTCCGGGTCTGTCCCTTTGCCTACTGCGGTTGGAAGTCGACGAGCAACAAGGAGCGCAGGCGGCATTTCCTCGACTGTCACGATCGTCTGGGGTTCCATTGTCGGCAGTGTCCTGACCTCCTCTTTGATCGCCGGGCCACCCAGTGGAAGCATCAATGTCTGACGCATTTGAACTGGGCCCCCAACGACTTCCATGCGGACATTGGCGAGGATCCCCTTGACGAAGACGACGAGGGCGGTACTCGACTCGAGAGCACAGCAGACGTTGATTGCGCGACCATGTTTTACTGGGAGAGCTTGGAGGACGAAGCGCCCCCTCTTCAATCTTTGTCTTGCGCGCCCGCGACCTGTGCATCCACCGAGACGAGGGTGGGCGGGTCGATGCTAGGCCACTGCATCTGGGGCATGGTACCTTGGTAGCCGCGCCAGAAGACCTTGGCCCAGATGCAAATCAAAAACCAGGGGATGACCGCCACGGGCAGGACGAGGGCATGGAACAGGGAGTGCTGCATCATCGGGTAATACTGATGGGCGTAGATGAGCGCGACCAGGGCCTGCAGAATCCAGAAGATGATGAGCGGCACTGGGAACAGTGGCTTCCACTGCGTCGGGTCCTTGATCAGGGCCCACCACGGGAACGTTGTCATGCGTACATAGATAAAGATGAGCACCCATCGTCGCCAGCCTGTTTCCTCTCGCGTCATCATGTACATAAAGTTGTGAATGGGACTGACATCCACCACGGGCCCGAAGAGGGCTCCGTCCATCTTGCGCCATGGACCTGGCTTGTCTTCGGCAATGGTGGCCGTTCCTCGCTCACGCATCACGCTGCGGAGGATGGCGTACGTGCCCCGGTAGGACTTCCATCGGTTGGCCAGACCGAAGAAGGTCCACAACAGATGCGTCAGGAGGAAGAGGAAGCCAATTCCCGCATAATCGTCTGGCGTCTGATAGCGCGGAGCCACGGCCACTTGCCGGTACCACGGGAAATCCTCGCCCTGCATCATAATGTCCAAGAGTCCCCGTGCTTCGTGCAGAAACGTGGGCGGGACATCAAGAACATACGCGGCCTGAGCACACGACGTTTCACTCAAACGTCGCTGGGCCTGGTACATGTCCTTCTCGCAAAAGATCTGCACATGCTTACTCTTTACGAGCGCTTCGTTGGCGTAGTCCTTTTCGGTCCTGACCTCGTCCACCACGATGACCTTGTCGATTCCGGACCCCACACAAGTACGGAGTGCTCGTGTAATGTTGCGTTCGCACTTCCCCACTCGCACCAACCCCACCACCCGATTGCTCATGCTCGCCATGCTTAGCCTTTGGCCGGGAGGCGGTTGTTCATTTCTCCCTTGAAATAGAGGATCAAATATCCCGGATCAACGCTAGAGCCTGTTCCACCGTCGGAACCCTCATGCGTTCGAGATAGACCTGTTCAGGACCATAGAAAAAGGCCCCGTTCGCCAAGATCCAAATCGATCGTGCACCATTCTTGTACAGCACCTGGGCGATCCCCCGGGCCCCCAGACGATTCTCGTTTCGTAGACGCTTTTCGATGTGTTCAATGTTGTCCACGGTGTTGGGCGTAGGGTTGAAACGAGTGTAGCGCACCTCCCTGTCCACCCTGGACAGTTCCTCAGGCGTGATGCCGAAGCGCTTGGCAAATCCGAGCGGATCGTAGGGATCGTCAACGGCTGGGGTCAGGCCAGCTTCCTCCAGCGTAATGTGTTGCGTGCCTTGGACCATGCCGGCAGCAGGTGCCTCGTGCATGGCCAGAAACAGATTCGGGGCCAGTGGCAAGATAGGCAGGTCCGACGCTGATCCAGCCATGGCCAATCGTTTGAATCGACCTTGACTCCCAGCATCCAAATCCGCACGCGGTCGTCGGGGAACGAATGGAGGGGGACCATCCTCCTCCCTTGGCTGGGGCGTCTGAACCACTGCTGGGGGTGGTGGTGGTGGTGCGTTCCTGAGCCGGGCCGCGTGCTGGTCGTCAATCTGATGAATGCGAGCCAGACGTTCTGATCGTGTAGGTCTCTGCCGCACTGTAACAGCAACAGGCTCCCGTTGTGCTTGCTGGGGCGGGGGCGTGGGCGGTAGTTGCATGCGAACCCCTGGAATGTAGTCTGTGCCTGGCAGCGACACGATCCCCGTCACCGCAGGCCCCCCTGGAGGAGGGTGGGAAGGCTGTCTACCCCGATGCATGGGGACGCTGTAGCCCCTCATCGCAGAGGTCGCCACCCTTCCACCCTTGACGCTGTGTGCTTTTTGGTGTACGAAAACACAGGACCACAAATATGAGCCTTATGGGCCTGAAATAAGTACAAGACTCCGATTGACTACGATATCACCTCGTCGTCGTCGTCGTCGTCATGGAGCCCGTCTTTGAGCCGGAGGAAGAGCCGCCGCTCCCTTCAGTCATTGTCGTTCCGGACGTGCTGCCCCCGCCACCTCCCCCGGAAGTGGTGACCATCTACGATCGACGCAGTGAACGCCACGTTCAAGTGGAGAAGGGCGTGCCGCTGAGCACGTACTGGGGAGACTGTAGGTGGCACTCGCATGGGATCAAGGAGAAGGAACCCGAGCGAGGCCCGCAGACGATTCACGATCTCTTTTCCCTTGTCGATGGGAGCAGCAGTGGCCCGCTCTACGCCAAGCTGAGCAACTCGTTCATCGCTGACAAGCCCTACGCCCAGATCATCCGCTCGCGAATCGAACGCCTCGTCCAAGTCTACCGAGACCTGGAACGTGTGCACTCGCAGCAGGAGGACCGCCAGATTGAGTCTCGCAAGGACTCCATTGTCATGAGCGATGCCATTCGGGAACAGGACGCAGAGGACCTGGCAAACGGGAACTCGGCCATGTTCAAGAGCACGGGCCAAAAGAGGAAACACGGTCCGGCTGCCTACGTCCTGAGCAGGACCTACGCCGAGATGGCTGACCTCGTGGCTGGACTCGCGGCTGCCTATGGACGGGCGAACCCCATGTTTATTCACAACATGGCAACGGAGGACCTGGGCTTCCTGCGCACGTTTTGGAGTCCCATGGCCCGTCCCTCGTACAATGGGAGCGGTCCCGACTGCCACGGGAATTCGCTGGGATTCTCGCACCGTTACGCCTCGGGAACCAAGTCGGAGCGCCGCGTGGTCAGACGCTACTACCCCGAGCCCACTTCTGTCAGGATGGACATTGCTGGATCCTGGAACGCTCCCGGTGCCTATCCCACTCCCGACGACCCGGTCCGCAATGCCGGCATCTCGGGTGACCACTATGTGTGCTGCCAAATGCCCAGGGACCATCCAGGATGCTTCGTCGACACGTACAGTACCACGACCAATCAACCGGTCCGCTATCGAGTCCTGTGGAAACGTGTGTGGGCCACTGTGCGTCTCGGGGGCATCAAGGCGTCGGTCGAGGCTGCATGGACCGCGTCCACTCGCAGAGGAACTGCCTGGCTCGACAAGGTTCCCTACGCACTCATCCATGATCGCATTCGGGTGCTCAAGAGTGAACTCGCACCTGCCATTGTGGCTGCCTACGCAAGTGCAGATTCGCCGGCTCGTCTCTTTGCGGCCTTGGGTCCTTCATCCCTCAACAAGCTGGTCAAGCTGCTGCGCCTGGAGGACGAGTACAACAGCTACTTTGTCTGTGGGGCACCCCGTCCCATCACACTGCCCATTAGCTGGCTGAAGCGCATTGGAAGCATGCTCCTCTTGGATCGCCATCACGGAGCCGAGTTCAAGACCTTTATCTCAGAGGCCGAGATGCACCTCGAACTGCACCAGCCCCTGGACAACCAGTTCGCCCGTGTTTTCACCGTGTCAAACACTGCATGGACGAGGATGACTGCCCCTCTCATCGAGGAGGAGGAGATCGAAGCAGAGGAAGAAGAGGCCGCCGACGAGGGCGGGGTGGTCGAAGAACCGGAGAGGGTGCGATTCCAAGCAAGGGGACGAGCTGACTATGAACTCGTCGTCCAGCTGCCCCCCGAGATCGGGGCACAAGTCACCGCGTTGCAACTCTATGACACCGCGATCCAGGTTGCCATGCAGGCTGATCGACTTGGTTTCGACGTGATTGGTCTGTACGGAGATGCCGGCGTTGCTCTGAACGTCATGCTACAGACTGCGTCGATCCGAGCCCTCGACTCATCCGAGACGATCCAAAGTGCAGTGCGAGCCCAACTGGCTGCCATTGCGGCTCCCGTCGAGTATGCAAGTCTAAGGACAGCGGCCCAGTCAGTTGTTGACAAACTCAGGGCAACGTTTGAAGTCCTCGCTCGTTTGACTGGTCCGATCCCCGCCAATGCCGAGGATGCTGCGGTCCTGCAGCTAGCCCGGTCCCTAGAGGATGTCAGCCAGGCGCTGCTGCCCCGGGTGGTCGAGGACGAGATCTATTTCGCTGCACTCAATCTCGATGGGGTACCAACCTCGAGCGTCTCTGTGGCCGTGATCTTGGCCGGAGGTGGAGGAGGGGGCGGAGGCGGAGGAGGTGGAGGGACCGGTGGAGGCGCGGGAGAGCAAGGCCTCCCCGCATCTCCGCCGTTTCTGGATCTCCCGACCGCGCCTGCAGAACCGACGTTTCTCCCGCAGCTACCCGACACGGGTGGCGTGCAACCCGAGGTTCCGGTCAAGGTCGAGCCAGAACCAGAGACCTCTGTGTCGTTCACGTACATCGAGGACGACGTGGTGTCACGGCAGGTGGCGCGCATTCCCGCTGTCAGTGCACGGGACAACGAGAACGTGGGACGAGCGGGTCTCACCCCTTTGGTCGAGGTCGAGAGGCTCTACAACGAAGTGACGACGCTGGCTCAAGGCCTCCCACTCTTCTGGCAAAAGGTGGACGCCTCTGGGCTGGGTCTGGGGGCAACCAAGGCACGCAACGCAGCTGGAAATGTTGTGTTCAAACTCGCGGAGAAAGTGCTCGATGTCGGTCCTGCCCTGACCAGACTCGAAGTCGCCAACCGAGCGTGGAGCGGGCGCGGTGCCGGTTCGCTCACCAAGACAAAGGAACAGGTGTCGACAGTGCTGGCATTGATCCAGAAGAGCGCCGCCATCTTCCAGGACGCCATCGGTGTGGAGCTCACCCCTGCAGGTGTGGAGAATGCAGCACAGGACCTCGCCAGCGTGTACCGGCAAGTGGTGGGGATGCACAAGGCCGACATTAGCAAGCTGCGCTACGACGATGCACGCATGTTCCATCCCCTGGGACCCGTGGCGGCCATTGCGTTTGACATGAGAGACCTGGCAGGATACCTGAAGAGACAACCCGGAGCCGTCCAAGGGGAAGCCAATCGCTACTACTGGAATCCGGACAGCTGGCTGGCAGGGGTTCACACCATAGCCAAGACTCCAGACTTTGACGCGATCAACAAGGACATCCATCGGGTTCTCGTCGCACTCAAGGTTCCGCCTCCCGTCCAAGGCACCGTCTCGGTCCCCGGCCCCACTGTGGATGGCGTGGAAGAGTTCCTGGGTCTCAATGCTGAAACAACGGCTGCCCTCTTTCGTGGAGGAGGCACGGATGGAAGTCTCGCGACCAAGAACGGGTTTGCAATCCAACGAACATCGCCCCAGGGAGCAAAGGTGCAGTGGATCGTGCAAGAGGTCCAGCACTACGACTTGCGATCAGGGGGAAAGGAGCCCAGCGACACGACCTTTTCGTTCAAGGTCCGTGTCGGATGGTCCAAGGGACACGAGTCGTGGTGGGGACTGTCCGTGTTTCTGGCCCGCTACGCCGACTTCCTCGACTACGTGACCAAGGTGCACGATGGCTCGGATGCACAGGTCGCTGCGGCCCTCCGAGTTCTGAAGAAGCCGTTCGAGGACCCCGCCTTGCAATCAGGACCCAGGCCCAAGGGGTCCAAGAATCTGGAGGTCTGGCTCAGAGACAACTACATCGGTCTGGGAAAGCCATCAGGTGCCAACGTGCCCAAAATGCCAGAGGGCGAAGTCGTCGTGAAAGTCGAGACCCAGGCTGCCATGCCCAATCTCCAGGCCTATCTGGATTCGGACATTGGCGGGGGTGACTGGGATGACGCAGGTGATGTTCCCATTCAGAGCGAGGCCGTCCCAGACTTGGGTGATACAGACTGGAGCACATGGGAATGAACTGTCTCTCTCAGAATTTGTATTGCATGCTCTGGACCATGAGGGCCGTGTCGAAAAGGCCCGCCTTTTGCAGATGGGGGACGAGTGCGCCCTTGCCCCATGCACGGGGGTCATCGCTGTCGTTGTACTGATGTTCCGCGGCGTGCTTGAAGATGCTCTGCACGTCTCGGACGTCGAGCAGGCCCTTTCGCCTGGCTTCGTCCTCGAGGTCGACGAGAAACTGATCCAGCCCAGGTGGATCCATGTTCTCCGGGATCTGGGCCGCTTGGTTGGAGGCCGCGTCCTGTTCAATCAGCTCCTGGTTCACTGGATCCCCATCGGCCATGTACTTGAGAGCCGCCCCCTGGTCTCGCAGGGCCATCTCCAGGTACTCCTCCACGGTCATGAGGGGTTTCTTCAGGAGCGAGCCTCCCTCCTTCTCCTGTCCCGGGCGCTTGGTTCCACCGGGAAGGGATCGCTCGTGGTCCGAGACCTTGGTCCCATCGGACTTCTTGTAGCCACCCACGTGGATCTTGGGGGGCGGGGCTTCACTCTGGGTTGCCTCCTGGTCTGCCATTTGGCCTCCCTCCATCAGGAGAACTCAAAGGCTATCATTTATCGCGTTGTGTGCATCCTACCATCCAGCATTCACTTTCCCGTTGTCGCCGCCCTCTCGAACTGCGACGCTATGTTTGACATGGTGGCTAAGTCTGCGCCGTCTCTCGTTTGCTCCGAGGGAGGGGGGCCCTCCTCCTTGCGCTCATTGGGTGCCACCGCTGGTAGCCGTTTGACTTTGGCATATCGGACCACCTCGTGCTTCTGCCCGTAGGCAGTCTTGAGCATATCGTCAAAGTCCCACTCCACTGGCCCCGGGTTCCGGTTGATCGCCTCCGTGACCAAGACGGAATGCCCATTGGCTTCCACCGTCACCTGGCCACCGGTGAAGATGATTGTCCGTGTGCCGTGCATCGCGTCTCGTGCTTCCCTCTGTCTCTCGATTTCGGAGACGATTGACTCTGGCAAAGTAACTCGGAGCCGGCTGCTTCCATCGTTTACACAGAATCGAGATTCATTTGTTCATGGATTGTACACTTTGTCCCAGGGAGTGGAACAGCGCGTCCAATGGTCCCTTGTTCTCTGTGTAACTTGCAGGTGGCCGGTCGGGAAGGGGCCCAACCTCTTTCTGTGTCTCCACCGATAATCGTTCATACTCCTTGCGCATCACCTGGTAGGCCTCATCCAATGCAATCGCTCCGGTCGCACCAGCTCCCCTAGTCACTCGCAATGTGGTGAAGTATGCGTCCAGAAACAAGAGGCATTCACGAGGGTCCACTTTCTCCCCGCTCTCAAAGGGATCGGGCAGCTGTGTGGAGGGTGGCACGAGCTTCCCTCCCGTGTAGGCGAAGTTTTCGTGAGGCTGGCCATAAGCAGCCCGGACTAGGTCGTCTCCGTCGAACCCCATCGCCTCGGCGTTGGTGTTCACCATTTCCTCTACAACCACTGAACCATCGCCCTTTGCGTTCAGGACCAGGCGACCCCCTGTGAAGGTTACCGTGCGCTTGCCCTGCATTGCGTCTCTCTCCTCCTTTTGTTTCTTGATTTCGGACACAATTGACTCTGGCAGGTCAGTCGGATCAAGGTCGAGCACTTCCAGCGCGTCGGCCAAGGGGAAGACCCGCTCCAAGCCTACACCATGTTCCTCCAAGTGCTCCCAATAGTCGTCTAGTCTGGCTGCGCGTTCGAGGAGGTCAATGGGCCCCGCCTTGTGGATGGGGAACGGCTCTGGTATGGCAAGGTAGACACCTCCCAGGGACCTCCCCGCTGGCGACGGGACAAATATCTCTGGAGACCTTCTGCCGTCGAGGGGTACCTTATCCATGCCCTTCAGAAATCTCTGTCGTTTAATGGAATCGGATCCATCTCGGAAAAAATCTTTGTGGGTCCGGGCGAATCGATGAGCGGGGCCCGATGTTGCAGTTCGACATCCGAATGATCTTCCTCGTTCTCCGTGGACACATCAGTGAGGACAAGGGCTCCTTCATCCTGTACCGGAACGTAGCGAACCTTGCGCCGACACATGAAGAGAAGGATGGCCGAACTGACCGTGGTGATCCCAATGACGGACCAGATGATGAGGCCGTTGCAATGCTCGGGCGATCCCCAGAGCTGAGGTGGCGGGGGTGGAACAGTCTGGCCCTGGGCATCGAGGCGAAGAGGACAGTACCGGGACAGAAGCGTCCCCGTGAGCCCTCCCGTCAGCAGTTTGGCAAGGAATACGGGAAGGCCAGCGAGGGCAGAGTAGGCTCCCTCGTCCCCCGTCTTGGTCAGGCCCATAAAGTAGCTGTATGCCACCGTGGCCCATATGATCTCGCCCAGTGTGGTGAACAGCACGTAGAGCATAATGGGCGTGATAAAGGGACCCACAGCCATCCAAAAGGGAGCAATGCCTCCAATAAACGTCCCAATGATCATGGCGTTCACTGGGTCAAGTCGTTTGGTCACAATGGTGATGGCCCCGGTCAGCGTGCTGGCGATGCAAATGGCAGGGTTCATGGCGAGGAGCGTGAGGTAGGGGAACGTGGCTGCATCAGAATAGGCTCGCGTCACATAGGGCAGGTACAGGGCATCAAAGTAGCGGAAACTGCTTTTGGCACCCATCAAACACATGACCAAGATGACGGCCTTCCAGAAGTTGGACTGGCTCAGAACATCACGCATCCGTTCCTTCAGTGTCCGGCCCGCATTGGGAGCCACATAGGCCTCCACCTGGCCAGAGACTTCGCTCAGAATCTCGTCTCTCAGGCCAAACAGGGCCGCGAAGAAGATGGGTAACTGAAGAAGACCGCTAAAGGCAATTAGCATGGCGTAGGGCGGGAGCATGAGCACGACGTTATCTCCCCAATAGAGTCTGAGCAGTTCCACCAGACCCGTGGACACGACCGCCCCCATGTTCATGACCCCGTAATTGATGGTCATGCCCAAGTCCAGCGTGTCTTTGGTCGTGTAGCGCTTGACGGCAATGGGAATGGGAGGGTACATGAGCGCGATGCAGGGAGCCACTCCTGCACAAAGGATCAGCGTCGAGAGCCACCCACTTCGCCCGATGACGGCATACGCCATGGCGAGCCGGGCCACGAACCCAACGGCACTGGCTGAACAGATTGAATTGCGCGGTCCCAGCCAGTCCACAGCGAACCCCAGGAACACACCAGAGACCGAGATGCATACACCAAAGATCCCGTAGAAGAGTCCCGCCAGCGCATCGGGCAGACCCACCTCTGTCCCCAGATGGATGATCAGGGCGTAGCTAAAGGCATAGTACGCGAAGCTGTCGATGAAACTGATCACATAAACGACCATGAGAGAACGGGAACTCTGCCGAAGCGACCGGAGCCGTGCGATGAAATCATCCAGACACGTCGGTCGGCCACATCGCCCCATGATCAGGGTTACAGCCCTTCTCTGGGTCGAGTTGAGGTTTCATTTCGTCTCTTCCTTGCTGGCCGAGTTCATGAAGTAATAACACCGTTCTTCGCTGGCCAGTTCATCGGGCCGCCCGTCTCTTGAATGATAGTACACGTCCTGGGTTCCGTCGGCGTACACCACGATCTTCACCGGCACCTTCCATCCGACAAACGCCGGGTTGTCCGGATCGTTTTCCGGTGTGAGGTCAACCACACCCGGCCAATCATCGTCGCTGTCGCTCTCCTCAGTGTAGTCTGTAGGGGGTCGTGCTGTCATCCACATGTCCAGATCAATGGCATCATGTAGGGCCTGCATGACTTTTGTCTCCCCTGCGCTTTGTTTTTATTCATCTGCGTCCAATGGAGGAATCGTCTGTGCATCTGTCAGCATATCCCTCCACCCACCCGTCTCGTCGATGATGAGGACGCCATCTGCGTCCCTTTGAAGATCTCTCTCGCGGGACAAGCTGGGAGGACCCCGTGCACAGCCCTGCAGCACGTCGTCGTCGTCCTGGAGCGGGGCCTCCTCTTGGACGAGGGCAGCCTTCTCGCTGGTGTTGTCCAGGGCGGCTGCGATTTGAATCTGCATCTCCTTGCGTGCAATGTAGTCGTGGTAAGTGGTCACCACGTGGGAAATGTTGGGATAGGCTCGGCAGACAGTCACGAGGAAGGCCAGTGTTTTGTAGATGCTGGCGTGGACGGTGCGGAGCATGAGCCAAGACTCCATAAAGAGACCCAGTGTCACCCGCTGACCCGTCGCGTCGTCTCGCGGAATCCTAGCACAGATGAGCATGGCGGCGTAGCATCGGGCTCCCAGGGCATCACACAGCGTTTTGGGCATGTTAATGACCGTCTTGCGCAGCAGATCGTGGAAGAGTGCGGTCCAGAACAGATAATTGTCCGCTTCCTGGCCCGGGTAGTGGATGATGCAACGACAGTAGATCTCCGCTAGCACGTAGGCCAGATCTGGGCAGAAATCGGACGGGGGCGCAGCGTCCTCCTCCTCAGTCTCGGGCTGCAGAACGGGAGCGTTTGTGGGTGGAGTCAGGTAGTGTTCGTAGTACATGCGCATCCCGTTCGAAGCGTGCATGCCCTCTTCGCCGTCTCGGTCGTTCATCATAGCAGACACATAGGTCCGCAGCCGTTCGTCTAGGCGCAGGCGCTGGCTGGTGTGCTCTTCGAACATTTCCTCCAAGTTGAGTACAACCTCACGCCCCTCATTCGGATCCCGGCCCGCCTCCTTCAGCGCCTCTGCCTCGTCCTCCAGGTGGATGCGGCACACTTCACAACGGCACCCCAGCTGATTGACCACTGCACCGCTCCGCATGTGCAACCCGCGCACCATGGCGGGCGTTAGCAGTTCCAGGGGAAGCTCCTGATAGGCAATGGTGATCTCGTCCCCCGCCTCGATGAGCGAGAGTGCCCGAAGATAGACTTGGTTGGGCTGCACGATCAGGACGGCATTGGGCTGACAGCTATGGTTGATAAAGGCCGCAGACCCAAAGAGGCCCAGACCGTAGCATCTGTCGGAGAAGGGCAAGACTCCGCGAATGGCATTGACCTGCATGACACCGAAGAGTCGTCCGAATCGCTTCACATCCCAGCGATCGGCCTTGTCCGCAAAGTACAGGGCCTTGGCCACCTCGTAGCAATCTTGAGGGGCAGGGAAGTTGCCCAGATCAAGTGACCCATGAAGGGCCCATTCACTGTCCCCAATGACGAGCTCGGCCACGTCCTCTTTGTCTCGGATGAGGAGACCCGTCAGCGCCACGTGAAGACCTCCACTAGGAAAGGCAGGGGCCGAGAGCTCGGGGGGACAGACGGGGTAGGGAGGGGAGATCTTCCTCCCAAGCCCCAGGAAATAGCGTGTGTAGTCGGCATTCGCTTCGCGCTCCCAGGCAGGGGCGTCTTCCTCCGTGATGGGCGGGGCGGTTGCCACCCACATGTGAGCAGGTTCATGGAGAATAGCAGCACCGGCTTGAATCTGTTTGGGTGCAATGGCCCCGCGCTGGCTGGCACCATACTCCTTCATGTAGGCGACGTCAAAGGGAAACCCCGCTGGCATCCCGTGATCAAGGAGTACTTGTCCCGTCCCATCGCCAGGATCCTCGCCTCCACGTTCATCAAGACCGAGCTCAGGCAGACTCTCCTCGACTGTGCCCAGAGCCTCCTCCTTCCCCTTGTCAGCGTCGTCCATGACTTTGCCCCTTTGACACACTGCACGGGCAATGACGCAGGGAAAAATTTTTGGGATGGAAGGTGAGAGAAAAATGCAGACTGCAGACAGAAGCCATCTACCCGACTTGCTTCCCATAGAAGAACCCCCTCCTCGGCCACCAATGTTGGCTCGTTTGTTGTTGTGTATGACGCTCGTCGTCTGGGTGGCATCGGCTGCCCCTCTGCGATCTGCGTGGTCCAAAGCACATGAACCCAACCCCCAGGACGGCACCGTACGCAAACGGAGTACCCCGAAGCAGGCGCTGCTCTTCGCAACCTGTACCTTGAGTTCCGACAGGACCATCCTCCAAGGAACAACCGCTGCCGGAACAAGCCCAGTCGCCTGCTCTCTGGCCACCACGTCCTATGCTGTGGGATGCATTGAGTTGCACAGGGGCTACACGTGCAACGGAGCCACATGGAATGTTGCCTCCTAATCACCGACCGACCGACCGATTGACCGGCGCCGGGAATTTTTTGATCGAGACTCCTTTTGACTGGAGAGTTTTTGTTCGTGAAAAATAAAAGTCGTCCCCTCTGACCTGGGACCGTGTGGAACCACTTGGACATGATGTCCAAGCACCGTTGGAACACTTTCCGGGCCAATCGGCCTCACTTTAATTTTTCACTTTTCGCTGAAAAAAGTTTGTCGTCAGAAAAACCCTTAGCCCAGTATATTCGTGGCACCACTTTGCCACCCCGAGAGGGGTACCCCCAGACTTGTGCATTTCAAACTGACTCCGCTACCCGACAGATCCCTATCGACATGGGGGTACATCCCCGGCACAATGGGGTACCACCCCGTGACGGTCACCTACCCCGGGACGTCCCGGAGCCGGAAAAAAATAAGTCGAAAACTTTCCGGAAAAGGCCCGAAACGGTCCGGAAACACGTCCCTGACCATCTAGGAGGGTTACAGAGCACCTTAGACTCACGCCCCAAGCATGGGGACACAAATCCAGAGGGGAAAACTTTCCGGCTCCGGACCCTCCGGGGGGAGGTGGACCTCATGGGGTGGTACCCGGAGACCTCGGGGACGTACCCCCATGTCAATAGGGATCTGTCGGGTAGCGGAGTCAGTTTGAAATGCACAAGTCTGGGGGTACCCCTCTCGGGGTGGCAAAGTGGTGCCACGAATATACTGGGCTAAGGGTTTTGCTGACAACAAACTTTTTTCAGCGAAAATTTTATCGAGAGAACTTTCACGAGAGAATTCCATCGGCCGACCTTTCTACCAGAACGCGATCTCGAATGTCTCCCACGCATTGCGAATGCGCCACGTGAAATCCAAGACCCATGGCCATACACCTGACCACATAAGCGACCAGTTTCCGTCGGCGGGGAGAAACGCGGATGGCAGGCAAACATGCAGCCACTGTCCCAGCCGTAGGAGTGAATAAAGACGCGCCAACCACAGAATCAGTCTCAGATACGTCCAACGCTTACGCTCGTCTTCTGGACCATCGTAGTCCACATCATCGGCCGAGGTAGCGAACCACAGTGAAAGACTGCTGTCCCCGACCAGCCAGATGTGATAGCGAAGCCACAGGGACACCATTACGTTCAACACGGGTGGTCTCAGATGTTGGAGACTATCCAGGACCACCAGACACGTGACCACGGGTAAGAACACCAGATGGGTCAGCGTCCACCACACACCTGGCCACCGTGTCTTTCCCCCGTCATCCGAGGGAAACCAGTCCACGACGATGGAGCTCAGGGCGTAGTACAGATAGAGCAGCACCATGCTCGTCACGTACATGGAATAGTACTCATCGTAGACATCATAGCCTCGGGCAATCACGAGCACATCCCTGTGTCCCCAGGGCATGGGCTGGCGAAAAAGGAGACCCCATCCCATGCAAGAACCGGCAGTGAGACCGACCCAGATCACTTGATGACCCCATGGCCGTGGGCCGCCGACCCCAAGCCATCGAACCGCCCCGTGGAAGACAAGCAACCCACCCAAGATACAGAGTGATTCCAGCGTCGACAGACTCATCTTTTCCAACGCTGTTGGGAGATGGATTGCACTCCAGCGAAGAGCACGCTCAAAATATTTCCCATTTGCCCCTCCGACTCATCGCAAGCAACTGCCGGTGACAGAGGAGCATATGGCCGACATGTCTACCACCACCACGACAAAGGGATGGGCTCCTCCCGATATGGGTCGTGTGCTCAGAGCCTACGACCGTGCAAGCCTTGCCACAAGTTGGCGTCGGGACCCCGCCTCTCTGACGGTCCGGGCCGTTGACGACAACACCTGGGAGGAAACGGTGGCGACAGACGAGGCAGAGCAAGCGGACTACTATCTGTGGAAACGCGAGGCCGAAGTGGAGCTGGACAAGTACGAAGAGGGTGTCCGCACCAGGGCCCGGACAAGCAACCACCCCACACCAACGGCAGCACTCGCTGGCATCAAACGTCCTCGCAAGGCAAAGGCCAAGGCACAGGTTGTAGTGTACCGACCACGTGTTCCTCCGCCGCCGCCGCAGGGGAAGGATGGTGGGGGCGGTGGGGGCGGTGGGGGAGATGGTTTGCCTCCAAAGGATAAGGGCGAAGCGAACGAGTAGCCGTGCGTGAAGAATCGCCTCTGGCAAGAAATCATCCCCGCGCTGCGCAGTCCTCGGGGGGATGAAAGGAGTGCTTCCGCTGCGTGAATGAAAGACCCTCCGGAAAACTACTGCGAAAATCTATGTCCCTCTGTCCGACGAACCCTGCTCTAAGAAGACTCACCAGCCCACTCTGGACCATGAGGCGTCAGACGGCACCCATCCGGAGTGGGGTCGATTCTGGGATCAACAGGCTCTCCGTGAGCTTTGGCATGCAGTTTGCCAATGGGATGTCCCCAGCCGAACGAGACCCTCAGATCCTGTGCTATCTGAGTGTGCCTGTCGCGGGTCCCGTCTTGGAAATCCCAGTGCCCGAGAACGATGCAGAGCGAAGCACTCGAGTCGTACTGGAGGGAGCGCTGACGAGTGACAAGTTGTTGCCCAAGGACACACAGATTGTGTTCTACGCCACGTGCGTCAGGAAGAATGAGTTTGGAGTCCCCTGCACAATGCCCGCTGGGATCGGCTCAGTGGCTCTGACCGATTTGCAAGAGTCGGGAGCCAAGGGTGCCCCACTGGATGTGGTCCTTCGCATGCCCAGTGCAGACTGGATTGAGAAGGGCAAATTGCGACTCACCGCCAGCGCCAAGGATGTCCACATTGACTCGCGCATTCGCTGGGACACGAGTGTGGGATCGTTCCTCCGTGTGGGACAGCTCCGCGATGGTCAACGGGAGAGGGAACAGACCCCCCAGGAACGGGCCCGCATCGAGTACATCAATAAGGTCCCCCCTCTCCCCTTCTCCCCCGCATATCCCCATTCTCATCCCCGATACCCCAGGTCATGCGGGCCGAGGTGGCCATGCCCAACACGTTTGAGGACACTGGCAACGTGAGGATCCCCATCTACTTTGGGGACTTTGGCATGACCAATGCAAGGGCCCCTCTTCCAGCGGCGGCCTACTTCATGTGCAAAGTACCCGTGTCCAATCGCATGTTCTGGACCAATGCACTGGATGTGGTGCTGTCGCGTGAGGGGAAGACCGTCTACGATGTGGACCGTGCCACACTGGACGAACAGAGCCGCATCATGGCCGACATGGTGTGCCTGGTCGTACAGGGCTTCGACTACATCCCGGACATTGTCGATCGCAACAAGCGGTCCATCAAGGGCATCTTCAGCTTTATCGGAGCCAACTCGGCAAAGCCCTTTGATCCTGCCCTGGTGGACAATGGGGAGAACTTCTCCGACGCCGCACGAACCAAGGCAGGGGACTGCGAGGACTTCACCATGGCCATTGGGGCTCAGGTCTTCCCGGCCTTTTTGGCTGCCGACTTTGAGGATCATCGCCAGCTCAAGCGACTACAGGAGATTGCCACCCAGTACATGGCCGTCATGACCCTCGACAGTGTCATGGGTGCGGCAGTGGGAGATGGCAAGCGCAAGCTGGGGGCCCACCTCAAGTGCAACTTCTTCCCCGCCGTCTTTGTCAAGCGACAGATGGAGAAGGCGGCCGCGGATCTCAGTGCAGTGGCCCAGGCTGCAGCTGCCCAGATTGCCAGACGTGCAAACACGGCAGGGAAAATTGGACGCAAGGCCAAGGTCGAGGACAAGGCAGTCATTGGCATGCACATGGGACAACGCATTGGAGATGCCATGGCAGGCCGACCAGGGGAGTTCTCTGTGGGCAAGGCTGTGGCGGAACACATTGGAGACGCGTACCTGGAGAACGAACGCATCGAGGTCATTGGCGAGGCCATCTCTGGACAGAGCGCTCTCCCATGGAAGCCCGTTGCACCGTGGGCAGACCAGCTCAAGGTGATCATTGGCGAGGGAACCGGCATGTACGAGACTCGGGATCGCACAGAGGATCCACTCCACGAGGCCAGGGTCACCGTCGACAAGGACATGCCGTCTCTGAGGGGCATGAAAAAGCCGCTCCTCCACGCACCAGGGGCGAGGTCCCCCTTCTTCGTGGGATCCATGGTGGGATTTACCTCGTACTTCTTCGAGCAAGGTGGCAGTGTGGGAGGCATGTGGATCGGGTACACGGAGCCTGGATGCAAGACGATGCAACGGGGCATCACCTTTGAGGAGCTGGCCAGCAAGAGCGAGCGCATTTCCATTCTGGCCCACCCCGCACTGTCTGCCGAATGCAAGGCGGACTGTGAGCATGCACTGCGAATCCGCGTTCCTCCGCGAGACCTGGTCCTGACCCCAGAGGGCATGGCAGCCCATCCCGTCCGCTGTGCCAAGCTGGATGAGATCTCGGCGTTCTGCTCCAAGATTGGAAGGAGCATCCCCGCTGGGGCACAGGCGGCACCCTACTACATCCAGACCCACCAGCTGACCGCAGAGGCCATGCAAAACATCAAGTCTGACATCCAGCGACAGAGTCACATTGCGGGCCTTGCCTACAAGCTCGAACCGCTCACGGACTGGATGAGCATCTACAGAGTGGGGGTCTATGTCACCTAGCGCGGGGACGCATGGTGATTGGAAGGAATAACTTTTCTGAGTACAGCCTGCCTCGGCAATAAAACGTCGATCCACGGGAGAACCATCCCGATGCAACCCAATCCCGAAGCTCTGGCGGAAATAGCCTCGACGATTGGAGACCTGTATCGCTTCCTAGACGGAGAACCTCAATATCACGTGTCAAAAGCACCAAAGCACGGTGTCATCGAGGCAACCTGGGCCATCCCCGCGGGTCCATTGCACATCTGGGCCCCGCATGAGAGAGCAGTCTTCTTCCTCATGTGCAATTACGTAGCTACACAGATCGCCGCCACGTGGGGTCATGGGGCAGTTTTGGATTTGACATGCAGCTACTCACCTGAAACCCTCTACATCGATGTGGTCGACGCGTACCAACGAGACTTGGACGCCCACTACAAACTTCTGGCTGAACGCTGTCGATCAGTGTGCATTCCTCTTATTCGCATCGTGTGGAAGCATCTCCAGATAAGGGACCTGGCCCTCCTCGTCGCACAGACAGTGTGGAAGACACGCAAGGACGCGGCATGGGACGATGATCTGGAATGGGTCATAGGCGACACGAAGCGGAATAAATGGTACCGGGACGACTTGCCCTGACACGTTCATTTTGCTCTCCTGTTTAGACCACGAGCAGCCTCGCCCCCACTACACGAGCCTGCACAAGACGTGTTTCCAGCTTCTTGCGCTTGGCTTCCTCCTCTTCCAGCTCGTACTCGGACGGGACATCCTGAGCCTCTTCTCCGCCGCCGCCAGTGGCCTGGAAGTCGGCCAACTTCCTGCGCAGTTCCACTTGATTTCGGAGACGGGACACTTTGCTCCTGAGATGCGGGATGCTGCGCTTGGCCTTCTCAATCTCGTTGCGTAGCTCCTCGATCTCGCGATACTTCTTGTCGCTCTTCTTCCTGGCCTCGTTGTTGTACTTTTCGCGTTGTTCCAGAGTCGTGCCTGCGGGAAATTCTGGCAGGCGACGCATCTCCTTGTGTTCCTTTTGCGCGATCTCGAGTTTCCTCTGTGCATCCTCGAGTTGTCGTTCAAGGGCCGCAAGTTTGTCCCCCTCTTTGGCGAGCTTGGCCTGCACATCCTTGTCTGACTGCTTGGTTTTCTTGGACTGCATGAGCTCGAGTTCCAGTCCACGAATGCGAGACTCAAATGCCTCGCGTTCCTCTCGGGACAGTCCTCCCCGCATCGGCGACACAGCGGAAGGTCGAGGGGCTGCCATGAGCTGGGCAAGTTGTTCCTGGTAGCGGCGATTCTCCTCCAGAACCCCAGCGAGGTCGGCCGGAACGCTCTCGTTGGCATGGCGGAGGGCTCGGTTGGCGCTTTCCAGATCGTTCAGGCGTTCCTTGGTCACTTCGGCATCGCGGAGCAGCTTCTCGTTGGTACTGTACATGACCCTGGCCGCTTGCTCGAGTTCGGCAATGCGCCTCTGTTCCGCGACTCCCACGGTGCCACCTCCAGACGGTTCCTCAGATCGTCTCCTCGCGGATTCCACCTCATGACGGAGCTCACGGTTCGTTTCCTCCAACTCGGCAAGACGCTCGGCCATGCCCTCGTCTTCTTCCACCTCCTCGTCCTCCAGTCGTCGCCTTAAACGCTCAATCTCTTCTCGCAACTCCGAGGCGTGGGTCTCGCTCATCTCCTCGCATTCCTCTCGAATGGCATCGCGATCCTCCTGGGCCTCCTCGAGCTGGGCACTGAGCTCCTCCTTCTCGGCCTCCAAATCGACGACACGATCATGGACATGACGAGCCTTCTCCAGCTGGGCTTCGAGGTCTGCCTTGGCGGCCTCCAGATCCGCGATCTCCTGTTCCATGGCCTCGCGCTCCTCGCTGATTTCCTTGTTACGTTCCACGAGGGTAGCGTAACGAGTGTTTCCCGCTGCAGTCTCGGCACGACTGGCCTCAAGTCGCTGGGTCAGACCGAGGTTGGAGCGACGTAGTTTCTCGTTCTCAGACTGTATGGCTTCGGCCTCTTCCGATGCGAGGCCACGGGCTGCAGCGAGTTCCTCAGTCAATCGATGTCGCTCGTTGGTCAGGTCGTCAATCTGCCATTTCGCTGTCTTCTTCTGCGCTTCCAAGTGCTCGATTTGCTGCTGGGCCTCTTCAAACTGGGTCCTGAGCACGGCGTCTCCAGCAGCAGGGGTAGACTTGAGCTTCCGTTCCAGAATCCGTTTCGTCTCCTCGCTCTGTTCGAGCCTTCTGGTCAGGTCCAGGTTGGCAGCCCCCATCAGCGCCGTCTGGTTCTCGCATGTCTTGGTCTCTGCCTTGAGCCCCTCGATCCTCCGACGCAGACTCGCAATGGTCGCCTCGTCCTCCTTCTCTTTGGCTTCCAGACGTTCAATGTCCGCCTTCTTCTTGGCAATTGTTCGTGTGCCAATTTCCAGCAGCGACTCGGCGTTCTGCAGCTTGTTCCTGAGACTCGCAATGGTAGCGGAGTCCCCACCCCCTCCCCCTGCCTCCAGCTGGCTCAGCCTGACGAGTCTGTCGTAGAGACTGGGGTGAATGGCCCCAAACCACTGCTTGGTAACGGTGTCGACCACAGAAGCCACGCGCACTTGCTTCTCTGCCTCGGTCTCGACCAGACCGGCCTCTGCCCCAGCGAGCCCCACCATGATGGTGAGCAATTGGTCGAGGGCATCCAGGATCAGTCCATCCCCGTGCGTGAGTGCATCGTCGCCTCGGTGTTCGCCGTGCCGATTCGATGCGTCGGGCGGTGGTGGCTCCGGAGCGTCCATTCCTCCTCGGCCCCAGGGGAGTCTTACACTGAATTCCAATGAGGAATCTCTCATCGCAATTTTTTCCTCTCCAAATGGAGCAAAAATCTCGCGCTCGGAGGAAGAAAGGGGCGATGCAACCGAACACTGTCATTGCAAACATCTTGGACGAAGACGCGAAACGGGGTCCGCCCACGACCATACTGCGCCGTGAGGACTTTGAGCGCTATCCTGTCGTCCCTGTCGCCCGTGATCTAACCGACGATGAGGAGCGAGTGGTCGAGGAAATGTATCGCCAAACGCCCCATCTAGCCGGGGGACTGGATGCCACACGGGGATGGAAACACGGTCTACCGCCGCTGGACGAAGATGTCGACAGGATGGAAGAGGAGCTCGCAATGGACATGCTCCGTCTCCAATGGCTGAAGACCAAGACCCCCGACGAAGTCTACGCGTTGGTGAAAGAGAGCCTGGAGAAACGGATTGCAAACAAGTCCCCGCGCGAACTGACGCCAGATGATTACTTGGTCGTCATGCGAGAGGCAGTCCAGCGCGATCCTGTGATGAGCGAAGTGCTCGGCGGCATTACCCGGGGCCAGGCACCTCTGCCCGAGGTCATGCATGCTGTGTTCGAAGAGGACGATGAGGAGGAAGATTCGGAAGATGAAGAGGACGGTGAACCGCTCACGGCAGAGAAGATCCTCAACGTGCCTGGACCAGGTCTGGTCATGAGTTTCGAGCATGGATTTAGGTGGCATGAATCAGCCCCTCCGCGCGACCCTTCCAAATGCGTGTATCCCGCCTGTGGAGCGCCCGTGTATCCCATGCAGAAGCCCGCATGGAAGGGACAACCTGGTATGGTTTGTCGAGAGCACAGCACGTGTTATCACTGCCACGAGCGTACAGAATGGACATGTTCCGTCTGCGAAAAGTGCGACGATCACAAAGACTTGGCGCTCGAATAAATGCGACCTGTTTATTTCCGATCACAACGCTCCATCTCTGCTCGTTCGGCTTGTCTGTCCCCGTAGTCATCCTGATGGTGCATGGAAAAGGAGGAAAAACTGTCCCGTGAACTCGGCCATGACTTGCTCAAGGACTTGCGACCCTTCTTCTTGCCCTTGGTCTTGGCCTTCTTCGTGGGGACCTTGATAACCCGCTTGGATTTGGTCGTGATAAATCTGTGGCCCTCCGTCGGCACGCGCTTCTTCTTGCCCGCTGCCTTGGCCAGAGCGGAGAGTTCGTCACGTCGTCCACTGCCTCCGCCGCCCCCACTGTAGAGACTGTACTGGGCCTGGTTGTAGCGCTGCCGTTGGGCCATTGTAATCTGAGGCGGTGGTTGCGGGGCAGCCAGACGCTGACGAGACAGAAAAACGGGAACGGCCTGCATCTTGGGCAGCAAATGTGGCCTGTTCAGGCGGGGTGGAATCGTCTCAGGTGCCATGGCTTCAGCGAGTGCGTCGGCAAGGTCCTTGCTCGGGCTGGGCGGCGGGGCCTCGGGGAGCGAGTGACTGTCATCGTCGAGGCGGTTGCTATGACCAAAGAACTCTTCAATCCAGTCCCTGGGCGATGAGGGTCTTTGCATGGTTTCGTCTCTTAGAGAGGAAAAGGAACACCTCTTCCTTTGTCTCCGTTTGCGAGAATTTTTTTCTCGTCCCTGGGGGACTCATTGATCGTGAGGGATGAATAGGAACCACTTCCTCCTCTGCCCCAGGGTGCAAACGGCATGGGAAAACGCAAGGAAGCCACGTCTAGGGCAGCAGCGGTCAAACCGGCCTCTGGGAAGAAGGCAAAGAAACGAACCATGCAGGAGCGTGCGGGGCTGGATATTAGCCCGGGACGCTGTCATCGCATCCTGGACAACACGTGGAGGGGCGGCAAGATCTCCAGGGAGGCCGAGGTGGTCATGGCCGCTCTGCTCCAATACTTTGCCCAGGTTGCCATGGAACGGGCGACCACCCTCGCTGGGCAGGGTCCCGCCACGTGCTCTGAACTTCAGCGTGCGATCAAGGAAATGGGCTGGCCAGAACAGAGTGGCCTGCTCAGGGTCCACATTATTGGGGCAGCGCTGGGAGAGGCAGGGATTTGATAAATGAACTGCGCACCATGGGAGGAAATCTCGGTCGAGAGGAACCAACTCGTCGTGTGGCTCTGGTCGGTCTGACCGAGACGGGGAAGAGCCATTTTCTGAGCGTTCTGTGCGGTGATGGAACAGAAGTCACTGCACAATCGCACGGCCCAACATGTGGCATGGATCGGGTCCATTACAGGGCTGGACGTCGGACCGTGGAGTTTGTCGAGTTTGGCTGGACACTCCTGACAACGGGAGTGACGCGGGACCTGCAGAAGGAGGACGAACCGTTCCATACCATTGTCTGGTTCATTGATGCCCACGACACGCAGACAGATGTTCACGATGCACGATCCGTCATCTTGGCCTTTCGCGAGACGCAGCCATCGACCGTGGCCCTGTGCATCGTGCTCAATAAGGGAAGGCCCCATACTCGACGCCGTCTCATCAGCCGCGGACGATGGGCTGAACCTGACGAACAAGGGCGCGGGGAACGTAAGGTCTCCTGGCACCTGCTCCCTGCCTTTGCAGACATCCCTGCCCTCCGGAACCACTTTGGTGCGGGGGTCTATGCCACGGAGCTGTCCTACATGGATCCCCATGCAGCGGCTCTTTGTTTGGAGTGGATCATCGATCCCGAGGCTAGTTTAATTATTTGAGGGCGACGTGGACCTCGTCGTTGAAGCAGCTTATGATGCAAAAGCCCGTCGCAGTGCGATTTAGATTGTACAACCACTGCAACACCTGCTGGCAATCCGCGTCGTCATCGCATCTCTGATGGTAGAGTGCTCCAAAAGATGCTGCGGGATATGCCCAGAATTCATTGTGTGTCCACTCCGTTAAGCCGGCCTCACGGAGGACGTTTGGAATGGCGTGATTGTGATTAGCCATGAATTTTGCCCTCTCACATAGGATGGACCCAATCTAGGCCACGATGAACCAACCGCTGACGCTGGAGAATGGGGAGGGTTGTTGCCAGTGGTGCTATCGGCAGAGGACCGTTGTTATTGCACTGGGCAGTGCTCTGGGACTGTGCCTGGCATTTGTCGGGGCCGTTTTCATGGCGCACTTTGCTGATCATACACCCGGCTGGAGCCTACTGATCGTTGCGACGTGTGTCGTGTTTGGCCTCCTCATCTTCCTTGTGGTTATGAACGTGATTCTATGCATCTGTCCCCAGTGCGTCCGCGACTTTCCTGAGGAAGAAAACCAGACGAACAAGGCCAAGATCCCAGGAGACAGTGTGTTTATCGACGACAGCCATCGAGTGTCCCTCAGTGCTCGAGACAGTGAACTGCCGGACGACTTTGAGCTCTGACACCAAATAAACACTTTCATTCCGTGACGACGGCCTCGGGGTTCTCAATGGCACTAATCGTCTTGCTACTGCCGTCCGTGAAATGAACGACGGAGCCGATTTTGATGGATGGACACGGGCGTATCTTATCGGCCCGGCTTTCCTTCCAGTCGCGGATCCCTTCAAAGATGACCGAAATGATCACGAAACCAAAAGCAACTCCCAGTAGGATCCAGAACAACAGGCGTACTGGATCCGTAGTCACGTAGATGCCAAAAAGCGCGAGAGAATACAGGCAGACACCGGTTATGCCAACCGCATCAATGTCCCTCATTGTCATTCGCCAGGTCTGAACTCTTGTGCGCGCGGAGCAGAACACATTGCCCAGTGCACAGTCCGACGACGATGGGATGTATCACGGCGGTCTTGATGATTCTCGTTGCATGTTGCGGAGCGAGAGCGAATGCAGTGCATGCACCCTTTGGAGGAATGGACGACGACGACATTGCGGTTGAGATGGCACCTCCTCAACCACCGCCGCCGCCTCCCACAGCTGGACCCAGGCCCATGTCTGAATTGCCTTGGGCCGACGGACCACCTGGGGAGCACGATGAGGTCTTTATGTTCGCGGAAGGCGACAAGAAAAGCTGGGTCCACGCGTTGGCGTATCGCGAGTGGTTACGCTGGGCTGTCTTTGTCGAGGCTGGAAAACAGGAGGTTCCTGTGGATCTCGCGCACCTGCCTCAGCACATTTGGAACCAGGTCCTCCGCCTGTGCCTACGATTTCAGCACCGCTGCGATCTCGACTCGGCCCTAGCCGATGTCCAGCACCTGACAAAGTCGTGTGGTGACTGTGTTGGGTACAGCACCAACACCTGCCTTCCGAGCGTGTGCACTCCACAGTATTGCGAGCGTTGTGTGGGCCATTGGAACAAGGCCATGCTACGCCTCAGGGACACGAATCGAAAGATCACAGCCCGCGTGATACCGAATAAGAAATGAAGCTGTCCCCATTTTATGTACAGGGAAAGGGGGAGGGTCATCACGGAGGCGCCCGCCCGTTCCTCTTGGAGCAGGCGAGCGGTACAATGGGGGTGCCGGTTGCGGCTCTCAGGTAACGTATCGAGAAGAAGCAGTTGTCGGGAGGGCCGCTCTGTGGGGTGACCGGCGTCGAGGGGCTGTAGTTGAGGACCGTCTCCACTGCTATGAACTCGCCGTTTCCTCCCGTAAGTTCAAACTCCCCGTAGATGTTCAGCGTCGGGATCGTGTCAATGGCACTGACGGTGCGGACATCATCTGCCGCAATGGTAAGAGGACAGTGCAGTTCTGGATCCTCAATCACGCCGTAGACGACAGTGACGGTTCCCTCGACAGTCGTGGTCGTAGCGAGCGTGCAGCATCGCGGACAATTGAGGCGCACAGCATAGCGTCCCGTAGCGGGAAGGACAAGCAAGCCTGGCTGGGATGGACTCCAGTAGCCGGCATCATCCCACAGCGCGTAGTCCCAGGCAATGTCGTTGTAGTTGATGTTCGGGTCGGGCACGGTTCGATAGATGAGTCCATACCCAAGCGCGAGGGTCACGGCGGCACCGGGGTTGAGCAAGGCCGTCCCATTCACGATCAGCGTGGTCTGGTTGACGATGGACTGCAGGTCGGTGATGGACTCGGTCAGCGCGGTCACCTCTCCCGTCGTCGTGTTAGTCAGTGTGTCAATCTCGACCACTAGGTCGCGCTGGCCAGCCTCCAGTTCATGAATCTCCGTCAGGGACCGGACCCCCACGTATGCAAGTCCCGCGATTGTTCCAAGCAACAGCACGACCCCGATCCAGAATGCAGTGGTTGCAGCACGCGACCAAGACCTTGCGGGAGATGATGGACTCGGTCCGTCCTCGTTCTTGAGTTTGGTCGGTTTGAGCATCGCGAGTGGATCCACTAAGGAGGAAGGATCTGCACTCTTGGACATGGACGTCGGCCTCTCTTTTGTTGTCTTTCGACAAAAAAGCGGCAATGGATTGGTGTCAAGAACTTTGCACATCCAGAGTCAAACCGATGACAGGGATCATAATCCTCTGGCTTCTATCGACCGTGGCCGTCCTGGGTTCGGAGTTGCGGACCTACGCGTGCGACCAAGGGGACACCCCTCGGGGACAGGAATGGGCATGGGTCCCTCCGCCCTGCGATCAGCCAGTGTACGTGTGGAAGCCAACAGGGGGCAAATGGAAATGGGCAACCAGCGAGGCATACGATGAATGGCACCGATGGAAGGGCATTGCAAAGGACGCGGCGCTGAACAACGTGACCCAACTGGAGGGATCTCACGTCCTCGTCCCCCTGGATCCCGAGTCCTTCACGCAGAACCAATGGATGGAAGTGCTCGACCTGTGCGCAAAGGACGGTCATGACTGCGACTTGGATCCACTCATGCGATCCCTGCATCAGCTGAACGTGTTCGCTCGCTATTGCACATGGTGTGTTGAGGATCCGTGGAACGACGAGTGTAACAAAAAGGAATGCTCCAGACTCCTGCGGAGACGTGCCGCGGTCAAGGCCGAGATGGCTCAACACAGACGAGTGATGCACGCCCTGGTCTCGAAATAAAAGGGACCCGCGAAATTTTTTATTCTGCCGAGAAAGCAATCTACACCAAGAGAGGGGGTCGCTTCGAAGTGGAGACCAAGGGATGAAGCGGGGTGCAGTCTCGCAGGACCACTGGTTCTACGTCCCCACCGAGGCGTCTCGTGCCCTGGTCGCGTCACTCCGTGTGTGCCGTGACAAGATCCAGCGTCGTCTGGACTGCATGCTGTGTTGGTGGAAGTACCGAAGCAACAGCCAGTTTGTGCAGCAGGACAGCGGACGTATGCTCGAGGCCATGCACGAGACGGGAGAGATGGACCTCACCACAGAGGAGGGACGTCTGCAGGAACTAGGGACGTACTGGATGCTGGCCTTTATCTGTGCCCATGACTCTTGGTTGTGGGACGTGCGTGCCCACTGGGAACACGCCCTACTCAAGTGGCGCGTTGTCCACTACTACTGCCATGAACACCACTTCACCGCGTCCCTCATGCATAATGAGAGGATGTATCGTATCGAACGCATCCTAGCACCTCAGGATGTCGACTCGGTTGCGAGAGAGAACTATGTGAAGCGCTTCCCAGGGTGCCCGCTTCCTCTCTACTGGATCAGCGTCCCCTTTGACTCAATGCCTCCCTCCATTATGTCCAAGTCCGCCTGGGAGGTTCGCAACGGGACTGTCACGATTACCTTTCGGGACTTTGTTCCGTGGGCTTGGCACCAGATGGCCAGAGCGACCGAGGACATGGATCGTCGCGTGAATGTGCTCCGATGGGACGACGAACTGGAGGGGGACCGCATCGTCTTTGATCAGGACATGCGCGATGGCATCGGACCCTATCTGGCCCAGTGCTACCACGTGCGAAATGAGGAGCGGGCAGCCATTCAACAGGCACAGGCCAGCCAGATGGAGGCCAGCCTGCCCCCTGTTGCCACTGCTGAGGAGCTGCTTGAGGCGGTGAAGTCCCGCATGCCTCTCTGCATGCTGCAACACTTTTGGCGGGCATTTGACAAGGGCCAGCATCCCAAGAATGCATCCCGTGTGGCTCTCGCCAAGTTCCTCCTCGAGGCCGGCTATGGAGTGCAACAGGTGGACGGGATCATGTTTGGGCTCTTTTCCCTGGACCACGAGTTCACTCGGCGCTACGGATTGAATGGATGGAACGACGCTGCTTATCACAAGAAGTTCGGCGTGCAGGTCGTAGGCATGCACCGCAAGGGAGCCGCCACAGACAACCAACGGGCATACGGATGTGCCAGTCTCATCAGAGCGGGACAGGACAACGAAGCCAGGGGATGTCCATACTTCAAAACGGCCCCTGGTTCACGGAAGGATCTCTCCACCATGCTGGACTGGGCTGGCATGAAGGAGGTCGACATTGAGGACGTTGTGGGCCGTCATGCAGACCACGCACAAGAGCGCTGCTGTCGGGACTACACCAAGCGAAGTGCCCTGAGGGAAGTCAAGGTGCCTTCAATCATCAACCATCCCAATGTCTTTATGCGGGGCTACATTAAGATAACCGCGGACGCGACCAAGAACAAGGACGACGACGACGCAATTGTTGATTAAAGGGTCTTTAGTCGCTTTCTTGGCCCAAGCCCCGAATCGAACATCTTGTCCCATGTGGTGCTGGCTCGTCCCGTCTTCCACAGGAGCTTCGCGACCGCCTTGTAGCCAAAACTGCGCATGCTCCCCCTCGCAATGCGTCCCATGCATAAAAGGGCAAGGCATGCATCTGCACATTGCCGATCACGCCGGTCGTCGCGCATGCATTTGTCGATGACACGGACACGGAAGGAGCCGAGGTTGACTTCGACCGTGGTTGTGAAGGAATGATAGGCGGAGCACTTCTTGGACATATCCCTGGCCAAGCAGATCAGTACATAGTCCTTGCACGCGACCTTCCCGTTCAGACTGTTGCCTGCTGGGATGAACACGGTCCACGACTGCTCCTCACACGTGGACGCCTCTGTTTTGTATGCCATAACACGTCCCTGGTACGCAAGTTCTGAGGCCATCTCTTTCCCACTTCGTAGGATGGCATCATCGTCGTCGTCCTCCTCGCCCCCAAACGCTGGACTGTCAGCTCGGAAAAACCACTCCGCAGTCCGTCCCCATCGACTCTCGCGGGATCTCATCCGTGTCCAGGTGTGCTCCCCATAGTGCACCACGTCAGCTGAGTCGGCCATTTGACCCCTCCCCGAGAGGGAGACGCAATATTTTTATTTTGCTTCCCTACTCAGAGCCAGGTGGGAGCCCGGCGATATTTTCCTGTCTTTGGGTCAAGCATGTCCCAGGCCCGGACAAGTTTCTCCGCCAGTTTCGCGTAGGACATCCAGTCTGGGATTCGGTTGCCCTTGAGAATGGGCTGGCTGAGGACGTGCTGGTATTTCACGGGATCGCTGTCGAGTTCAATGACGCGATCGATGCACCGGGCCCAAGGACCACGGACGTCTTCGGGATACTCCTTGCACCAGATAAAGGCCTCTGTGTTGACCAGTTCGTCGACACGCGGATCTCCCCAGTAGATGGGCAGGGCGCCCCCAAGATAGGCATTGAAGAGCTTCTCCGTGAAGTAGCCCGGGGTGGCCATGTTCTCAAAGGACATGACAAACTTGTACTCACGCATTGCATGGATGAAACGATCATGTATGGTCCAGCCCGCGGGAGCCGTGGGTTCGTCTCGATTGTGATAGCACTTGCCCAGGGCATCGATCCGTTTGTAGGTCTTGTTGAGTGCTTCGAAGAAACGCGTGCGGGGCTGTTTGATGCCCTTGATGTGCTTGCCGTAGATGAGCAGATAGTCCGTGTCGTAGAAGCACTGTTGGGCTGCAAAGGCACAGAACCTGGTCTTCTTCGCTGCCACTGCCCGTGCATCAAACTCGGGACCCCTCAGCAGGAAGCTAGCATTGGGCATCTGGTTTCGATGTTCAAAGGCTACCCAAGCCCAAGGGACATGAAGGATGCGCGGATTGGACACCTGGTCCGGCTCAGCGTGACGGGACTGAAGCAACGTCTCTCCGTGCTCGGGATTCCATCGGAAGTTCTCCAGATTAAAGAACACGTTCTGTGCCGGGAACAGATTGGGCGTCCAACGCGTAGGTCTGTAGCCACTGTGCCAGAAGAAATCAGCCCCTTGCCAATTAGGCCGTGTCAGGGTGGTGATGCCCATTTGATTGAGGACCTGGGCCACCTTGACCGCAAAGCCTCCAATCACGTCGCCGTCCTCGTAGGTAAAGGTGAGCCAGGCCCGGGGAGCTGAAGTCGGAGGCGACTTTGCAGCCGGTGGTGGCGGGGCTGATTCTTTCTGAACGAGCGACGGGATGGAAATTGCTGCCACCACGATGAGCAACAACAGTGCTGGCCATCGACACAATCGTTTGACGACCATCATCGCCGGAATTGTGGCGGCCTCGTTGTTGATCCTCTGCCTGCGGATGCACCAGCAGAAAGCGCAGTGGCGACAGAGGCACTCGGAACCAGATCCAGATGACCCTCTCCCGGGGCTGGACCCCGAGTTGCTCTACGTGGAGTCCTCGGCCAAGAAGAGGAGCAAGCCCGATGATTCGACGGTGTGGTCCTATCTCGACCCTGTGACGCGCAAGAGTGTGCTCATGGCCAGTGAACCCCGCTCTGTGCGTGGCGAACCCTACGTGGTACGTTTATTTGACCGCTTCAGCTGCAAGGGGGGTCAGATCTTCATCGATGTGGGGTTGAGTGTGGGGTTCTACGGGCTCTTGGCAAGGGTCCGTGGTTGTCGGGTCGTGGCATTTGAATTGCAGCCAACGTGCATTGCCATCTTTCAGCGGGGAGAGCGCCTCAATGATATCTGGCCACCCACCCCCGTTGTGCATCGTCCCGTTGCCGACTTTGACAATAGATCCTTCAAACTGGCCAGCCACGTCTTGGACACATGCGAGGATTTGTTCAGTTTCTTCTGGCAGGGAAACACGCACTACAACACAGTGTCACTCGATCGTGTCCTGCTGCCTGCCCTCTCGCTGGTTCCTGGTTCGCGGATCGGACTCATGATGATTGACATTCAAGGGTTTGAGGGCTGGGCCGTCTCGGGTGCTTGGCGTCTTCTCGAACGTCGCCAGGTGGATGCCCTCATCGTCGAGGCAACGTGGTGGCCCAATGTGTTCTGGCCCATCCATAAGGCCTACTCCATGCTGGCCATGGTGTTTGATCACGGGTACACGATTCGTTGCATCGGACCCAACCCCATGTGGGTGGCCGAGTTCACCGACGCTGCTGCATGGATGCAATACGGAAAGGCCAACAGTGCCATGGTCAAGATTGGTCCCAATGACGACAGGGACATATCAAGCTGCAATGATTTCTTTATCTGCATCTCGCCGTGTCCCATTGACACCTCGCCCCTCGAATAAACCACCCGGCACGCGCGCGTTCAGACATGTTCATTGTCCATGACGCGATGTACAATCATAAGGGCCACGTCTCTGGGGATGGAACGTCGGCCCGTGCGTTTCCAACGCTCGACGCAGAGCATCCAGGCAGTGGCGCGGTACAGGAAACATGGGCCGTACCAGCGAACAACTTCACGGCGAGGGCCCTGGGCAGCATATGCGGTGATGTTGCGTCGTACGACCGGGTCGTCAGCATAGTCGATGCACGTTCTTGAATTGACATCGAGGATAAAGGGGTTCGCCCATAGCTTCATCAATGCCTCAATACCCACCGTATTGTTGGCCTTGGCGGCTACGTGAAAGAGTGTCGTTCCTTCAACTGGATGGCGCGCATTGAGTAATTCAAGTGCCACCCAATCCCATGTCCAGGCATAACGACAGCGTGCTACTGCAGCGAATATGGCGGGGATGTCAGGGACGGCACGGCGCAATGTTGCCCAAGCTTGCAGGGAGCCCACCGATGCCAGATCGGCGAACGAACTTGCTTTCACCTCGGCAGCCGATGCGTCAATTACCCCGAGGACGTCTCCGTGGCCTTCTGCATACTCAGGGGACCAGACGAGCAAACTTTTCCAATATCCCGGGGGCGAGTGCTCCGAAAGGGCCCTCACGATGTCTCCATTCCCGTACTTGCAAGCAACGTGCATTGCATCGCGTCCATTGATATCGGTGCTACTTTTCGATGCGCCATGGTTCAGTAACAGAGGGATGATTCGAGATCCATGCACCGTGTTTTGTACGGCACGTATGAGTGCGCTGTCGCCGTTATTGTAGAGAAAGTGATTCACGCCGGCCCTGTTCGCGAGTAAATACTCCACAACCTCTGGGGTTCCCTCCTGGGCAGCCCTGCAAAGAGGAGTTGCGTCCTGTCCAGTTGGACAGGAATTCACGTTGGCCCCGTGCGTGACCAATACACGTACAATGCGAATCGCTTCCTCGTCGCACCGGCTAGACGCCAGATGAAGCGGCGTGTTGTTGTTTCCATCTTCCCAATAGACGCGTGCCCTGGCGTTCAAAAGGACCTCGACAACGGCTGCAGTGGACGACACACAGGCCCAGTGAAGTGGCATCTGGTTCCCGAGGGATGGTTGATGGACGGAAGCACCCCGACTGATAAGTAGACGGACAATAGACAACGCCACTCCGTCATCCTCGTCTGCTCGACAGCATGCCTTGATCAGGGCGGACTTTGCGTGAAATCGACACGCTGCGTCAATGTTGGCGCCGCTGTCGAGAGCTTCCTGGACGTCCTCTGGTGTTCCCGTCTTGGCCATGGCGAGTAGTTGTGCGTCCAGGATGGCCTGATCCTGCTCATCCACATGGCCGCGCTTTCGAGATCCACTCGACTGTCCTTCCTTGAGCAATTGCTTTAGCTCCGTCATCTCCTTGTAGTTCTCCAGGCGCTCGACCAGGACTTCCCCAGATCCCGTCGTCTTGAGGCCCAGCTCTCGACATTTCTCACGCAGCACTTCCTCCATTGCGGCAAGTTGTTTCTCGACGTAATTCGTGGACATGCGACCCTCTCCCTGTGGACCGTGGTTGAGGTGAAATTTTTGCCCCGTGTCGACATCGGAAAATTTTTCATTTTGCTCTTGCCGTCCTCTTCCCGGTTCCCTTGGCCGCCTTGGGCTTCTTTGCGGCCTTGGCCTTGGCCTTGCCGGGCTTCTTTTCCTTCTTCGCGGTCTTCTTCGTGGTCTTCTTCTTCGTTGCCTTCTTGGGGTGCTTCGTGGCGCGCTCTTCAAAGAGAGGGATGATGTACTCCTTCCCCGTTCGGTGGTCAGTCAGGATGATCTTGTCGACCTCCCATCTCTTGGTCGGCGTCGCGGTCATGGTTCGCCCCTCTTTGGCGGGAAATTTTATTCCACGGACCTCCCAACCTTAGACCAGGACGATGCCTCTGGCCTTGAGTGCTCGTCGCGTGTCCCGTCCTTTGATCGTCTTGCGCCCCTCGCAGGCTGCAGAGCGCGTGGCATCGGCAACGACCTGGCCGAGTATGTCCTCCACGCCCTTGTGCATCTCCTTCAATGCCTTGGGACCCACGCGCTTGGGACCGTAGACCAGCACGGCTCGTCTGAGCGTGGCATCGGGGAGGACCTTGTCCGAGTTGGGAACACGCGACCTTTTCTTGCCCTCGGCCTTGGGCTTGCGGCCTCCCTTTCCTGCCCCCGTGGGAACGGCAGCTGGAGCCCTCTTGTACACTGTAGGCTGGCCCTCGGGATTGACTGGAGCGCGGTAGGCTACTTTGTGTCGAACCATGGTCCTTCGTCTACGGAGTGCTCGAGGTTCGGTGTTTGTCTCCGATAGCGAGAGAGGATGTCAGAGGAGGAAGACCAAGGCATGGCCCAAGACGAACCAAGTCCAAGTGAAGAGGAACTTCGCGCGGACGAAAAGAGGAAGAAGGACGCGCTCAAACCAAAGCTCAAGTCGAGTCCGGGAAAGAAAACCGCCAAGCCTGGTCGTTTCCACAAGAACCTGCTCCCGCTTGTGAAGAGAATCGACTCCCGCGCCGACCCAGAAGTGATCGTGGCCCTCAGCCGTTGTCTGGACGTCATGGCCGAGTCCATTGCCGAGGCCTGTGCTGCCTTTGCCAAGCCCATCCCCGAAGACGACGCTGGCTACGAGCCACAGATGCTCACAGGCGTCCTGGCGTTCAACGCGGTCATGGCACGGATTCCCGAACCTCAGCACGATCGAGTGAGCGAGGCAGTGCACGGCCACCTGGACCGCTACTGGGGTGTCGACTCAACGGCAGGGGATCCTCAATGAACAGATTGCAGAGAAGGCGAAATCTCATGCAGAACCCCCAAGCTGTCCCCCAAGACGTCCCCGACCTAGCTGTTCTCATCGTGGATCCTTCCGATGCACCCAGGAGACCCCATCTATGGTCGTGCGTGGTGACCAGAACGGGGAACCACGTGGTCTTGTATCCATTTGCCTCGTCTGGTCATCCACAGACACGGGAGCACGAGGCATGCGCATTGCGGGATGCCCTTGCCCACTACGACAAACAGGGATTGCGGGACCATATCACACAGTGTATCTTTATCGGGCCAGAAGACGGACTGAAGGACGTGCTGGGGATTGAATGGCCGGCCGTGCGCAGCGTTCAGGGCACTACTCTTCCCAGTGACTACGGGCATCCTGATGGCTGGACCCAAGCCGTCATCAAGCGCTATGCCAATTGCTAGACAATACAAGGACGCGATGCACTTGGTCATTGCGGCTTTCATTTCCTGGTGATGAAGGATCGTCTTGTTGTCTTCACTGTCGCGCATGCACTGGACACACCATTGAGGTGCCCATTGCGTCTCCTTATGACAGCCTGTGCAAGTGTTGTGCTCATAGCAGAAATCCTTTGCTGGTCCCGCTGGCCAAGAGAGTCTTGCAGCAACACGTGTACAACCCGTGTACATGCACGGCAAAGCGACTTTCGCCGGGTCCCGATGTGCGCAGACGCCACACAGGTCTCGAGAATAGGCGTTGGGCACGGCACAGCGACTACATCGATTGTGCTCGGTGCAATACACTGAAGGCTCCTCCCCGGGTATCGTGTAATTCACAACCACGAAATGACATCCAGGATGGGCACAGTCCCGTTCGTCCACGAATAGCGACAATGGCGGTTCAAACGAATAACTCGCGGGAAGGTCTATGGGGTCCATGACCCTCCTTCGTCTCTGAGAATTATTTATTCTCGTGAAAGGTAATGGTCGTCAGCGTCGTGCTCATGCACCCTTTGCAAAATCCGGAGCGGAAGCAGCCCTCGTAGCCTAGGCAGTTTCTAAGTGCAGTGGGGACGCCGGCTTCTTCTTCGCCCGTAGCCATGACCGGTCCAGACGCGTCGTCCTTGTGCCACTTGAGCGGGACCGGAGTCCCTCTGGCACTGGCCCATGCCGCGTATGCTAACCACATGTGGGCGTTGGCATCAGCCGCACATTCCAGGTTCACGGTGTAGTCCGACGCGACGTTCTCGAGTTCCTTGATCGCCTTGCGGATCAGGTTGCAGTCGTAGTCAATGCTCCATCGCTGGACGAGTGTCTTGCCGTCATAAACACCGGTGATCCCATACGTGGCCGCGTTGTGAATGCGTCGGGCAGCACGCGAGAAAGTCGGGCATGGATCCACTCGAAACCACTTGGACACGGACATGATTGCCTCGTGGCTGGGCCAGGCGGGGAACGTTGTGATGCACATGGGACGCGCATTGGGGCTGGCAGGGGGCAACGCGTATTCCTTCCTCAGAGTCTCCTCGCGACCCCAGTCAAAGCCCAGGGGTGGGTTGGCCTCGTCGTCATCCTGGACCCCAGCGGTGTCGTGTCGGCTCACTCCTGTGGGCAGTGAAGAAGGATCGGCGGCTGCAGAGTGACCCAATGCCGTGGCCCTAAATGAGGGAGCAGCAATTGCATCACGGCTCAATTCCGCGACCTCAAATGCGGGAGCAGCAATTGCATCACGGCTCAACTCCGTGACCACAGATGCAGGATCATCACGGCTTAATTCCGTGGCCCCTCGGCCCAAATCCACAGCGACGAGTATGATGAACAACAGGAACATGTTTCGGCCTTTCTGTACTTCAGAATGGGAGCCCTTCATTCCCAACGGAGATCACTCGCATATCCGTGGCCCGAAAATCTTTTTTTCCCAAAGGCTGGGACGGCGAGTTCAGGGGGCTGCTTGGCCAGGCGTAGGCTCGTCCTCGTGGGACGAGGCGGCGGAAGAACAGGAGTAGGAAGCAGCGGCGGAGGAGGAACCACATGGTGGGAAGACTTGCTCGCCACAAATCTCATCGTCTTCGGACATTTCGAGCCAGTTGTCGGCTGGGGACAGGGCAAGGGGACAGATTAGCCTGCAGGATGACACCGTGGGGGACCAAACACTTACGTACGTGACAGGCGGCTGATCCTGTGCTGGGGTCTTCCTCGGCCAGTTCGACTCGCCGGGGCTCTTCCAGGATAGGGACTATCGCAGCAAGAGCGTCTTCCTGGTCCAGTGCCTGTTGTTTGGCAGGTCGTTCCCCCAAGTCTTCCGCCGCCGCTTCGGGTTCGATCTCTTCACGGGGCCTCACTCGATCTCCGGCATCGTCCGTGTACAAAACCGAGGCAATGACAAAGGTTTCCTTCTCCTCACTGCTGCTTTCAGATGAGTCTTCGCCGTCGTCGTCGGGGATGGATGATGTGTCTGGGACCAAATCGGCGGGATCCGCGGTGTTCACAAAGACAGAGCCAAGAAATTGAATGAAACGTCTCATTTCCCCCTTGTGCGAGATGAGGGTTTCGTCTGACACACTGGGAGACGAGAACAGAAATGTGCTCCTGTGCACGCAAAGCCCTGTGCTGCTGTCTTTGCCCGGGGTCTCCTTGTTGTTTGTGCTGCCTTTTGCCCCTGGCAGTGTTGGCAGCTGGACTTGGAGGCATTGCAATCTACGTGTGGTCCCAGGGCGGCCCAGCAGAGTTTCTCTGGGGCTGAATGTGGCTGGTCCTCTACGTGGCGGGGTTGATCTGGTGGTGGCTGTACTCGTTGCTCTACACTCGTTACCATGTCTTCGTCATGGTCTCGGTCCTGTACGCACTGCACTACTTTCTCTACGTGCACAACGTGAGCGATCCACGCCCATGGACCTGGGTGCGAGGCTGGAAGCTGTGGGACTACATGCATCACCGGCTGCTGGGACGCGTTGTGTGGGCCGAGTCCAGCCTGTGGTCAGACTACGAAAGCAAAGGTCCCCGCGTCTTCCTGGTCGAAGCGACGGCCTACGATGTGGTGGCCATCCTCCTCACGTTTGGGTTGCACGGCCAGGAAACCAAAGCCATCAAGGACATCTCCCCACTGCTCGTGCTTCCAGACCACTTCTTTCGCTATCCAGTGCTGGCCAATCTGCTGCAGTGGGCCGGTGGGGTCCCTTTTGATCGCGAGCGTCTGGAAAGGGCCGTAGGGGAACAGGTCGCGTCTCTCGTCGTCATCCTGCCCCGCATGCAAGAGGAAGGCGATGCACTGGAACGTGCAGACAGAATGGACTTGAATCTGTGCACATGGCTCTGTGGTCTACCAGCCAACTCGAAGCAATCCATTCGCGTGGTACCTGTGGCCTACCACGGGACCGACGGTTTCTACGCACATCCGCTCCCCTTCCTGCCGCTGGGACTGTGTGGCACGTGCTTTCCTCGTGCCGTTCATCTCAAAGTAGGCGTGGCCCGGGCACTGACACTGCCCCGTGATGATCAGGACCATCGCGATGATCTTGTACAGTCCCCCAGTGCGCTTCTTGACGAGACACGCAAGGCTCAGGGTCACTTCACTCGGCTCGTTGCACAGGAGACTCTGCTCCAATGATTGTGATGAAAATGAAAAAAAAAACCGGCGCGGCGGTTTTTCTCCCGATGAATTTTGAAAGTCTCCCCCGAGGCCGGCCGTGTGTCACGCATATGTCTACAACATGTCCATGTACCCTTGGGACACTCGCCAGGTCAATTGGGCTCACTTTAATTTTTCACTTTTCGCTGAAAAAAGTTTGTCGTCAGAAAAACCCTTAGCCCAGTATATTCGTGGCACCACTTTACGACCCGGAGAGGGGTACCCCCAGACTTGTGCATTTCAAACTGACTCCGCTACCCGACAGATCCCTATCGACATGGGGGTACATCCCCGGGACCATGGGGTACCACCCCATGAGGTCGACCTCCCCCCGGCGGGTCCGGAGCCGGAAAGTTTTCCCCTCTGGATTTGTGTCCCCATGCTTGGGGCGTGAGTCTAAGGTGCTGTGTGACCCTCTCAGATGCGCAGGGACGTGTTTCCGGGCCTCTGGGGGCCTTTTCCGGAAAGTTTTCGACTTTTTTTTTCCGGCGCCGGGACGTCCCGGGGTAGGTGACCGTCATGGGGTGGTACCCCGTGACCTCGGGGACCTACCCCCATGTCGATAGGGATCTGTCGGGTAGCGGAGTCAGTTTGAAATGCACAAGTCTGGGGGTACCCCTCTCCGGGTGGCAAAGTGGTGCCACGAATATACTGGGCTAAGGGTTTTGCTGACGACAAACTTTTTTCAGCGAAAACGAAAAAATTAAAGTGAGGCCGATTGACCAGGCGAGTGTCCTAAGGGTGCATGGACATCATGTTGAGTTGTCTGGGACCCTTCAAGGTCGAGCCCGGGGCACTTTATTTTTTCCCGCCCACGGGGTCACTCCCGCTTGCTCCCCGAGACAACGACGGGAGCCCCCGATGGAGAGAAGAGGGGCGTAGAAGTGACAGGCTGCAGGACGGCTGAGTAGGCACCTCCGGCTGGTGTGCCTGTGACCGTCGACTGTCTGGGACGGCAAAAGTAGTAGATGATCATGGCAATGAGCACAATGGCGACTGCCCCTGCAACGCCCACTACGACCCAGAACCCAGCACTTGGTTCGTCATCTTCATCCCAAGAACCTTCGCCTGTCCACCTTCGAGACGCCCCGGCCAGGGAAAGGAGCAGCACAAGGACCAGAAAACGCATAGTTTGTTCTGGGAACCTAGGTCCTGGAAATGCAAACAATACGATATGAACCAACGCCCCGCTTTTCAAAAGTATCTTTATCCCCCCGTCAAAAGCGGCCTCGTGCCCTGTACCATTCATAGGACTCGACAATGGCCTCGATCCAGCGGCGGCTCTGATCCGGATAGCCAAGCTCACGCTGGGCACGCTCCGAGGAGTAGTAGGCAGGGCAGCTCATGTAACGGGCAAGGCCTGGGTTGACCTCAGGTTCCTCGCCCGACCACACATTGGAGTAGCACTCGCACAGCCACCCGTAGACGACGAGCAGCGAACGAGGAATGATCTGCTTGCCGCACAGCCCGCCAATGGGTCCATCATTGTTGTCCTTGTAGTCGTGCAGCATGCCTCGCATCGTCTGGAAGAGCTGCAGATAGGTCATGTTGGTCCCGGCACAGATGAAGACAGAGTGTTCCAGCGTGGGAGCAAATGCGGCAGTGATGTGGGCAAGGGCGACGTCGTGCACATGGCAGACACTGGTTCCTCCACAAGGGACACCGGCTAGACTGCGTGACTTGAGCTCGCCAAAGAGTCGTCCATACTGATCGGACACGTCCCATGGACCCAGCATGGATGCAGGGCGTATGATCACGACGCGCTTGCCCTCGTGCGCGAAACTGGTAACGCTGCGCTGGACGGCCAGATCGGCATCACGCTTGGTGTCGGCGTAGTTGTAGCCAAAGTCCGCGTAGGAATAGCCTTCATGGTCCTCATTAATGGGGATGTCTGCGTGTCCCATGACGTCCACGGTGCTGGTGTGAATGAAAGCCCTGATGGTGAGAGATGAGCGGGCGACTCGCAGGGCAGTGTCGGTCCCCTGTATGTTGGTGCACCCCTGGTCCCAGTCAATCGCATTCCACCAGCGTGTGTCCCCACATGCATGGAACATGACGCTGCACCCCTCAGCAGCCTCGCTCAGGGCCTTGGAATCACATATCTCTCCCCTGAAGAAGCGCACCCTCGGGTTGGCGAAAATGGCGTCTGGGTCGTCGCTTTGTACGACGCGGTCTCCTGTGGCGTTGAGGGGTTCTGGTATGCCTGAAATCATGGATCGTCCATCCACAGCCCAACGCGAGAGCTTGTTTTCCGTGGGTGGCAGGTTGCGTGCGTAGACATGAACGGTCTCGACGCGTGGGTCTTCGAGCAGGGCCTTGACCAGGTTGTGGCCAAAGAACCCCGTCCCGCCCGTCACTAGCACGGTTGCCATGGTCCCCCTGTCTTTGTCCCTGTCGCAAAGAATATTTCATCCGCAAAGTTCCCGCATAGGCCCAACTGATCATGCGCCGTCCAAGTGCACACCCGCTTACATACGCTCGCCACAAGGCGATTCGCGACAAGAGAGAAGGACATGAACGACAGCGGGCCGTCTTTATCCGATGCACACGGATTCTCATGGCCCTAGCCTACACAACATTCTTTGCGTTTGCATGGCAGAGCGGGAGCAGACTTCCCTATTTCTTCATGATGCTGCTCCTCTCAGTCTGCATTGCCCTGGCCGCCACCCTGGACCACTACCACATTGGATTGGTGGCCGTGATATTTGCCGTGGCTGCGTTTTACTTCTCGGTGTTTGGCCTTGTGTTCATGTTCCAGCTAAAAGACGCATTCCTCGTCTGGCGGACCCCCGAAATACAAGTCGAGTAAAGTTGGTCGGTTTTGCTCCTTTGCAAATTGTACGAGCCTGCCACATTGTCACGGACCTGGTTATGTTCATCATGACCTCTCGTTCCCTCTTCCAAGGCACGTGCATGAGATAAGCGCAATAGGACGTTCTCTGCGATGCGCTCCATGTCCTTGATCGGGATTGTCCTCGTCCTGGTCCTTGCCGTGTCGGGGTCCAGACTGAGGGATCCATGCAACCGGCGCATTGCCATTGGATTGGACGTATCGGGGTCCATGGCCCAGATCCTGTCTCCCACGTTCCCACAATCGTCAACAACGATCATGTTGCGCGATGAACTCGCTCGCATCATCACTCGGGACCTCTTCAAGGGGAACGAAACGGATCCTACGCCCGGGGTCTGTGTGGCCCTCTATCGATTCGCCACCCGCACGCAGTTGCTGGTCGACTACGTGTCCAATGCACAGCCCATTGTCGACGCACTGAAGAGTCTGCATGTCGAGCTCACGCATCCCGATTACTACACCAATTGGGAGGACGCTATCGTGACCATGTCCACCCGGGTGGTGCTCAGTGTGCGAACCACGCCCGTGCCGGACACTGTCTACCTCATCACAGATGGCCTGCCCAGCACGCGCATCGCATGTGACGCTGATCAGCAGCCTTGCGACGACTACGCCAAGAACATGGCCGCCGCCGTTGCAGCTGCAAAGCTTGCCTACGTTTCTGGTGTTCGCATCGTTCCCGTGGGCGTGGGCAAGGAGGTCCCAGACAAAGCCCTGGCCTCTCTCTGTGGATCCTGCACGTCCAACGGTGGCACGACATGTCTCTTGGGAACCGACTTCTTTCGCATCGACACGGACACTGCACTCGACTCTTCGGTCAGGGTCTTCCAACTTCCAGGGGGGCCCAGTGAGCCACAGACAGAGTCCCAGACTGTTCCCCCGACGGATCCCCCGACGGATCCCCAGACCGTTCCACCGACAGATCCTCCAACAGATCCCCAGACCGTTCCACCGACAGATCCTCCAACAGATCCCCAGACTGTTCCACCGAGAGATCCTCCAACAGATCCCCAGACTGTTCCACCGACAGATCCTCCAACAGATCCCCAGACTGTTCCACCGACAGATCCCCCAACAGATCCCCCAACAGATCCACAGACGAATCCACAGACAGAACCAGCGGCAGTTCCTCAGCCTGATCCAACGACGGAATCCATTGCGGTTCCCCCGACTGAACCGGACACGGTCCCCCCGACTGACCCCCCAACGGAACCACCGACTGTCCCGCCAACAGATCCCCCAACAGAGCCACCGACTGTTCCTCCAACAGAGCCACCGACTGTCCCTCCAACAGAACCACCGACCGTGCCCCCAACAGAACCTCCAACAGAACCGCCCACCGTCCCCCCGACAGAACCCCCAACAGACCCTCCAACAGACCCGCCGACTGTGCCCCCAACCGAACCCCCAACAGAACCGGCGACTGTTCCTCTGCCTCCACCACCTCAGGTGGATGCCCCGAATGAGGCCCCGGGCAGTCCGACCAAGGGACCGTCTCATCGCCCAGAGACGACGGCTCCAAAGAGTCCATCAGTCCATAACGCAGCCACCACGAAACCACCTCATCGGCCCAATGCAGGACACGTGCGACCCGGGCACAAGACACCACAACGGCAGCCGAACGAGGGGAAGTCTCAGCCACAGCGCCAAGTGCTGCCCGTGACCAAGGAGCGCGAGGTCAGCGATGACAACTGGGTGGCCATTATGATCGTAGGCATCATCTTTGGTGTGTTCATCTTCATCGTCTTGCTCGTCATGTGCTGCATCGTCAACCGGCCCCCTGCCGCGGTAGAGGGTGTTGAACCCGTGGACTCCCGGTACAAGGCGCAGCCGGCAATGCTATCCGCACATCTGGCAGCGTCGTCTACGGGCATGGTGTTCCAGGTGCAGGGCAAGTTCACTCCAAGTGGACGCCCCGCGGTTGCCAGGGCAGACAATCGGACAAAGACAGAATGAACGTCCACGCTTTATTGCGCGGCTGCAGGGTCGATGCCGTCCTCGTCGCCATCGCTGTTCATGTTGGTCCCCTCTGTCATCTGTTCCAGGAGGACGAAGAAATCCTCCTCGTCGTCAAAGTCACGGAACCGCAGCTGCGTCACAAAGACGTCGAGAACAATGCCCGCGTCTTCATCTCGCATCCGCAGCAGGGGAACCACAGACACAAAGTCATTGGCCCCATTGCAGGACGGTCCCTTCATGACGCAGTCTCTCCATATCTGCCGAGACGCCGAGAACTGCATGACCATGTCGGGTTTCAGCGTGTTCAGATGTAAGAGGACTTTGGCCAGGAACATATTGTCCACGGCGCGGCTGACGGACAGTCTGAGGGGACCGCGTGGTTTGCAGCATGATTCCGTCATCTCAAAGACAATGGCCGTGCACAACTTGTCAATGTAACACTCTGTGGGTCCAACCACGGTGGCCGAGCGGGGAGGATTGCACACCTCCCTGAGGAGCTTGCCCCTTTTGTACGTGGGGTCGCGCTGCCTCTCGCGGTCCTCCAGCTCCTTGTTGTGGCGGTCGAGCTCCTCCACCCTCCTCGTGGCCATGGTGAAGGCATCGAATATGTCGGCCTTGGATAGACGCTTCTTGGCCAGCTTCTGCTTGAGGTTGGCAACCTCTGCCAGGGCCTTTTGGAGGTCAATCCGTGCTGTCTCCGCCTCTTGTTCCAGCTCCTCGGCCTCTTCTTCGCACTCTGCCCTCATACGCTTCAGCCGTGATCCCATTTCTTGGAGTCGGGTAACCTCCGTGGTCTTGGTGAGGATCTGACCCGTCATGTTCTCGGCATCATCCATCAGGTCATCGCGTTCCTGGCGCAGTTCATCCAGTTCGGCTTTGGCTTTGTCCAGTTCCTCTCGCAGACTCTCTGCCACGTCCTCTGCATCTTCGAGGGCGTCCTTCAGGTCTCGCGTTTCGGCTTCGAGACGCCTATTCTCAGCCTCGTATTCGTCACTCGAAGATGACGACGACGAGGACGAGGACATGGCTTTCAGGACCGTAGAACAGCCCCTCCACCAATCGGGCGTCGAGAGGATAAAATTTTCGTTTGGCCAAGGAAAAAAATTTTCCGGTGTGAATTCCTTCCAAGAGGGGTTCATGAACCCTCCTCCAACTGATGCTGGTGCCACACGGACCGTGGTGACTCCCGCCGAGGTGGACCGTCTCGTATTCTTCCCCTTCTCGAGTGTGATGCCGGAGAGCACCGCATGGGAAGTGAACAGACTGCCGCGTCTGAAGAAGGAACCGCACACTGGCAGGGTTCTCCTCATCTTGGGCAATGTGGCCCATTTCGCGGGGGACATGCCCCTGCGCTTCTGGTCACATATTTTGGCTCTTACGGACTGGGATCATTTCATCTACGTGCCCGGGCCCTACGATTACGGATCGGGCACGCTGGAGCTGGGGGACAGTTACCTGCGGGCCCTCCACAAGCTGGATCAGCGTCTGACCGTATTTGCCCATGGGTCTCCCCTGACCGCGGTGTTCTTCACGGGACCCCGAATCTTGGTGAGGGGCGCGGCCTGCTTCCCCGTGGAGACTGTCCACTACCAGGAGGCGGCCGTCTATCAGAGGGGTCCGGGTAATGTACCCACGCTGGTGGACGACACCATGGTCGAAGCGAACAAGGTGGCTGACCACGAGGCCATTGTCGAGGCATTGTGGGTCACCCGGGCAAGGGCCCAAGGCAGACTTGACAAGGACGTGGAGACTCTACTCAAGGTCAACGTCCCTGAGGCCGCGGCGCATGTTATCGTTAGCTACGGGTGTCCTGATGAGATGGCTGCAGCGACGCGGAAGAAGAGTCCCTTCCACGCCGTGGTCAAGCTTGGGGACGCCAAAACGTACAAGCGGTTCGCGGACATTGGGGCTACCTTTTGGTTCTGCGGAGCCCCCACGGACAAGCTCACCTACGCCATGTACAAGAGTCCCACGGTCCTATGCAGCAACTGTTTCCTGCCTGGCCCCCGCAAGCTCCCATGCATGACGGGCTATCTGGTGCAGGGGAAGCCGAGCGATAAACAATGAGTTCATTCTTTTGGCTTCTCCCCGGGCACTTCTTTCTTGGTCGTACAGCAACCGAGTGCGTTTGCTATCGGATGAATGAACGCGACGGAGAACACCATGGCCATGATCCCGTGAAAACACAGGAAGCCGGCCACGAGCTCAGGAGGAATATGCGCGTGTTCGTATCTGCCCCAGTCCACGCTTATGCGATGAAGCACGACGAACCCAACAATGTAGACCGTAGCAGCAATAGCCAGGGCCACGGTCGCTAGGAACGAGATGTGCACCCGGATGGTCGGCACTGGTTCCGTCTTTGCCCTGCCCATGTTGTTTCGTCTCTTTGCAATCTGTGGATTCATTCTGTTCTCGCCCGTTTGACGGCCGGTTCTTCCGTTCCTTCAGTGACGGGGGACCAGGAGGCATCCTCGCGGGACGCCCATATGAATCGAGCAATGAGCGCACGAAGATCACGCTGTGGGATGGACCGCCTGGCCTCATAGCTCAGCAGGATGGTCGCAGCGCGTTGGCAGTGAAAGCGTCGAAGGCGTCGATCTCGCAGACCAGCGTCGATTGCGACGATCGCGCATTGATCTCCAGAAGACGCTCTCCACCACAGGTTGGATGGGATGACCCCATACAGGTCGCTAATGTGAATGCTATATTCAAGGTCGTAGGGATAGGGAATGGCATGGGCAATGCGTTGACAGAACTCCTCAATAGCTATTTTGGTGGCACTCGTCAACGAGCCCGGACTATCCAGAAAGGTCAGACAGTCGTCAAACGTATGCCAGGGCGTCACACGACGAGGGGCCCGAGAGAGATCCCATCGATCGAGTACGGTTCGTGCGTATTGAATCATGGTTCTAAAGCGTCTGCCTTCGGGACTGTTTTGTGGATCAAAACCGGCGTCTTGCACGACGACTATGTGATCAACGTTTGGCTTGACTCGTGCTACCCACACACGCCTGGGGACGTGGAACTCTGGCTCGTCATTTTCACGACGGTGCACGGTAAGACAGCGGCTGTCTTGGGGTTCGCGCATGCCCACCTTCCCTTATTATTTCGTAAGAGGAAATATTTCCCGACTCTGTTTCAATGGGAAAATATTTCCCACTCCATCCACCAGGCAAAGGGTCGCCATGGATCAGGGGAAAAAGTCGCGCAATGGCCGGGGTATCAAGGCCCGTCTCGCCGCCAAGTTTGCTGCGAGACAACCACAGCCTGCACCGTCGCCGCCTCCGCCACCCTCGACACCGCGTACAGTCAAGGTCACGTCCATCGAGGGCGGCACCCCCGACGAACGGGCCACCCGCGCCATTGAAATGATGCGTGAAATGGCCACTGCGCGTGCCAATGGACAGGACACAGACGACGACGATGGTTCCACGGTCGTAACCCACTCGATTACCTCGCGGGTGGAATCGACCACGACCAATGGTCAGTTCTTTCGTATGATGAACATGGATGAGAGAAAGGATCCAGATGCTCAGGCGAAATGGCTACGCGGATTCTGTACCACACTGGGCACGCATGTGTTCACGCACTCAGAGGCCCTCCTAACAGCATGCACAGCGTTCGGGAGGTCGCCCTTTGCGGATCCGAAACATAACACCATGGAGGCTCCCAATACGATCTTGGACAATTGTCTGAAGGTGATCGCCGAGGAGGGACCTGACGTATCGCCGTACATGCTCGAGGCGGTGGGGCGTCTTCTCTCAGACCTCACTGGATCGGATATCCTCATCATGAACGAAAAGACCGCATGGAAATTCTGCGAGGTTGCAATGATTTTTACCGGTCCCATTGCGCATCCAGCATGCCAAATCCCCGTCCACCTGGCTCCGCTGGCCATGCGATGGGTGAGCCGGACATGGGCCACGAAGCAGTATGCCATGCACATGAAGGCAGCTTCCATGACGGGACGCTTCTTTGCAAGGCACGGACACCCCCTGGAAGCTGCGCATTTCCTGAATAAGGCCATCTTCTGCGGGCAGAGTCAAGGCATCGGGAAGACGTCTGACCATGCATCGGAAGCGGCAATGTGCATGAAATATCTCGGCGACGCGGGGCAAGACGACCGTTCACTCGAAATGTGTCTGTCTGCCATTGCCAGTCAGACTGACGCGGAGCCATTCCCCGCCTCGCTCCTGCTTGACCTGCACGGAGGCGCGGCGGCACTCTATGCTCGAATGGATCGTTACGACAGTATGTACGCGCACTTGGTCGCCATGCGTGGTGTGCTGGAGAGGACGGAGCCTCCCTTTGACGATACACCCGATGTGCTCGTCCATGAGAAAGCGTTGGTCGCCTTCAAAACCGCCACGGTCCTGTGCCATATGAAATGTTTCGACGAGGCTCTTCAGGAGATCGGCCGCGTGGCCCCTGCTCACCGACACACTGTATTTTTGAACACAGTGACGCCCGACCAGCTCGAGGCTACGATGCGCAGCTACTTGGATAAGAATCGTGACACTGTGCCCTCGGACTGTGCATGGCGTATGTGCAGGACCTGTGGTCTCATTGCCAAGGACATGCTCCACTGTGCGTGCACGACGGCCTGGTACTGTGGCACGGAATGTCAGAACGCGCATTGGCGACAACACTGGCTCACCTGCGCCTGTTGCTGGGTCTGTGAAAAGGTCGGCTTCGACTTTAGTCTCTGCGGTGGCTGTGCTGGTGTCCGCTACTGCAGCGTGGAGTGCTCGGTCGCGGACTGGCCTAGGCACAAACCCAACTGCACCTGGGTCGAGCCCCCGGACGTAGATCCCTGCGACGAGATGCAATGCGAGCTGCTCGATCCAGTCGAACACGCGGACATTGTCGCCGACATGCTGGGGGACATGTTGGGAGATAACACAGGCACATTCCTCGGTGCCGTAATGCACGCGATGACGGGACGTGCGGAGGCAGAGGCGGAGAAATAAAAACGGGAAGGGAATTTTTCCGTGCCCTTTTGCCGATGGAGTCAAATGACCGAGAAAGAGCCGGAAGACGAAGACTCTGACGTGGACGGGGACGTGGACGTGGATGAGATCTGCGCAAGTTTGGTAATTGGGCGAGCGGCACCGGAGCGGAAAAGACAGCGGTCTGGACTCGACGACGATGACGGCGGAGTTCTGGACGAGGGGACGCGGACCAAGATTGTAGCATTTGATGAGCTGGTTCGTGCTTCCCGCCCGTCTGGAGAGGGACAGGTTGTCCCCTTCAATGAGATCATGTTCTGGAGCCAGGGTCTGGTGGGCATGACGCCGATGGATGCAGTGAACGGGAACCGCCACAAGGAGCTGGCAGTGCTGATCAGCTTGGATCCCAGTCAGATCAATCGCAAGGCACTGGCCGAGACGGGCAGGGGGCTATCAGGGGGCTTGACGTTGCTCCAGACGGCGGTCCTGCTTGGTCACTTCAAATGTGCCAGGGTCCTCATCAAGGCTGGGGCCATTGGAGCCGTGGACATTCTGGACAGAACGGACTCCATGTTGCGCCTGGACGTGATGCCATACATTATCGATGGGGGCTCACGACAGGAATTGCGGGCTATGGAACTGAAACGTCTGCATGGAGAAAAGGCCCCCATTGGCCGTCTGCTGCTGCGGGCTTTGCGGGAGGCTACGTACTTTACCCGGCAAGAAACCGCCGACGAGAAGAAGAAAATAGACGCGAGGAACGCACGCTATCGGGCAACGTTCAAGCTCTGGGTCGACACAGTGGGGGCAGACGATTTCCGTGATGTTCATGGCCAGTCACTGCAGGACGATGCAGCAGCAATGCACGAATGGACCATCTTTTATGCTCTGCAGAGACGGGCACTGCTCACCTTTCTCGCGGTCCACCGATGGAGCCGGGACGTTAACCCCGAATTCTGTCGCATACACCGCGACGTCATCTGGCATAAGATTGTCCCGCACCTCTTCGCTCCCACATACTGTCACCAATGCAAGAGGGGCATGAAGTTCCGTCTCGTCTGCGCGGGGTGCCGAATCACGCTCATCCCCTGCGATTACTGCCGCGGGGACTATCGAAGAGACGAGAATTACCGCTATCCGTTCCCCGCGTGCGAAGCTTGCAAAGGATTCGTGTGCCAGGATTGCGTACAACAGTGTCTGGCACGGCCCGTAATGGACGCCTGCCGGGCCGTTTTCTGCACCAGGTGCGCACCTACTACGTGTGAGGAGTGCCTCTATCATCAGTTCCAATTGAACGCGCAGGAAGAGGATTCGTCATCGGACATGGACTCCTCTTCTAGTGACACGGGACCGTCCTCCTTGGATGGTTCAGTCATCGTTGATGCGGAAGATGTAGAAGAGGGCGAAGACCCCGTGTATCCCGACGACATGTGAAATAACACGCGTTTCATTTCCATCTACCCGGGCATTTGCTCGAGTGATCCTTGTGAATCGCAGCGTGCACACCGCAGTATTGCCTGTCTTTGCACCCCTCGCACTGATAGAGGACCGCGTCCTTGCATCCAATCGAGGCACAGCCCGAGGCCAGACGACTGCCGATGCCAGAGAGCCCTGGGTTCGGTCCCAAAAAGCGTACAGGGAAGAGCACAGGATCCCGGACACTGCGATACTTTGTGTACACATCGCGGAAGATGCGTTCCTTGTTGTGCCTGATGGCATTGTTCGTGGGCGTGTCTCTGATGCCAGCGAAGTCGTCGTCGAGTGTGAGGTTCAGCTGCTCGTGCACGGGGACCACGTTGTCTGGTAGTGGCACCGAGAGCGTTCCTACCGCCAACGTTACAGCGTAGATGGTCTTCCCTGCAAAGGGTGGATGGTCCAGGACTTTCCTGGGTAGGTCGGCCCTTCCACCAGGAACAAACACGACCACGATGATAATGGCTGCCGTCTCAAGGGTGACGCCGGGAGGCTGCGGTGGGATGGCCAGAAACTGGGCAAGGTGCCTCATCTGATCCGCCGTCGCGTTGTGACTGTGCAGCCACACACCCTTGAGCTCGCCGACACGTTGGACCGGGGCGGGGGCGCGGGCAGGGACGGCTGCGGGGACCGGGGCGGGGAGCGGGGTGAGGGGCAAGGCTTCGAGCGGGGGCAGCCCCATACTGCCGCGGAACGTGTTGACAAACGCACGCAGCTGGGCGACCTCCACCTCGAGTCGCATGACTCGCTGAATCAACTCGAGCTCCAAGGCACTCGGTTGGTCCATCTTCTCCGTCTCCGCCCCTCGGTGAGAGTAGTAGGGCGGATGAGAAGTGAAATTTTTTCGCTGTTTCGTCCGAAAGATTTCGTGCGAGAAAGGGTCAATGCGCGTCTACGACCCTCTTTTGGACGTCAGTTACTTTGTACCTATGGAATGGCTGGGCAACGAATCATGGCGTGGTCCGCCTCCTGGAGCCGACGGGTTTTCCGTGTATGTGCTAGAGGGCGTGGTCTGCGATCTGATGCTTGCGGGCTGGGTCTTTCGTGCATCACGTGTATGGCGGATGCTAAACTGGGACTGCCGGCGCCTCATCTTTCAGCATCTGACCACCAGAATTACGTGGACGCATCTCTCGACGCATACAGGTCGCATCGCTGTGAGGGAGCTCCTCACAACATCTCCGGCTGCATTGCTCAAGTGGGGATTCCGCCCCAGACTCAACTACAAACGGCGCCCTCTACGAGGCATACAGGCCCCATTTATGCACGCGTTCGAACACCGTGGTCGTTTGGGTGTACACTCTCCCCCAGCGGCCGGCAACCCATTCGCAGGTTTCTTTGGCCCTCCCAGGGACATGCCTGATCCCAATGTATTCTTTCTTCCTCGCCCTCTTGATCGTGGACGTGATCATGCCAACACGCAACCAAGCCGAGACAATTACAATCGGGATGCACGGGGCCGTGTCCGGTCGGTCAAAGGCAAGCCCAAAGCGAGAATTCCCAAGAACGTGGCCTGGCAAAAGGGCAAGCACACGAGAAGACGTTGTCGGGGGAAATGAAGCCCAGGTTACTTTTCATTCAGCAGCAGCTCTGTGTATTCCTTGACAAGCCGCTGATGGAGCTTGGCCGCCCGGGTGGACTTGAACACGAACAAGGAACGATGTTGCATTGCTATCCACGGCCACAAGAGTCGAATAAAGGTGTCCATCACGGCGTACATAATGGTTGAACCGAGTCGGTGGCCGTTCACATATTCATACGATGGCAGCCGTCTCCCTGGAAGGCCCGACAGCCACTCACAGATGACAATCGAACAGGCCACCACGTAGTCCACTTCTTCGTTGCTGATCGAGTGTCCTGTCGCCTTTGCCATGACGGTCGTGCTCTTGAACAGCAACAGTCGGCAGATGTGGGGTGTCGTCCGTTCCCATTCACCGTTCCCGATGTGACGCATCCCTTTGTCTCTGTGACCGTTTAATCACTGTCACTGCTATCGTCGTCGTCATCGCTCTCGTCTGGGAAAGAGAAACTGTTGGACTCGTCTTCCTCTTCGTCTTCGTCGTCGATGATGGCATCGGGGTCGTCACTGTCAAAGTAGCCCCTCATGTGGCGTCGTTTCGTGGCGGCTTCTTCCTCGGCCTTCCGGGACTTGGACATGCGCTCGGCCCGCGTGAGTTCCGGTGGTTCCCATGCTGGATCGTTCCGTGTGCCCCAGATCATGCGGGCGAGCATGATGCGTATGCCTGCGTCTATGTGACGTGTTCGGATGGTCGCCTTGTGCAGTAGGATGACGACGACCTTGCAGCAGCGGCGGGATCGATCCACGGCCCGTGCATCCCGTAGTTCCAGCCCAATGTCACCCCAGCCATGCAGGTCGACAGAAAAGCGCAACTCCAACGGGGGTCCTCCCATGTGTTCGTTCACTTCGGTACATGCCTTGCAAACAATTTTCTCCACATCGTGCCAAATCGGCCCCGTTATGTCGACAACCCTCATCAAACGGAAGAACTTGACCTCGACGAACTTGGAGCTGTCGACTGCGCACGGTTCGAGGTGGTGGTTGATCCGTGCAATGACCATGAAGCCAATGTCGTGGCAGAACTTGTGGGCTTTCCCGTGGAGCTCCAACGAGGACGCCACGGTGCGCAGACCATAGTTTGAACGATGCACACGTTCAGAAGGCGGACTCTCGCGCAGGACGATCATTGAGAGACCCTCACACTCGTGTCACGTTTCGAGGGCCCGGAAAATTTTTTATTTGTCCTCGGGTCGCTGTCTCTTGGATGGAACCTCCTCTGTCTCTGTCGTCCTGGCCCACTCGCGGGACGCCCTGGTATTCCATATGGACCTCGCCAAGAACTGCAGAGGGTCGCGTCCCATGCTATACTTTGCGAATCTTTTGAGGATGACCGCGACCACAGCGCGACAGGCCCGAGCACCCAGAAGCATGTCGTAGTTCCAGATGGAGATGGCCAGGCTTGTGGGGTGGCTGGCCCCAAGCAGAAAGCGGTACTCCAGGTTGGTTGCAGGATCTCCCGCACAATGCGCAAAAGCGACGAGGTAGTTTTGGAACATTTGCTTCAACTCATTGTACAGGTTATGTTCACCGAGGGCGACCATGAAGAAGCGCCCCTCGTTGACAAAGTGCACCGAAGTAGAAGTGAACGTGAACGCGACTCCTTCCAAGTCCGAATTCAACAGCATGCGAACACGCTCGGTTTCCAGGACCATATCCAAACACATATCTGCCACCTCCTCCAGGTTCCGCAGCCTGGGTATGAACACCCGCTCAACGAGGCCCCCATCGTCGTCCAGGACAAGGTCCTTGTGAAAGACTTGGCGCAAAACAAGCTCGCGACCTGGCGAGCTCGTGGCACGGATGTGGAAATCCTTTTTCGTCAAAGGCAAGTCCGGCGTTCGTCGACGAGGATCGCTATCCGTCAGTGGAATGCGCACGGCGGGTGTGATGATAATCTCCATCCTGTTCCTGTCCCTGGGCTGCGCGGTCTCTGTCCCCAAGGTCGAGGCGATCCTGGATGACTTTGTCCCTGGCGGCGGCAAAGATGGAGGCGACCAGGTTCGAATGCGCTACACCAATGAGACGCTGGCCAACATGCCTCTCATCATGGCTGCCCGGGTGCAAGACCTGGTCGCTCTCTACTGTGGCCAGCTAAACGCAGACCTGGCCCTCTTCGCCCAGGAGCACGGACCTGCCTTTGGGGTCACCAATGTGAGCCATCCCAAGGCCGATGCCTATGATGTGGCTCAACGTGTGCTCATGGTCCTCGAAACCATTGACGGCTATCCCGTGGTGAGCGAGGCGGCCTCACAGTGTCGAGAGGGGGTGGGCAAGCAGCATGCCAAGACAGCCAAGAGACAACATGCCCTTTGGATCGTGGTCTGCATGTACGAGCGACAGGAGAAGGAACGGGACACACGCACTGGAGATGAGGTCTTCCGCCGTTGGACCCTACACATCAATGCCAACGCGGCCATGGATGCACTGGGACAGACTCTACGTTGTCTCCAGCAGGTTACGCGCCTGGCCCAGCACCAGATTGACGCAGAGTACCGCCGGGACGGTCTGGCCAAGGCTGGGGCTGCAGGCAAGCTGTCCAAAGAACGCCTCGATGCAGCCCTGGCCAAGGTCCCTCTGCCCCGTCGCGTGGACTATCAGAGGATCCTGCTTGCGGCCCGGAATACTACCCTTAGCCTCGCGGCCATGAACCTTTCTACGACGAACGTGACGATGGCTCCTCCTGCTAGGTCCCAGGAGTCGATGCAGGCACCGTGCAATGGGAATTAAAACATCGTGATTCATTCGCCCACGACTTCCTGGGCAAATTCAGGACTCAAACTTCGTGCAACTGGCCGTCTCGGTTGGGGGTCATCATCGTCGACTCGCATCCAGCCCCGGCGGACGAAACGAGGAGAACGCCCAAGTCCTCGACGGGGAGCCTGCGGTGTTCGTACAAGTGGACTCGTAGATGGGCCCGGCGTCACGCCCTGGTAGGAATCCGATGCTTCCCACTCGTCCCACACATCGTCGGCCTGCATGGCACCCCCTTTCCGAATAGAATGTTTGAAGTCGTAGAGGGGGATTCTGTGCGAGGAAAAAATTTTTTCCTTTCCTTCCTTCGCCAGAAAATTCCCCTCCGTCCTCCATCTCAGCCCGACAAGGAGGGGTTCACATCATGGCACGCAGGGGCGGCAAAGGCACAAACACAAAGGCGGGACTCGCCCTCAGGAAAAAGGGACGACGCACGACCAAGTATCAGGACCCCGACGAAGATGATGACTTGGACTTTGGACCCGTGTCGCTGGAACATGAGCACAGCAGCGTCGAGCCCATTGACGACGATGATGACTTTGAACCGGAGCATCCTGTGATGGTTGTTGTGCCCCCGAGACCTCGTTCCAAGCGATCGCCTCCCAGCGACAAGGGGAAGGAGGAGGCTGACGACGACGACCATGATGATCGCCGCACAACCCGTTCCAAGCGTCATCGCTATCGATCGCCGCCTCCAGATGACGAGGACGCTGTTCTCGTGGAGGCAAGTGACGACGACAATGACGAGGCGCCCCAACAGGATGAACCTCGCACGGAGACTGTGACGCTGGAGGAAATCAGCCACGCTGCCAAGACCAACATTGCCTATCTGGATGCTCTGGTCAGGGTGGCGACCTACTATCGTTCCATTGATGTCAACCAGAAGAATCCGACATACGACGAGCCCATTCGTCAGGTCGAGACGGACATGGAGGACACCCTGCGCGCCCTCCGTGACTGCCCCATGCCCATTATGCAAATCGGCCCGATTGAGCATGCGGTGCCTCCCACGATTCCCTACGCCGACGGGAGCGAGCTTCGATTCACCAATGTCGCCCAGTCCATTGGGATCATCTGGCGCGATGTGCCCGAGGCCAAGAAGAAGAAGGTCTACGCCCGTGCTGCGCAACTGCACCGTGACATCTACGGCTGTGCACCTGTGAGGAAGATGATGCACACGAACGCGGGCCGACGCGCTGTCTACTACTACAACGAAAGCAACTACAAGCCCACCATGCTCAAGGCCCTGCTTGAGTTTAAGAAGGAGGAGATGCAGTACGAATGAAGCCCCATTCATTTCTCCTGTCCGTCTCCTAGTTCCTGGCCCGTGAGAATGCGCTGACACGTGACGAGCAGGCGGTTGTAGTCATCGCGAAAGGAAGTCTGCGTCCCCCAGTCCACGTTCACAAAGTGGGGGATGCACTTTTGCATGAGCAGCGACGCAACGTCCATGGGACTGCGCGTAGGTGTCTTGCCTGTGAGACTGGCATCGAGCATCTGTTTGGCCTGGTGGAGTGTGTCTGCATCGCCCTTGCTAAAGGGTCGGAGGGCCCCGTGTTGCCCGGGTGTGTCCAGCCCAAAGAGACCACTGCTGGAGTATTCGGGCTGTCGGGGCGGCTGTGGAGGGGGAGGAACCGGATCCACCGCACGCTTGAACCTCTTGGTGTCGGCCGGGAGACCAAGCTGGATCTGTCCGCCGTACTCCTCGAGCGGGGTCTTTGTCCCCGTCTGCTGGTACGAGACCGCGGGCTGGGCGGCAATGGGAACAGAAGCGGATGGCTGTTGCGGGGGCTGTTGCGGGGGCTGCATGGAGGCCGCAGTGGCGAGCAGCATCTTGGTCCAAGCGGGTTGGTCATCCCCGTTTGTGGGCTGAGGAGACGGTGGCGGCGGCGGTCGCATCTCCATTGGCTCCTGCGGTGGTGGGGGAGGTCTCACGGCAGCGACCGGTCGAGCGTTGCTTCCGGGCTCGGGGGACTGTTCTGGTCCCAAGTACTCCTCCTTGACGCCGGCCATGGATACAACCTTGATGCCCGGAACGCGGGACATTGCGGCATACATATCAAACGCGCTCCTCTCATCCTTGGCCTGCAAGATGACGTTCGGGCGTCCATCTCCGAAGATGACCTGGATCTGATATTGCATGGGACTTGAGCTCTCTGGGCAGGGGATTCCAGGGAAAAATATTTTTCAAAGGCTGGGAGAGGGGCAGAGAAATGAGCGAAGCGAAGAAGGATCCCACTGGAGACCCTCCTCTCATCAACGCCTCCAAGTCCTTGCTCATCGAGAACCGCTCACGCTTCCCGGACCTCACACTACACTATGTGACGGACGTTGTGAAAATCGATCAGCTGGAAGGCGCCTCCTACACGGTGGTTACCCAGGGATCGCGAGAGGAACGCAAGACCTACACGCGGCGTCTCAACGATGTGCAGTTTATCTATCCCCAGCCCGTGGACCCCAAGGGCATGCACGGAAACTGTGCCTATGCCTGGTTTGCTGATCGCGGGGACTGGATCTATGCGCTGGAGAAGACGCAGAACAACGCCTTTGTTCCTTACTCCATGCCCGAATGGCTCCGTCAACTGTCCCACAAAGTCGATGCCGCTTCGATCAAGACGCGCCTAATTGGGGGTGGATGGAACTGCTGCCTCGTGAGCTACGGGACCTACTCCTCGTGGACCTTTGGCGAAGACCCCTGGCATGCCTCTACCACGTTTGTGTCCGATTTCTTCATCGGCGAGGAAGACGTCTGCATCACACTGTCCCACGAGAAGGGTTCGAGCTTCTCCATGATTCCGGCCAAGGGGAGCATCATCACGTGGAGAGGAGAGGGATCCACGCTCTCTGCCCGTTCGGACAAGCCCTTCTTTCGCCTGTCGTTTCGCGTCATTGAACCCGTCAGGGTCGAGGCCCAGAAAGACGCCAAGATGCCACGCAGGCTCGGTGGGGCCCTTGGGGAGGAACAGAGAATCGTTCCCTTCCTTCTGCTCACAGAACAACGTGATGCCATCCTGCAGGGTCAGCGGCCTCCCATCGTCCGGGACATTGCCCTTCCCACTCCGGCTGCCCCAAAGAAGAAGAAGCCTGCTCCCTCCACTCAAGTCAAGCGTGAGATCCCGGCCTCTGTGCTCAAGGAACAGGAAGCAGAGGCCGCCGCTGCCAAGAAGAAACCGAAGAAGGCCCCGCCGGTGCCCTTTAAATGAAAGGGAGCATGTTGTGAAGGGTCGATTGCCTATCATGCAGTGCTACTGTTGGAATTGCTACCCGGCCACACGGAGGTCATATCTCTTCTGGTGCAGCGTCATTATGGACGGAGAGGAGTGGCTGAAATGTCGGTTTTGTGCAGGCCTGACACATCCCTGTTCGCGACCAGACGACACTTGAGTTTCGCCTGCTGGTTCATTAAACGATCTCGTCACGTCCCAGGTGCCGTGTCTCCCTCTCGCACACGTCCCTGGCATGGCAAATGGCATCCGCGTCCGCCAGACAGAGGCGATTCGTGGTCTGCTCAAACTCCGCCTGTGTGACCCATCCATCGAGTGGGGGCTGGTCGCAGCGGTCAATGATCTCTTGCGCACTCGGGGTCAGCAAGCGTTCCCAGAAGTAGAGATGGTCGCTGCGAAACTTGGTGACCTTTTGCACGTTCAACTGACCAGGCCGGGGCGACTCCATGCCCCCTAGTCGCATGAAGCAGTCGACCCAAATCTGGTGCCGCGTGTAGACCACGGCCAGGGCCGATATGCCGCAGGTTGCATTCTGTTCGACAGGGAGAGATGCGCGTGCCCCTTTGCGGGCCTCGGCACTCTCGAGCGTAGCTACCACCCAAAAGAGACCAAACGCCAAGATCGCCCCCATTACAAGTTGCAATAGGTGCCCGACCGGATCAACTGCGCGACCAAAGTTCTCTTCGTCTAGGGGCATTAACCAGGTCTTGGACCACAAAGAAGGAATGTCCGATATTGCGATTATGCTCGGGTTGGCCTTTTTCACTGCTTGCGGATTGTCATTGACAGTGGCGGCCTGCTTTGGAGGAGAATCTGTCCTCCCCATGTTCTCCGTCCTGCTGGTGTTTGTCGCCCTCATCGCTGCGTGCACGTGCAATCTTGACGCGGTTGACCATGACATGCCAAGCCACCTGATGGACGATGGCGCTGCTGGCCGTGTCACGGGATCCGATGTGGCATGGGTGATTTGCGGTATTGTCATCACGGCTGCCTGGGCATTGCCCTTGATCATTGCCCGACACCGTTTCTTGGACATGAAGAATTCGTGGCTGGCCTCCCTCGGCACCTGGTCTCTCATCATTACCATGGGTCTGGGGCTCGTCCTCGCGAACAAGGGACAACGGCAAAGGGACAGTGGGTGGGCGTACTAAAGGGACGCGTTTTATTCATCAGTCTTGTTCGGGCACCTTGAGATCCTTGCACAGATGACGTCACATACTGCGTGCTTCTTACCGCACGCACATGGCTTGACAAACATAAAACCGGTCCTCCCGCATACGGAACATCGATAGCGACTATTAACACACAACTCGGTGGGATTCCCCTTGCAGCAGGTATGTTCCGCGGACCTGAAGCATTGCGGAGAACATATCTTCCTACGGCATACCATGCAGAATTGATACTGCGGTCCCGGAGGAGCCGTCGTCTTTTTGCACACGGCGCAGTAATTACAAGTGAGCGTGTGGTCGGGATGATGGAGCTTCTGACACTCAGAACCACAATACCAAGCTCGCAAACACCCCGAGCATTTGCTGTAATCCTTTCCAACGCTGTCACAGCGTGCGCATATCCGCCATTTGGACGGCAGTCTTCTGTTTGTCGTGTGAAAAACCTCGCTACAGGCGGCCTTTCGACCCTCTCCGAGTGCATTGCAGCAGTCTGCATAAGCTGTCTTGCAATCGTTTGGGAAAATTTTCGTGTGTGCCAAGATGTAGGACAGTGCTCGTCGATACATATCCACTGCACGGTCGTGTTGTTTCATCTCGGAGAACATGCGTCCTAAGGCTATTGCCATGTACGCTATCGCGATTCGATCCTTGCGTTTCTGCGCGAGACGCAACAGCTCACATCCTGTCTGGAAGGCCAAGTCGAGGCGATCATTGCCTAGGTCGACAATAATCTTGTTCTCAAGGTCGCGTCGTGTTGCATCGTAGCTAGGGTCTTCCTCCTCCATTATTTTTCCGCGTCTCGAGCACCTCTGTACTTCTTCGTTCTACCTACATATGTATGCACAGGGAAAAAATTCCGTTCTCGGGACGCAAAGGGGGCATGTACAACAGTCATGGACAGTGTTCCAGGCGGAGCTGTTGCATTCGTCTCCAATGGATAGGTGTCGCGCTGTTGTGGGCATGCATGGGCGTTGGTCTAGCCCTTCTCTGGGCGTGGATGTGGCTGAATAACTACGATGGAACAGCAGCCGCGATAGCATACATCAACATTGTCCTGATCATCGCCTGTGGTTGCGGGGCATTGATTGCATTTGGCTACGCCTTTACGACGGATACACCTGCATGCCCGGGGTGCTTGTCGGAGCCAGACCCCGAAGAGAAGAAGCTTCCGATCAATTGAACACGTCTTTATGCTCTGCTCGCGAACCAGATGCGAAACGATTCGTCCATGGGCAGGTCTTCCCACTGGATCCTCGGACTGCGACGGGGCCACCACCGCTTGAGTGCCTCTTGTTGCATGCGGAGCTCATTGGCCAGGGTCTGCCGTTCAGTCATGGTGGCGGGCGGACGAACACGCTCAATGTTGCGGTCCATGTACTCCAGCTTCTCAAGGTCTTGTCTCAGCTGCTCCTTGGACGCGCGCCGATAGAACATGGCAACAGCGGCCCCGAACCCGGTCACAATGAGCACTTCGATGTGGTTCATTTGCGATTGCCTCTGTCGGCTTTTAAGACGTAAGGCTGGTTCAATTCACGTTTCCCTTGTTCGAGACATGCCTCTGAGCAGTACATGTACCCGTACCCACCGGCACACGGGCAGTCGTCAGGCATTTCCCATGCAAGAGAGTAGGACACCTCTTCACGATCGCACTGGTTACAGGGCCATGCACGTGGCTTGGGATATCGTTTCACGTCGAATCGCTCAACGTGCCAGACCCTATCACCAGGGGTTGGAATATCTTCGTCAGTGTGCGAGTCCATGCAAGATTGTCTCTTTGAACCGTACACTTTTACACATCTTCCCCGTCCCCCTGACGCGTCCTCTTCTCCAAGGGTTCGGCTCCTTGGAGTTGAAGGGCCTGGGGGGTCGGTGCCTTGTAGCCCGGAAAGTAGACTCGCCCTTCAACCATTACTGGCGTGTTCCCGCCCACTTCAATGACCTTGATGTTGAGAGGAATGCATTTGCTCCAGTCCCCCGCGAGACGAGTATGACCGATCTGATAGTGCGGGATTGGTCTGTCGACGGTCCACACCGCAGGAGGAGGAGGCCGAGCCATCAATTGCTTTGTCCGTTGGATCCTGGTCACGTCGTCACTGATCGATCGCGTTGTCCGCTTGAGGCATATGGCCGAGCAAAACGTTCCTGATTCTGTAATCGCGCCAGACCCCGGAGGGTACTCCCACGACAGAGAGTACATGGCGAATCGTATCCCACAACCATTGCACGGTTGGTCCCACGGCCATGGTGTGTTGGGTTCTGTCCCCCGGTGACCAGTAACGAAGCGCGGCTCGACGAGGTCTGGCCACTTCGGCTCGGTTGCCCTGTGGAGACCGGCACAGATTCCCTCCTCCTCCATCCACGCGGGGTAGCCGGATGGTGGACGGGGAAACTCTTTGATCCTTTTCTCCTTCTTACTCGAATGCCACATTTGCCCCTCTACGATAGCTTTCATTTTGTCACGCGACCTTCTGTCCCCCCTGCCTTGGCGCGCTTCCGCTTTTCTCCTTCTGGGAACAGAATGTCTCGCACTGTGTGATAATCATCGTCCCCTTCTAGTGCATCTGCCTCCGCTGGTCTGCGTCGCTGGGCTCGTCTTTGCTGGACAACACGCTGAACGGCAGGTTTGCTCTGATTGATGACCCACAGACCAATCCCTTGCTGACGGTACTGTTCCCACCACAGACAAATGCCTTGGGCCAGACGGGGACCCTGCCCCCGGGTTCCATCTGACCACTCGGCAAGGACTCTGCAGGCCATGTTCAAGTCATCGAATGGACCCATTTTCATCACAATGACCCAGGCCCCTTGGTCCATCACGTTTTTCATCTCCTGAGGGAACCATTAGGAAGAGGACACACCCTATCCCGTCCCTGACCTTGACCAACTCGGGATAGCTATCGAGGCGCACTTCGGTCTGTTTCTTGCTGTCACCCTCGCCATCGACGTTCACGAGCAGAAAGACCCAGTAGGGCCCGTAGCCTGGCGGTTTGATGCTGTCAATGGGGATCGTGGATCGTAGGGGTGGAGGCCGCCTCCGTCCCCCTCTCTTGTTCAGGCGATCGAGCAGAGTGAGGGGTCTCGGCCCAGTCTCCTCCTCCTCGGGGTCCTCTTCCTCGTCCATGATCACACGAAAGAGGCGCAGGCCGTGGCATGATATCCATGCAAGACGCAAACGAGGGAAATGTATTTAACCCAGTGTGTCTAGGCTGAGGGCATTGGGAGACCAACCAGCTTGGAGTGCTGACTCGTAGGCTGCCCGAATGTGTTTCGTTCCCTCTGTGACGATGCTGCTGCTGTATGTTCGATCATACTTGTGGAGGTCCCCACGATGGGGAAGAGCATTGAGATAGCTGTCGTAGGGAAGTAGCTGCAAGTTGTTGAGCGTCATGCCGGACCGCATCTTGTACAACACGCTGAGGGCATGGGCCACAAACTTGTAGCCAGGATTCGCTGCGCCCCAGGGCGTCCGGGTCACAATGTCCCAGGTCCGCAGGATGATACCCACGTAGTATTCAATGCGTGTCTCGTCTCGTTTCAAATCACGAAGAGCCGGTATGTCCACATCGTAGACAGCGGCTAGGCCCTCCACTTCGACCATGATGGGAAAGGCCGCGCGGTCCTTGTAGTAGGCAGCAATGGCCTTGAACTTGTCCTCGGCCAGTCGCTCCTTCTTCTCCCGGTTAATGGCCCTGCGCACATTGGAATACAGCAGCTGTGTCACGATGAGCTCGGCGTCGTCCCGTCGTTTGCTCGCGGGCACAGGTTTCTTCCGTCCGCCTGCCCCAGATCGTGCCCCTCGCTTGGACTGTTTCGAGTCGCCCTTGACCACTGCGCTGCCGAAGGAATAGAACCCAGACTCGGGCAGGGTTGTGACAATTGTCCGGGGTCCAGGGTTGAACGACTCTGTGCCAGGCTCAACCTTGACCTTGACCACTTCTTCGGCGTCCAATCTCTGATGCTTCTGGGGGACGAAATGGAGTGTCTGTTCCTCTGCCGTGAGGGGCTGAGCCGGCATGGGCGTGGCTCTCTTCAAGACGCTGAACCCGGCCTTGACGTGAGCTGTCCTCTTCTCAGGCGCAATGTAGCTTCGCTCAGGATCAGCCTGTCCATGGTAGAGTCCGGTAATGGGACACACGCCGTCGGGTCTGTCGAGGTATTCTCTGCAGCGATCGGGACAGCAGACATGGATCGCCTGGTAGATGCAGACGTAGACTCGATTGTCGATGATCTTCCGCGTGAGCCTCCCGTCGTTGACCAGATCTAGCTCGGACATGGGCAGGCAGTCTCGTTTCCGGCACATGTGTGAGCGGGGCGTTCGTATTTCGCTGCCTCGGATCATCATGATGCGGGTGGCGCTGGCATTGATTGCGTCATCGGGGTTCATCCCCGTCTGGCTCGGAACCTTTATTTCAACATCGTCGAGGATCGGCTTAGAGTTCCTCTCTGTGTCTCCAGCCCCGGATCCACTCTTCCATCACCTGGAACATGACCAAACACATGCCCACGCTCAGAATGATCATGGTCACTAGCATGCGTTGCCGGGCCCATTCCGCCCAGACTACCCGCCAACAGGACTCGCGCCTCTTCTTGATCCGTGTCTTAACAGCCGCGGCCATGACATTGCGCTTCAGGACCACCACGGGGTTGAGTGTGCATGTCGGACACGTTGATCCAACCTCGGCCTCACGCCGCCACTCGTCCATGCATGATCCATGAAAGATGTGGCTCGGTGGCTGTGTGCATGCCAGAGCCACGATCCTCTCTACTTCGCCAGGCATGACGAGCGCATGTCCACACAGAGCGCATATATATCCATCGTCGATGAGGATCTGACCCGGTACGACAGGGGCTGCCTCGGCTGCGGGGAGAGGTGGAAGTGGGGCCAGAGCAGGGGCAGGGGCAGGAGGTCTGGCTGGCACGTTCCCACCGTCATTATCTAACCGTTTGGTTCGCTTCTTGCTACCCTCTGCTCGTGGATTGGCCACTGCAGCACAGGGTACGCTGGGCCCCACGTTGAGTTTCTTCATGTCTGGAAGGACTTTGCCATTCCCTCGTACACGATTGTTCATTTCGGGGCCGTCATCTCTGCCACTTTAAGAGCCACGCATCCCATGAACTTGTCGACAATGGTCTCCACGTCGGTGATGTCCTGCTCCTCCTTGCCCAGTAGCATGTACTTGGCCTTGCGGAGCAGTGGGGGAAGGGTCGAAGGGGCCGTCTTTCCTTCAAGGCCGCGTTGCAAGTGGTCAATGAACAAGATGACAATCTCCTCCATGTCAGTCACGGGTGTGGTTTCGTGCTGGTCCAGGAATGCGTTCTTGAGCTTTCGAATGAGAGGGCGGTTACTCAGAACCACATCGACCGGTTCGGTGACCGTGAGTGGAACTGGAGCGGGGACCGTGGGCGGTGCTGGAGTGGGGACGGCGGGAGGAACTGGGGCCGGTGGTGGTTCCTGCTTCTTCTTCTCCGCGGCGGCCTGGATTGAATGAAGCAACGCCTCTTCCTCCGCTTTCTTGCGCATGGCGTCAATGGTTTGAAGTAATGCGGCCGTGGCTTGGTTCTGCGGGGCTGGATCCGGGGGTGGCGGTGGATGCGCAATCTGCATCTCAGGTGGAAAGGAGGCCCTCTCCTCGACCACATTGACCAGCACTTCGGGTTGAACAAAGGGCTCTGCTGCCGGAGGAGGAGGGGGCGGCGGGGGAGGCTTTCGGTGCATGGCGCGGATGGCAGCAGTGCTCATTCGAGTGGCGACTTGGTTGGCCAGATTCGCCTTGAGGAAGGCCCCCGCGTTGAACGTGCCCTGGGCAAACTGCTGCCCGTTGACAAACGACAGCATGGCTCCTTGAAGGGGGCGAATGGCCGGACCAGCTGGGAGCAGAGCCTTGCGCTGGGCATCCTTCTTCTGGCGACTGACCAGCTTGTGTTCCTGGTCGTTGTCCTTGTGTCGCTGCCACTCATCCACCCAGTAGGGGAGCATGGTCCCGTCGCGCAGCATGACCATGTTGTCCTCGGGCTGGTTGGCCTTGTCGCGACCGGGCTCCTTCTGGCCTTCATCATTGATGCGAGGCCCGTAGATGATCTTGTAGTTGGTCTGCGTGGGGTTCCAATACTCGTCGGGGCCACACCCACAGTCGGGAGGCACTTTGAAGACTCCCTTCCAGAGAGGTCTCTGGGGATCACTGGCGAACTCCACGTGGCGTCCATCGTCCAGTGCGACGTGGCGAAAGTAGAAGAAGTTGGCCTCACACAGATCCTTGCCCACAGCGTCAGGGTCGTCCAGCAAGGGGATCCCTCCACGGACCAGCTCGTACTGTCCATTGGGCCGCCAGACGCGTGCACTCTTGGGCTTTCGCTTGGCAGCCCGAGCCCTCTTCTTCCGGGCCTCCTCGGCCTCTTGGTAGCGCAGCACATCTTTGGTACTGTGGTACAGTTGTATGTCAATGCCGTCCCCGTCGTCATCGCCCCCCTTGGCGTCCATTTCCTCGTCCACGTCTAGTCCAAACAACTCTGCGTCTTCGTCGTCACCGTCCATGGCGTCTCCTCCCTCAGCGGGTGCCAGTCCCCTCCCTGCTCGATGATCGGGTTCCATTTGAGCGTAGGCCGCGTACGGGTCGTGATAATGGCCCGCCAGCTTTGCAGCCATTCTGTACGATTCGCCTCACAGACTAGACGACGGCGAGGGAAAAAGACTGAACAAAACAACTCAGGTCAGCTAGTTATTCGCAATCGACAATGTTCATGAAAAGTGACGGCCTGCATTGAACAGAGACACACGCCCGTCGCGTCCTCGTCCTCTGGGGAATGTCTGACCTCCAGGTCGACATCCTGGCGGCCTTGCTCTTCATCGCACTGCCCGTGTATCATTTCCTGGCTGAGCGTCCCTACGGAAAGAAGGATGAGAACTTCTACATCCACTTGACGGTGCACAGCGGTCTGTTCCCGCGACATCGGTGGGTGCTCTCGGGCGTGTCCTCATTGCTGTGGATCGCCAACGGGGTGGGAGCCTATCTCTTCTGGCATGCCTACGTGCCAGGCGAGGACACCACATTCTTGGTTGGCTTGATCTTCTACATTGTGGCGGTCATGGGGCACTGCGCCTGGTACAAGATCTTCTACGTGTGCAAGCGGTACAAGCTGTCCTTTATCATGACGGTCATCTTCATCTGGGGCGGCATCGTGGCCTACTTTGTATGTGCCATTATCTACCCACAAATCACGGCTGCCATCCTCGCGGGCATTCTCCTTCTGTGGCAGTCCTACATTGTTGTGCTTGTGGGCGTAATGGCCTTTGGAGGCATCCCTGACCACAGCAAGCCCCCGCCCGTGGACGAGACCACAGTCGACCGTGGGGACTACGATGCGACCAATGCACAGTACCAGGCTCCAGCGACTGTGCAGGGCAAGTTTGCCGCGGTGGGCTCGGCCATTGGCTCAGCTCAGAGAAGGGGACCAACAAACGGACAACAGGTGCTGCAGCTGCCCAAGTAAGGAAAGGGGCCCCCCGTTGAGAATGAAAAGACGTTCATTACGGTCGGGTCTTACTCTTGATAATTAAGTCGAAGACATGACGGACCTGCTGCGGGGAACAGCCCTCTCCACTCCCCATGATTTCGAACGGTTTTTGTTTCCCGGTTCCGTCAAGAAGAAGGATCACGTGCTGACCGTCATCCTTTACATTGTAGAACAAGATGCGGCGCTCCGCATCGTTAACGAGCAATGTCCCACTCGTCAGTCTCCATTGGACGACACGACGCTGCTTGAGGAAGTATTTTCTGCTCTGGTACTCGTCGGCCATGGCATTCAATTGAGATTTGAGCCTGTCCGACATGGTGTCGAATTGGGTGGTGACATGTTCGTACAACCCGTCCCATTCCTCACGACCCGGTCCTTTCCAGTCCTCGAGAATAGCGTGATACTTGGCGGCCAAATCGGTCATCGTGATGTCCGACGACAAAGGAGACTGAACGGCGGGATCGAATTTGATCCCATGGCCCGGGACGTCACATGAAAGGACATGCGCAGGGGGATGTGTCCATTCGATATCTTGGTATTTGAGCAAATGACCCCCGATCCTGCACGCAAGGATGACCACACACAAGACAGCGAGGAGGCCCTTCATGACTGATCACGTCTGTCGCCGAGAAAAAAAATTCCTTCTCAGGATGGAGACAACCTGGCGCGATAAGTGGCAAAATTCGTGCGTCGAGCGAATTCTTGCGACCAAGACCCCTGCCCTCATCCTCGTGCATGGATTCCGCCGCTGTGGACAGAGTTTCCTTATCCGAAAACTGGTGAAAAGCGTGCCGGACCTTGTTGCAGTCACCTCGAGTCAGCGGGCTGCCCATGTCCTGAAGAAGTCCGTTCCCAGAGCGGCGGTGTGGCCGGACCTTTGCGCGTACGGGGAGGGATCGTCCATGGTGGTCCTGGACGACTTTGCATGCCTCCCCACATCGGAACCCGGGCCCGATGTGCCGCTGCGTTTCCGTCGAGGAGCACGCTGGCTCGACCCTGACGGAGTGGACAATTTGTGCCGACGCTATGGTCGTGTGGTTCTCTTGGGACACGAGACCGAGATGGAACGGATTCCCACTGAGCTTCGAGAATATCTTGAATGCAGGGCCACGTTCCGTTTCAATGTGTGGGATCACTTGCCCGATGACGCCAAGGAGCGTCTCTGCGGTCCGAGGCCAGTTCGATTCAATCTGCAAGTGGCCATGGCAATCCTGTATCAGCGCAATGGCCTCGAGGAGGAGCAAGACCAATGAATGCCCCATCCTCACTTTGCTTTACTCAAGTACCCACAGTTCATGCACTGTGCCTCTTTGTAGGTAGTCTTGTTTCCGCAAAATGAACACGTGTTATGTTGTCCACACCGAGTAGCATTTTTGTCGAGCCAGAGGCGACACACACGATAGGTACAGGCTTCTACGGCGCATTTCGCACGGTCTGGATGACCATGTGGATCGCAGTCATTACAGAGCAGAGCCTTCCACCCCGTTACGGCTCCGCAGTATCGGCAGATGTTGTGTTGGGAGCAATGGTCGAAAGCGACTGTGTTCCAGGTCGCCATGTTAATTGCACCATTTGGGTTTGTGTTGGTCGGAAACCCCCGTATCACGTATTCTGAACACCCATCCTGCGTGCATTGCTTTCGATTCCCGCGCACGGCCATTGTCGCCCTGTATAGGTCGCTCCAGTCGGCCTCCTCCATGTTCGCTATTGGGCCCCTCTGACCGTCTCCATGGGGGGCAACATAAAAAACTCCATCTGCGCGACCCGGAAAAAATTTCATGGATTTTGAACATGAGTCACCCGACATCCCTATCACAAGGGGTGCTTGCGACCGAGTGCATAGGGTCAGACTCGGGATGACGAGTCTAACCAACAGCTATGCGGCCGACAGCCTGACCTCCCCGTTGTTCCACCAACAACCCCCATACCATCCCTTCAACCCCGACCACGCGGGCCTCGTCTCGAACCCCACCGCGGTCCTGGCCCTCCCCCTCCCCAAGGGACGCCTCGGTCAGCTGGGGGCCTACCCGAGGGGGGCCAATGGGTGGAGACAGTGGGACCCCACCTGTCCCTTCTCGGACAAGTTCGCGCTTGCCCTCCATCTATTCGCCTTTGCCATGGAGCTGCACGACAACAACGGAACCCCCGTCTTCCTGGGTGCTCCCGGCTCGGCCAAGGTCAGACACTCGCAGCTCGCATTTATTCGTCGTCTCGAGGGAAGGTCCCGAAAGGGGGACGAGCGTCTGCTCAGGGTCGGAATCGACATCAAGTGGGACTCCACCTGCGACAAGAAGCTGAGCGAGGTCTTCTCCGCCATTGCCCAAGGTACGGGGTCATGGGGGTTGACCGTGGGGGGTCATGGGGGTTGACCGTGGGGGTCATGGGGGTTGACCGTGGGGGGTCATGGGGGTTGACCGGGGGGGGTCATGGGGGTTGACCGTGTGGCTCATCGCGGCTGACCAGTTCCTTACACTCACCGGGCACCGATCTATG
>Ga0134128_10000138_pt1 | contig 100523 bp, 93 predicted proteins | sample KB31754_FD_96462 | JGI IMG/M metagenome (GOLD analysis project Ga0134128, IMG submission 96462) | Terrestrial soil microbial communities with excess Nitrogen fertilizer from Kellogg Biological Station, Michigan, USA - KB3-175-4 | ecosystem: Environmental > Terrestrial > Soil > Unclassified ... | reverse complement strand
TGTTCACCGACCCGGCTGCGGGTGTGTGGTTCCCGCAGCAGGCACTGCAGCTTGCGCGTGATGCCAATCCTGGTCTGCCGTGACGCCGATCCAAAGCACTCCCGAAGTCAGGTGCCTCGCGTTAGCGATGGGCAGGGATCTTCATGTCGGAAGGGTCCGCCGCATCGCCGCGGCAGCGGTGGACGACCGTGCGATTGCGCCCGGCCATGGTACAGGTCAAGACCCCGGTAGGATTTGAGCATGCGTATGGTTTCCTATATGCTATACTTCACATGTTGGTGAACGGTTCGATGCAGATCGAATTATCCGATACAGGTCACAGGGAGTCTCGACATGGCGAAGTCTCTACGCTCTTTCTCGCGCCGCGGATCAGTAGGCATTACCTCAGCTTTCGCGATCGCAGTTGCTCTTGTCGGTGGTAGTGTCCAGGCGGGTGAGCTCGCCTTTGGTCCGGTCCAGCAGGTGCATGTCAGGGCATCCACGATTGTTGTGCTCGGGCACACCTTTCATATTGGCGACAAGACTCGGATCACTAACGGGGGAAAACCGATCGCGCTCCGCTCGATTTCGCCCGGCACTCTCGTATCGGTCAACGGAGTTGAAGCAGTAAATGGGAGTGCGCAGGTACGGAGTGTCATGGCTGCTGCAACCGTCAACGTTCCCGGCGCAACCAGACTTTTAATCGCCGGTGTCGTTAGGGGCGTCAGCGCCGCCGGTACGATTCAACTCGGCCGGCTGACGGTCGATGTCAACCAGACTCTCAATGGTGACGGAGCGCTGCCTGCAGTCGGTAGCTTCGTGAACCTCGTTGGTACGCAGCCGGTCCTTAACGGGATCTTTCTTGCGAGCAGTGTCGCAAGCACTCCAGGAATCATCTCTGGCGACAGCGTTCCGGGAAGCATCTCTGGCGATGGCATTCCGGGAAGCATCTCTGGCGACAGCGTTCCGGGAAGCATCTCTGGCGACAGCGCTCCGAGAAGCATCTCTGGCGATGGCATTCCGGGGAGCATCTCTGGCGACAGCGTTCCGGGGAGCATCTCTGGCGATAGCATTCCGGGAAGCATTTCCGGCGACCGCGTTCCGGGAAGCATCTCTGGCGACTAACACCCCCTCACGGAGTCAAATGGCGACTCCGCGCGCGTGCGATTGCGCCCACTTCATCGCTCATTCTGCGCGTTCATGGCCACCCGGGCGCGTCGACAGTTCGAGCATTCGTCAAAGGGCGGATCGACCGGTGCTTTCTTTCCGGTCTGATGCATGACGGCAAACGTTATCTGCTGCAGGGCATGCTCGGATCGAGTTGCAGCGAATGCGGCCGCCAGCTGCGCGCGATATCGACATCCCGGGCGACCGCTCTAGCGAGCGCGGTGATGTCGATCCACCCGATCCGGGAATAGAACCCGGGGAGGTATTGCGCATCGCGAACCTCCGCATATCGCTTCCACGCCGCCAGGGCAAGCCCCAGGTGGACGATGGCTGACCGACGGTCGGCTTCGGCCGCGCTGGCGTCGAAGAGCGCCAGATCGCACGCTCCCCGGATCTTCTCAGCGTAGTAGATGCCGAGGTGGGCCATCGCCTCGTTGTCACCGATCGTCTGGCTCAGCTCGTGGCTGGAGACGTTTGCGAGTCCGGCGCGCAATTCGCGCAGCAGCCGGTGCGTGGAGTTGGCGAAGCCGGCCAGGGCATCTGCGACTTCCAGTGGCGTCATGTCCCGCATCGCAATGCGGTTCGTCAACCGATAACGCCACTGACGGATGTTCAGGATCCGCGCACCGGGCATGGTGGCGCCGTTCATGAACTCGGCGACCGTGTACAGGTGGGTTCCGTATGCAGGATCGTATCGGGCACACGCTTCCGGAAACCAGCGCAGGTCGGTGTCATGCCAGAAGAAGCGGGTGGTCTGAGGGATGATCTTCGAAGCGCTGCTCGTGGCCGAATAGACCCGCCGCGCGTCCGCGCCCGGGAACCGGGCCCGAAAGGTCTCTTCGAAATGCAGGTCAGGCAGGGTCGGATCGTAGCTCAGCCGGCCCCAGAGCATGAACGAATACCAGAGTTTGTCCAGGACGAGAGGACGCGCCGCACCGAGCTCCTGGTTCGCCGTCTCGCGGTCGAGGAAGTCGCGACCCCAGGTGAATCCATCCGGGCCCATGTAGAAGCCCGCGAGAGTGTCCGCGGCAGGCATGTTCAGCACATATTGGCGAACGTACTCGGGGTCGCCCCAGCGGAGCGAAAAAATGTCGTCGTTCCGCACCGTGAGCCAGGTCTTCATTCCGAGCTCGTTCAGGAGCGGCATCACCGCTGCGATGAACGGCGGCTTCACCTCTGAATACATGTGAGCCCAGGAGTATTTGAAGCTGAACGCGAAGCGGTCCGGCCACCCGGGGTACCGGCTCCAATTGCGTCGAATCTCATCTCCGGACGTCTCCCAGAACCGATGGATCAGACGGAAATCCCGGCCGGGCTCGCTCTTCAGCGCGTCACGCACGCCCTTGCCGTAGGTTGACCAGAGCCACTGCTCCTGGGTCACGCCCTGAGTGCCCGGCATGTTCTCGCCGGCGGTGATGCCAATACCCTTCAGCAGCGGGTAAGTCTTCACGAGCTCGCGTACGCTGGCGCGCATGTAGGAAACCGTCGCCGGGTTCGACATGTCGTCGTCGATACCATGCTTACCCCGGGCGCCGTAGGTGAATACATTCCAGGTGAAGATGTAGATATCGATGCCGCGGTCCGCGGCCATCTGCATCACCTCGCGCCAGAAGGCGATCTTCCGCTCGATGGTGATCTTCCTGACCACCTCATGGTTGGCGAGAAATCGCTGCGGGACTGCATCCCGGCCTCTCAGATCGAAGGGGACCGGGCCGAGCGGCTCTTTGCTGCGCCATACGTCGTCGAGCGCGATGTCCGGGAATTCCGGGACTTTCACCAGCGACGGGAACGGATGCAGGCTCCAGAGCGTGAGCACGTTATATCGGTGTTGCGCGAGGTCATCGAGGTAGCTGCGCCAGAATTCCACCACCCAGACCTCGGCAATGTTCGCCCGCGCGGCAGTCGACCCATCGGCATAACTGGGAGTGCGCAGATCGAGCGGGATGTTGAGCTTGATGCCGCGCTGCAAGATCCGAGGGCGATGGACACGTGGCTCCAACGCGCGCCCCATGGCAGCGGGTCCGAGATGCAGAGCTTCCGCGACGTCCAGGCCGCCATACATCGCGCCTCTCGTGTCGCCGCCGGTAACGAGGAGCGTGTCTCCATCGACCCGGTCGATGCGATAGGCCTGCTCGCCCAGGCTGCTATCGAGCTCGAAGCGCAGCTTGGGCGCGGAAGTATTGGCGGCGCGCGCGGCCGCCACGACTTCTGCGACCGCGAACCGCAGCATAGGGTGTAAATGGAGTTCCGAGGAGGTGGCCGCCGCCGTGGGCAACGTAACCATCGGGTTCAGCGCGCCGGTCACTGCGAGGCCGCCCATCTGGCGGAGCAATTCTCGTCGAGTCGAAGTCTCGTTCACCGACGGCCCGGCATGGCGCAGCCCTCAGCTGCGCGCAGTCGCGATCGATTCGCGCACCATCAGCTCGAGATCGAGCCGCGGCCGCGGCATCGGATTCGGCCAGCCGTGGCGGTGTGGCCGGTGTTGGATGATGAGGTCCGTGGCGATCCGCCCCATGTGTCTGACGGGCTGGTGCACCGTGGCGAGTTGCGGCCAGGTCATGCTGGCGATCGGGGCGTCGTCGAAGCCGGCGATCGAGAGCTGTCCCGGCAGCTCGAGGCCCATCTGGCGTGCGATGCAAGCGGCGGCTGCGGCCATATCATCATTGCTCGCGAAGATCGCGGTCGGCCGCGAACGCGCGCCCAGGATGCGCCGTGCGCACTCCAGGCCATCGGCGAACTCGAAATTGCCGGTGTGCACCAGCTCCGGGTCGATGGTGACGCCGCGCGCGTGCATGGCATCGGCGAAGCCCAGGTAGCGCTGCTCCGTGGCGCGGTGACCCGGGGGGCCCAGCATGAAGCCGATGCGCCGATGCCCCCGGTCGAGGAGCTCCACGGTCATCTGCCCTGCGGCTGCGCGGTCATCCGTATCCACGGACGGCGAATCGGCCGGCTCGCGCATTGGGGCTATGTGAACGGAGGGCACGTCCGCTTCCGCGAGCGCCGTCCGCACTGCCGCATGATCGCTCAAAGGCGGCAGCAGGATGACGCCTTCGAGCCGCAACTGGCGCACAAGCATGCTAACGTCGCGCGCCATGTCCTTGCTCGCGATGTCCAGTGGCTGCACCATTAAGTGCAGGTCCGATTCGCGGCAGCGCTGCACGGCGCCCGTCTGGAATTCGCTCAGATAGTCGCCTGGCTTGTCGTAGAAGAGGCCGATGAGGAAGGAGCGCGCACCGGCGAGCCCCCGCGCGTTGAGATTGGGCTGATAATCTAGCTGCTGGATGGCTTCCAGAATGCGGTGTCGAGTCTCCTCACGTACCCCCCGCTCGTTGTTGATCACGCGGGACACGGTCTTGGGTGACACCCGGGCACGGTCCGCGACCATCTGGATCGTCGCGGGACCCCGCCGCGCGCTCGCTTCTTTGCTCATCGCGGTACGATAAAACATATGTCACCGCTGTCAACAGGCGCGCCGCTTCTCGACCTGCTGATCGTCGCGGTATGCGCCGGCGGCATCGTCGTATTCGGGCTGGCCGTCTCGCGGCGCCGAGCCCGGGCCGAGGAATATTTTCTGGCCGCCCGTGCGTCGCGCTGGCCGGCGATCGGGCTTGCGCTCTTCGCGTCCAACATCTCTTCCACAGCGATCGTCGGGCTCGCGGGCGCCGCCTACGTCATGGGCATCTCCGTATACGACTATGAGTGGTCGGCCGGAGTGGTGCTCGTCTTCTACTGCGTCTTCCTGCTGCCTTTCGTCCTGCGCAGCCGCGTCTACACCATGCCGGAATTTCTCGAGCGTCGTTACGATGCCCGGGCCCGGCTCTATTTCGCGGCGCTCACGGTCTTCCTCAACATTTTTGTCGACTCCGCGGCGGCTCTCTACTGCGGCGCACTCGTTTGCCGCCTGCTCCTGCCCGGCCCGCCGCTTTGGGCGATCATCGTGGTGCTGGCGGGCGCCGCGGGCGCGTATACCCTCGCGGGCGGACTGAAAGCGGTGATCTATACCCAGGCTGCGCAGGCGGTCCTCCTCTTCGCTGGCGCCATCGTCATCGCGGTAGCCGCTTTCAGTCGGGTGGGCGGGTGGCACGCCGTCCTGCAGGGCGTCGATCCGGCGATGCTGTCGTTGATCCGGCCGGCCGGGGATGCCGGGCTTCCCTGGCCCGGACTCGTGCTCGGCATCCCGGTGCTCGGTATCTACTACTGGTGCACCAATCAATACATGGTGCAGCAGACGCTCTCGGCGCGCAGTCTGGATGACGGCCGGCGGGGCGCGCTCTTCGCGGGGCTGATGAAGCTCTCCGTCCTCTTTCTCATGATCCTGCCCGGCACCTGCGCCATCCTGCTTTTCCCGCACCTCGCGCGTACGGACCTGGTGTATCCAAGCCTGATGATGCGCCTGCTCCCGGAAGGACTCCTCGGCCTCGTCGCAGCGGGCTTCGTCGGCTCCACCATGGCCTCCGTCGCCTCGACTCTCAACTCCGCCTCCGCGATCGTCACCATGGATGTGGTGAAGCGCCTCGTCCCTGGGCTATCGGAGCATCAGATCGTCCGGATCGGGCGGCGCAGCATGGCATGCCTGCTCGTCGTGGCAATGCTCTGGGCGCCGCAGCTCGAGCGCTTCGGTACCCTCTGGCAGTATCTCCAGGCGATGCTGGCGTATGCCGTGCCGCCGATCGTGGCGTTGCTTCTCACTGGCATCTTCTGGGGGGGCGCCAATGCCGCCGGAGCGGCAGCGACTCTGCTGCTCGGCACAGCCTGCGGTATCGCATTGTTCGTTGCCAACGTGCTGCTCCACGTAGTGCATCTACACTTCCTGTACGTCGCGCCGCTGCTGCTGTTCATCGACACCGCGATCCTCGTGATCGTCAGCTCATGGAGTGGCGCCCCGGCGTCGCCGATGGCATCGACGCTCGTCTGGAGGCCGGCGCAATACCGCGAGGAGACGGAGCGACTGCAGGCCGTCCCGTTCTGGCGCAACTACAGGGTGCAGGCAGTGACCCTGCTGGTGCTGACGGCCGTCGTGGTCATCGCTTTCAGATAGGCCAGGTCGCTCATGTGGCGCCGTGATGGTTCAACAAGGGGATGACTAACAGGGCGACGCTGTCGATCGTCACGTGGGCGACGATATTGACCACGAGATCCCGCCGCCACAGGTAAAGGAGCGTAATCAGCACGCTCACGATGAACACCGGCAACAGGTGCGCGAGCCCGACGGCCGGAATATGGGCAAGGCTGAAGACTGCGATGGTCACGGCAGCGGCCCACCACTTGTTGTCGAGCAGCGACGCCAGGCGTTCGAGCGCGTAACCTCTGAAGAGCGTCTCTTCGAATATGCCTGCGGTCAACACCACGAGCACTCGCGTCGCGAGCGGCAGGGATTGCAGGAAGCCCGCGAATCGGGCATCGGCGCTCGATCCCAAGGCGTTGGCGAGAAGCCCGGAAACCGGGAGGATGAAAAGTCCCGCGAGCAGCCCCAGCGGGAGCGTCCACCAGCGCAGCGGCTGCAATCCGATGGATGCCGGCCGTTGCCGCTCGGCGAGGATCACGACGGCGATCACCGCCGCAAGGTTGGCCCAATGTACGGGGATTCCCCAATTGATGAGGGTTCGTATCTGCGTCGTTCCGTAGGTGAGTGCCGTGAAGAAGGCCAATGCGGTCGGCAGCGCGAGCGCGAGCAACAAGCCACAGAGTGTCGCCATGGACAGGGATTGGCGCGGCGCCGGTGTTGCTACCATGGCATCACTCCTGAGCGGAGGCGCCTACCGCGACCCACGCCAGGTCGGCATTGGAAACAGACTCCAACTTGAACGTCCGCGCCGCCGCCGTCATGCGGGTCAGCGCCTGGGCGAGGGGCATCGGCGGCTTCGTGTCGCCCTTCTTCGCCTTGTGGAAACGCACGGGGTTGATGCGCGCCACGACGTAATTGCGCAGGTAGGGTGACTTGAAGCCGCGTTGCTGCAGCGAGGTGATGATCTTCTTCACCTGGGCGTCGATCTCGAGCAGCCGCGCGGCGTAGTCCTCACGCTCGCGCAGGCTGGTGGCGAGCGGCTTCCCGCTGAAGCGGTCGACCTTCTTCAGCAACGCGCTATAGGCGCCGCCCGCGAAGCGCGAGGAGCGCTCGTAGACGACCCCGAGGGTCAGGAGCTCCGCCGCCTCGAATTCCGCCGCCCGCTCCGACTCGCTGCCGCCTTTCTGCTGCTTCGCCAGGCTGCGCGCCATGCGGATCACCTCCAGGCTGCGATCGCGGAGGTTGTGCGCCTTCTCGGTGTTCAGCGCCAGGATGCGGTACGCCAGTGTCTCATCCGGCGAAATGAGCGCGGTGATCTGCTTCAGTCCGAGCACTTTCGCCGCCGCGAGCCGATGGCGGCCATTCGGCGTCCAGAGCTTGCCGTCCTCGCCCCGTACCACGATCAATGGATCGAGAAAGACGGCGGTCTCGCCGATCTTCTCCGCCAGGCGCTTGGCGTGCGTCGGCGATAGATCGCGCTGGAAGGGCGTCGGCTGCACGGCTGCGAGCGGTAGGCAGGCCAGCATGAGTGGCCGGCCGCCCATGGGCTCGTGGTAGGCGCCGATAGGCGCGCCGCCGGCATCGCGCACCAACGAGGCCAGCTCCGCAATCTCGGGACTGTCGATTGCCACTGCGATCTGCGCGGCGTCGAGACCACGAGCCAGTGCCCCGGGAGCGAGCTTGCCTTTCGCGCGCTTGGTTTTGGATGCCGCCCGGCCGCGCGTGCCGGAAGCCTTCTTGCGAGCTGCCATGCGCGCTACGGTGCACAATAACCCGCTATTGGTCAAATAGCCGCAAGCACCGGCTGACAGGCTCCAAGGCCCGTCGGCTGTTGCGGCCAGGGAGCGGCCTTGCGCCTTTCAATCGCGTTCGGATCCGGATCTGTTGGACATGGACACTGCTACCTCGACAACGCAGGTGCCGCCCGGGCGCCTGCCTGCACGGCGCATCGACTCCCAAGGACTCGTGCGCGTCGATTTTGGCGCGATCTGGGCGCTCGCTCTGCCGCTGATGGCGAACAGCGCGGTGCAGATCATCCTCAACCTCACCGACATGTGGTTCGTGGGGCATATCTCCACTGCGGCGCTCGCTGCGGTGGGTGCGGTGCAGTGGCTGGTGCTCGGGGCGGTCCTCGTGCTTGGAGGCGGGGCAATGGCGGTGCAGACGCTTGCCGCCCACGCCCATGGCGCACGACGCTACCGGCGCGCAGCGCAAGCCGCGTGGACGGCGCTTTGGCTGACGGTCTGTGTGGCGCCTGTTTTCGTTGCACTTGGTGTGGCGGGCGGGGCGATCCTGGCGCCGTTCGGCTTTGTTCCACGCGTTGCGGCTCTCGCACAGGAGTTCTGGCTGCCGCGCGTCGGCGGTGCTTCATTCGGCGTCGCGGCCTGGGCGATGATCGGCTTCTTCAACGGCATCGGCCGTCCGCGGGTCAGTTTCCTGGTGGCCGTCGCGACGGCCATCGTCAACGCCATTTTCAACGACCTGTTCATCTTCCGATTGGGCTGGGGGATTGCCGGCTCCGCATGGGCAAGCAATGTGGCGCAGGCAGTAGGGTTCGTGATTGCGTTCGCCCTCTTTCTCAGGATGCCGTTCCGCGAATCTCACAAGTCACATCTGGCATGGCGTCCCCGCAAGCGCCTCATCCGGGAGCAGATACGCCTGGGCTTGCCGATGGGCCTCATGCCCGCCGCGGACGTGCTTGGCTTTTCGGTGTTCCAGATGATGGAAGTCCGTTACGGCACCGTCGCGGGCGCCGCCACGCAAATGGTTTCCGTTCTGACGTCGATTGCCTACATGCCGGGGATCGGGATCGCGACCGCCGGTACGACGCTCGTCGGCCAATCGATCGGCGCCGGCGATCGGCAATGGGCCATGCGCCTCGGCACCTGGATCGTCGTGCTGGCTGCGGTCGTCATGGGCGGCATCGGACTCGTGCTCGCGGCGGCGGGTCCCTGGATCCTGCCGCTGTTTGCCGGCGCGAATGACCGGGGTGCGGCCGCGGCTGCCGAGCTCGGCATACAGCTTCTCTGGCTCGCGGCGGCCTACCAGTTCTTCGACGGCCTGAACCTCGGCAGCAGCATGTGCCTGCGGGGTGCGGGCGATGTCAGGGTGCCGGTTGCACTGGTTTTTCCGGTCTGCTGGCTCATATTCCTGCCGCTCGCGCACATCCTGACCTTCGCGCCCGGCCAGGGCTGGTTCCACTTCCTGCCGCAGCTCGGCTACGGTGCCGCCGGCGGCTGGACGGCGGTGGTCATCTACGTCGTCCTCCTCGGGTCGACCCTGTTCCTGCGCTGGCGCTCGCGCGCCTGGCAGCGCATCAGCTTGTAACCGCCGCGCTGAAGCAGGAATTCGATGCACCTGTCATGGCGCGCGCTGAGCTATCCTGTGGGTCGTACAGCGCTCGAGCAGCTCGTGCCAAAGCGTCTCCGCTGCCATCCAATTGAAGCCGGGAGCGAACATGAGCGAAGGATCGAAGCCAACGGGCCCGGATCTGCGATCGGGCATCCCCGAGAGTCAACTCGCCGACGGCGCCATGCTGGCCGGCCACGTGGACGAACACTCCGTGCTGCTCGCAAGACGAGGCACCGAGGTGTTCGCCGTCGATTCGACCTGCACACATTACGGCGGGCCGCTCGGCGAGGGGTTGATGGTCGCAGACACGGTGCGCTGCCCCTGGCACCATGCCTGCTTCAGCCTCCGCACGGGTGAGGCGATCGCGGCACCGGCGATCAACCCGATACATTGCTGGCGCGTCGAGCGTGCGAATGGGCGTCTGTTCGTGCGTGATCGGCTGAAGGGGACGTCCTCGCAGGAAGCGGTCGCAACGCGAGGCACAGCCGACCCGGCTTTGGGCGCCTCGGAGCGCGTCGTGATCATCGGCGGTGGAGCGGCGGGATTTGCCGCGGCGGAGATGCTGCGCCGGGAAGGCTTCGGGGGATCGGTCACCATCGTGAGTGCCGACACCGATCCGCCGTACGACCGGCCGAATCTGTCGAAGGACTATCTCGCGGGCTCGGCACCGGAGGAATGGATTCCGCTGAAACCCGCGAGTTTCTATGAGTCGGCCGGCATCGAGCTCAAGCTCGGCGCCGCCGCGGCCGCACTCGATCTTGCGGGGCGCCGCGTGACTCTTGCCAACGGCGACGTGCTTTCCTACACGAAGCTCCTCATTGCGACGGGTGCGGAGCCGGTGCGGCTGCGGATTCCCGGAGCAGATCTGCCACATGTGAGAACGCTCCGCTCGCTGGCTGATTGTCGCCGCATCATCGGCGGCCTCAAAACGGGCGGTCGGGTGGTGATCGTCGGCGCCAGCTTCATCGGGCTCGAGGGGGCGGCCGCGCTTCGCCGGCGCGGCATGGAGGTCCACGTGGTCGCGCCCGAGGACCGGCCCTTCACCCGTACGCTGGGACCTGTGCTGGGCGACTTCATTCGCGCCCTGCACGAGTCGCATGGTGTCAACTTCCATCTCGGCCATCACGTCAGCAGCATCGATTCGCGGGCCGTGCAGCTCGAAGAGGGCGCACGGCTCGAGGCGGACCTCGTGCTGGTCGGCATCGGCGTGCGGCCGCGCCTCGAGCTCGCCGAACAGGCGGGCCTCGCCATCGATCGCGGCATCCTCGTCGACCAGTATCTGGAGTCCAGCGCGCCGGGCGTCTACGCCGCGGGCGATGTGGCGCGTTGGCCGGACCCGCGCGGCGGCGGGCGGCTGCGCATCGAACACTGGGTGGTAGCCGAGCGGCAGGGCCAGACCGCTGCGCGAAACATGCTCGGCCGCCGCGAGCGTTTCACGGTGGTGCCGTTCTTCTGGACTCAACACTACGACGTTTCGATCGACTACGTCGGGCATGCAGCCGACTGGGACGATATCGCGCAGGATGGCGATCCCGGATCGCACGATGCCGCCTTCCGCTTCAACAAGGGCGGCAGAACGCTCGCGGTCGCGACGATCTTCCGTGGCCGCGAAAGCCTCGAGTCAGAGCTCGCGATGCAGCAGACAGACTAGTTACGCACGCCTCGTTGCTTCCTCGGACGCCGGACGACCCGAACCTTGCCGCTGCCGCCGCCGCCACAGAAGAAGCGATCGCCGCCGTCGGATTCGAGGCCCGACACGCCCACGCCCGGCGGCATGTCGATCTGCTCCAGGACATTGCCGGTTTGCGGATCGATTCGCCGCAGCTCGCTGTCGTCCCCTTCCCATGTAGCGTGCCAGAGATCGTCTTCCACCCAGGTGACTCCGGTGACGAAGCGGTTCGATTCGATGGTGCGCAGTACCGCGCCGGTCTCCGGATCGATCTGATGGATCTTGCGGGCGCGGTACTCCCCCACCCAAAGCGTCCCTTCGGCCCAGGTGAGCCCGGAGTCGCCGCCTCCGCCCGGCGCGGGAATGCTGGCGAGCACGCGGCCGGTCTGCGGATCGACCTTCTGAATGCGGCTTTCGGCGATCTGAAAAAGGTGGCGGCCATCGAAGGCCGTGCCCGCATGCGAGGCGACATCGATCGAGCGCAACACTTTGCCGCTGTCGGGATCGACGGCCTTCAGCTTGTCTCCCGTGGCCAGCCAGAGGTTCCGGCCGTCATAGCTGACTCCGTTGACACGGGAGGAATCCTCGAATGGCCCGTATTCCTCGATGATTTCGGCGGTGGATCGACTCATTGTGCGTACTCTCTGGACGATCCGGCGCTGCCGGATCGATGATCCCATCCTAGTCGAGGGGTAGAGGGGGTGGGAGTAACAAGCTCGTCGCGAATCCCGTTACGGGCGGTATCAACCAGCGGCGTGCTCTGCCGTGTCCGAAGCATTGCACCTTGCCCCCGACGGCAAGCGTGTCGAGCGCCCGCTGCACGGTGCGTTGACTGGTGCGCAGCGCGAGCGCCAGGGCCGAAGTCGACCACGATTCGCCGTCCGCAAGGAAGGCGAGCACGTCAGCATGCTTCTCCTCCAGGGGCCGTGCCAACACGACGACCTCGCGCGCGCCGCGCGGCAGGAGGGCAAAGCCGCGCGCGGTGGCGTTGATCTCAGCCAGCGGCCGCAGCACCGCCCGAAGCCGCGCCATCTCGACCCGCAGCCGCGCGCGATGCGACTCATCGGCCGCGCGCAACCGGAATACGCGGGCCACCAGCGTGTCGCGGGCCACGTCATCAGGCCAGGCCTCACCCAGCGCGCGCGCCAGCGCGAACAACACCGGCCGCTTCGCCAGCGAGATCATTTTTCGCTGGTGACGCACGACGTGGCGGCAAGCATCCACGACGAAACCGTCCGAAGCCAACAGCGCCTCGACCTCGTGCAGGCGCAGCGGCCGCTCCTCACCCCGTGCGATCAGCCTTGCCGCGGGCGCGCGCAGCGTCAGGAGCGCGTTTTCGACCTCCGCGGCGAGGGCCGGGATGCCCGCTTGGCGCGCCGCCTCCCGTGCTCGAGCGAGCGCGATGCGCGCCGGCTCAGTCCGGATGCGGCGCATGGCAATTCCCGCCAGCAGCAGCTCGTGCGCAGCCCGCAATGCGGCAGGTACCGGCCCTGGATCCACCGCGGCGAGCATTCCCTCCGCTTCCTCCAGGCGTCCGACGAGGACCAGGTGGCGTACTTCGAGATTTCTGGCATGCGCGGCGTTGACCCGGTCGCCGTGCGCCGCAAGGGTGCGCCGTGCAGCATCGAGCGTCTTCGCGGCCCAGCCGAGGTCGCGCGACGCCAGTGCGACTTCCGCCTCGGCGACCACGCACCGGGCGCGGGCCACCGCCTCCTTGGGGCCGAACGCCCGGGCAGCGCTGCGCAGGAGCGTCCTGGCCCTTGCATGCTCGCCGAGCTGCGCCATCGCGATGCCGCGAAGCGCCAGCGCCGGCGCGTCGTCCCGCAGGGCGACCCGCTTCAGTGCGCCCAGGGGGTCCCCCGTCGCCAGCGCACGTGCGGCGGCCGTGATCAGCGAGTCCATCGGAATCGCGTCAAAGTTGTAACTCTCGGTTCTGCCGGGGCCTCGCTAGCATTATCTCACGACTGACCATCCACGCCGGGAGATGACGATCATGACCGAAGCGACAGCAATCCAACCCAAGCACCCGACTGGAACGCGCGAGGAGTGGCTCGCCGCGCGTCTGAAGCTGCTCGAGGCGGAGAAGGAGCTTACGCGACGCGGCGATGAGCTGGCGCAGCGGCGGCAGGCCTTGCCCTGGGTTCGCATCGACAAGGAGTATCGGTTCGATACCGACGAGGGTGACGGTTCGCTCGCGGACCTCTTCCGCGGACGCTCGCAGCTCCTCGTCTATCACTTCATGTTCGGGCCCGACTACGCGGCCGGATGCCTCTCCTGCTCGGCGATCGCGGACGGTTTCAACGGATTCGTCGTTCATCTCGCGAACCACGACGTCACGCTGTGCGCGGTGTCGCGAGCCCCGTTGCCGAAGCTGCGGGCCTACAAGCAGCGGATGGGTTGGACGTTTCCCTGGGCCTCCTCGTCCGGCACCGATTTCAACTTCGACTTCAATATCGCGGTCACCGAGGCGCAGCAGCGGCGGGGTGGCAGCGAGTACAACTACCGGCGCACGCACGGGTTCGACGCGATACCCGATCCGCCGCCACGCCATCCGCATTCGGAGGCCTGCGGGACGGACCTCAAAACCTACCTGCGGGACCGGCCCGGCATGAGCGCGTTCGTGCTCGAGGGCGGGGTCGTTTATCACACCTACTCGACCTATGCGCGCGGGTTGGATGGCCTCTGGGGCATGCATCAGTGGCTCGACCGCGCTCCCCGGGGACGCAACGAGAAAGGACCCTGGTGGCTGCGCCACGACGAGTACGGTGCGCGCTGAGTCGAGTCATGGATGCGATGCCGATGGCAGGCGGGACGATGTCGATGGCCTGGATGCCGATGTGCGGCCAGAGTTGGATCGCCGCCGCGGCATCGTTCCTTGCCATGTGGACGGTCATGATGGCAGCGATGATGCTGCCGTCACTGGTCCCGATGTTGCGGCGTTACCGGCAATCGGCGGGCAGCGCGCGGGAGTTGCCGCGGGTGTTGCCGACCGCACTCGTCGGGGCGGGCTACCTGCTGGTCTGGGCGCTGCTCGGCGCGGCAATCTATCCGCTCGGTGCTGCGGTCATGGCACTCACGATGCGTTACCCGGCGCTGGCGGGCGCTGTGCCCATGGCAACAGGCCTGGTCGTAACGATCGCGGGCGTGCTGCAGCTCACCCGGTGGAAGGCGCATCACCTCGCCTGCTGCCGCGGCCGCCATTGCCGCGAGCCGGTCCAGTGCGGGCGCGCACCATCGGATGGTCCGTTCACTGCTCTGCGTCACGGCTTGCGTCTGGGGTTGCATTGCAGCCAGTGCTGCGCCGGCCTGACGGCAGTCCTCCTCGTCAGCGGGATCATGGACGTCCCCGCCATGGTCGCAGTGACGGCGGGCATTACGCTCGAGCGGCTGGCGCCCGCCGGTGAGCGCGTCGCACGCGCTATCGGAGTGGTCGTGGTCGGCGCCGGGATAATCCTGATAGCACGCGCAGCCGTGCTGTCATGAGGGAGCTAGCGGCCTTTGCGCGGCGGGGCTCCACGCGAAGTGGTGGACTGGTTGTAGGGATCGTAGCCGCCGCCTGCGTCGCGATCGGACTGGATGCGAAGCTCCTCGTCCTTCTTGTCCTCTACCTTGAGCTGCGGCTCCTCCAGCCTCCTCAGTAGCCGCGAGGTGCTGTCGATGAGATTTCGACCGGTGTCCTTCACCCAGTCCCATACGGCATTGCCGCGCTCGTCGTGCCGGACACGCCCGGAAGGCACTGTCTCCGGCGGCTTCGGCGGCGTGGATCCCGGCTTCGATTTTTGCGGAGGGTCCATAAAATGCGCCCACCCGACGTGCGGACACGTCCGGCTGGACTATAGCGGAGTCCCCGTAGGCGTACCACCGGACATAATGCGGCTCTGGTGCGCCGAGCCTCTTCCAAGGGGGTTGCAAGATGGGTCGTCCGGTTTTCGCCTGCACGTGCCTCACGGCCGCTTTGCTCGCGCTGGCGCCGCGGTTCGCCGCAGCGGCCACAAGGCCGGTCTCGCTCACCGACTACCGCATGTTGGTGCGCATATCGTCGCCGCGATTCTCGCCCGACGGCAGGCAGATCGCCTTCCTCACCCGCCGCCCCGATTTCGTGCACGACCGCTACGACGCGACGTTGCGCGTCATGTCGGTCGCGGGCGGTGAGGCTCGCGCCGTGGTGGTCGACATTGCGGATCTCGATATGCCCCGGTGGTCCCCCGATGGGCGCACGCTCGCCTTCATGGGCACGGTGGGTGACAGGAAAGCTCAGATCTACACGGTACCGGCCGCGGGGGGGACACCGGAGGAGCTCACCGATGCGCCGAATGGTGTCGAGCAGTACGCCTGGAGCCCGGATGGAAGCACCATCGCGTACGTGACTCCTGACGACTCACCGATCGGTGACAAGGACCGCCGCACCCATCACGACCTCTTCACTGTGCACGACGATGACTATCTGGTGGACAAGCCGCCCGTCCCATCGCACATCTGGCTCCTTTCGGTGCAGACCGACAAGGCACGTCAGCTCACCCGCGGATCGACCAGCGTGCTGGAGACCGCGCCGCCTATCGGCGGCGGCATCTCGGCGCCATCGTGGTCGGCGGATGGCCGCTGGATCGTGTACACCCGCCAGGCGGATGCCAATGACAGCGACTCTGACCTGACCACGATCGTCGCGGTAAATGTCGCAAGCGGTGAGGAGCGGCCGATCACCGATGCACGTACTTATGAATACTTGCCCCGGTTCGCGCCCAAGGGCGATGAGGTCGCCTATCTCTACCTGCACGGACCCGGCCCGGTCAGTGATGTGGACCTCTTCGTCGCCTCGCCCGGGGGCGGCGCGGCTCGCGACGTCAGTGCCGGTCTCGACCGGAATCTGCTCCCCGGCCTCGTGTGGTTGCCGGACGGCAACGGGGTGGTGGTAATGGCCGACGACCACATCACCAGCAAGCTCTATGTCCAGCCCCTGCGTGGCAACGGTCATGCGCTGGATCTCGGTGGCTTGAGCCCCTTCGAAGTGGCGGGCGCGGCCGATGGCGCGCTCGCAGTCGTTGCCGACAGCGCCACGCAGGCCCCCGAGCTCTACCTGTTGCGTACAGCGCAGAGCCGGCCTGAGCAGCTGACACACATCAACAGCGGTTTTGCCGCCTTTGCCTACCCCGAAAGCATCGAGGTGCAGTGGCGGGCGCCGGACGGCCAGCCCGACGACGGCATACTGACCTATCCCAATGGCTACCAGGCAGGAAAGCGCTACCCGATGGTGGTCTACAGCCACGGTGGACCCGAAGCCGCCTCCAGCGAGGGCTTCGATGCCGGCGAGATCGGGCCCCTGCGCGACCTGTTTGCTGCGAGCGGATTTCTCGTGTTCGAGCCCAACTATCGCGGCAGCGACAATCTGGGCAACGCTCACGAGCACGCCATCTACCGCGATCCCGGTGCCGGGCCGGACAGTGACGTGATCTCCGGCATCAGAATGTTGGAGGCGAGGGGGATCGTGGACTCCTCACGGATTGCGGCGGTCGGCCATTCCTACGGCGGCTACATGACGGCCTGGCTGATATCGCACCACCATTTCTGGCGCTGCGCAGTGGTGGCGGACGGTGCGGTGGACTGGACCGAGGAATACGAGCTGTCAGCTGCCGGCAACCTGGCCTGGACGCGCGACTCGCTGGGCGGCGGCCCCTGGGACAAGCAGAGTGCGGCGCTGTATCGCACCGGCTCGCCGATCACTTACGCGGCCGACATCACTACACCGACGCTGATTCTTTCCGGCACCGACGACACGACCGTGCCGATCACCGAGTCCTTCGCGCTCTATCACGCCTTGAGCAGCCGGCACATTCCGGTGAGGTTCATTGCAATCCCGGGGGCGCACCACTCGCCGCAGGATCCGGTGCATCGCGAGCTGTACTATCGCGCCATCGACGAGTGGGTGGTGGCACGACTCGGGTTGCGTTAGTGTATCTGCGTGTTGGCATTCCTCCTCTGGCTGATCCTTCTCGTGCTGTGCTGGCCGGTGGCGCTGCTGGCGCTCATTCTCCTGCCCATCGCGTGGCTCGTGTTGCTGCCGTTCCGGCTGCTCGGCATCGCTGTGGAGGGTGTCTTCGCGCTGTTGCGTGCGCTTCTGTTCCTGCCGGCCAGGATTCTCGGCGGCAGGCCATAACGATGGAACCGTCATGCGCGCCTCGACCGTCGAAGTGACATCGGTGAGCGCGCACAGTCCGGCGGCACGCGTGTGCCTGGACCGTTATTTCGACGAGCTTGCCGCCCGCTTTCCCGAAGGCTTCGACCTGGAAACCGACGGCGTGCCGGAGCTCGACGATTACATCCCGCCCGGCGGAGCCTTCCTCATCGCCCAGATCCTCGGCGAGCCTGCCGGCTGCGGCGCGCTGCGCACCTTCGCGCCTGGTATCGGCGAGATCAAGCGCATGTGGGTATCACCCGAGGTCCGCGGCCTTGGTGTGGGCCGCAGGCTTCTGGAAACGCTGGAGCAAACGGCACGGGAGCGCAACCTGCGCGCCGTGCGGCTGGACACCCATTCATCGTTGGCGGAGGCGCTGCAGCTCTACCGCAGCTCGGGATATCAGGAGATTCCCCGCTACAACGACAACCCGTACTCGCACCACTGGCTGCAGAAATCGCTCGGCTGAGCCGCTACCAGTATTGCAGCGGCAACGAGCGGAAGGATGCCGGGAACAGCCGTTTCAGACTCGCCACCTTCGGCACGTCGTTGACCTCGATGTAATCCAGGTGCGGGTTCTTCGTCATGAAGTCCTGTTGGCTGAGAGGCACAGGATTGAACGCCGGCAGCGGATCGAGGCGGGTCACGATCGGCGCGGGAAAGACCTTGGCCTGACCCAGCTGCGCGATGTACGCCTGCGCGATGCGGTGCTGCTCGTCGTTCATGTAGAAGATGTCGGAGCGGTATCCGGGACCGTCGTCGGGACCCTGGCGGTTGAGCTGAGTCGGGTCGTGCACCACGGAAAAGAAGATCTGCAGCAGCCGGCCGTAGCTGATCACTTTGGGATCGAATGTGATCATGACCGACTCCGCGCCGCCGTCTTCGTCACTGTGGCCACCGGTGAAGCCCGCGACCACCCGCTTGATGCCCTTCACGTGCTCGAAGATGCCCTGGGTTCCCCAGTAACAGCCTCCCGCGAGGACTGCTTTCTCGGAATTGCCGGACGGATTCGGGTCATCCACGGCCGGCGGCGGCAGCACCTTTGGAGGGGACTCCTGGCCCCAGGCAACGCAGCTGGTGAGCAGGAGAGCGGCAAGAGCGGGTAAGCGACGCATGATGGGTTCCCTCAGCATGTGCATGACCTCCGATCATCTTGCCGAACGTGCGGCCGGCGGGACAGGACCATTATCCGAAGGGCCGGACCATTATACGCCCGAACCCCCCTCTCCCTGGCCGACGGGCTGCGCGCCGAGCCGGGGCTGTGCCTGCCTCAGCGCCGATCTCAGCATCATCGCCGCGGCATACAACACCACGCATACCACGAGCCATCGCAACCAGAAGAGCGGCATGGTTTTCACCAGGTAGCCTGCGATCAGCACGGCCGGCGGGCCGCCGATCGCCAGTCCCAATGCCACCGCCGCGCTGTAGCGCCGCGTGCGCACGAAGCGGATGCCGCCGATCGGCATGAGGAAGGCGCAGGACCCCATCATGATGGGAAACGCCGCCCGCGGATCGAGGCCGAGCAGGCTCAGCATGATGAGGCAGGGCGCGTAGAGTCCTATTCCCAACGTCATCAGCGCGCCCAGAACCAGATTGCCGCCGATGGCCACCGCGAATCGCGTGCCGGAGAAAGCCGTGGCGGATCCCCCGACCGGCATCCAGTGCAGGTTGGCGGCGATGAAGAGGACAGCCGCGATGGCGAGAGCGGTGCCCATGCCTATCTGGATCGCGCGCCTCGGCATGCGTGCGACCAAGCCCGCGCCGAGCCACGCGCCCAGGATCGACGCGCCGATCATTGCGATGAGCAGCCGTGGGTCGACCGCGATTGCCGCAATGAAAATGAGCGCCTCGGTCAGGACCGGCAGCGCGTGACCGACGTTGAGCGTACCGGGGATATCCTCGTCCGATATCCGTCGGGTGAGCTTGAGGGCCGCGGTGGTGGGGGCGAAGTTGCCGATTCCGAGCGTGTCGAAGAAGTTGGTAACGAATCCCAGAGCGAGATCGAACAGCCCTGGACCCTCAGGCCGGGCGTCTGTCGCGGTCGTGCCGGCAGCCAGCCGCTGCTCGAGCTGAGGCCAGCGCCAGACGAACCAGAGCGTCACCGCCGCAAGCAGCCCGAGCAGGGCGCGCGTGATGCTGCCCACCGCAGGGGTCAGGCAACCGATGACTCCGATGATCGCGAGGCCCAGCGCGCCGAGCAGCAGCCGCAGTCCGCGACTCATGCCGTCCTCTTCGTCCGCCAACACGCTCTCATCCGCACCCCCGGGGGACGTTCACGGCGCATGCTACACCGTATACCATTGGCCTTTCGACGGCGGGCTCAATCGATCGGAAGAGGTCTCCTATGCCATCTCTGCAGGCCTCCGCAAGCTGCTCCTGGTCCGGCGTGCTCCCGGCCGTGACTACCCAGTTCGATGCCGACCTCAGGGTCGATCTTCCGGCCACCCGTGCGGTGCAGTCCGCTCTGGTAGAGGATGGCGTCCATGGTCTCGTGGTGCTGGGGACGTGTGGCGAAAACAATTCCCTGACTGCAGACGAAAAGCGCGCCGTGCTGCGCACCGCGGTGGAAGCGGCCGGTGGCCGCGTGCCGATCATCGCCGGGGTTTCGGAGCTGACGACTGCGGCGGCAGCGGCCTTCGCCAGGGATGCCGAAAAGCTCGGCGCGACCGCTCTCATGTTATTGCCGGCGATGGTGTACGTGCCGACTTCACACGAGCTGGAGTTTCACTTCCGCTCCGTGGCCGAAGTCACCCGGCTGCCGATCATGCTGTACAACAACCCGCCTGCCTACCGGGTGAGCATCGATACCGATACCCTGGGCCGCCTGGCGGATGTTCCCAACATCGTCGCCGTGAAGGAGTCCGCGCCGGATCCGCGCCGCTTCACGGATGTGGTCAACGCCTGCGGCGAGCGCTTCGTGCTGTTCGCGGGCCTGGATGACGTGGTCTTCGAAGGAATCACCCTCGGGGCCAGGGGTTGGATCTCCGGCCTCACCAACGCGTTCCCGCGCGAGTCGCTGGCGCTGTATGCAGCGCTGCAGGCAGGCGACCTGGAGCGCGCGCGCAGGATCTACCGCTGGTTCATGCCGCTGCTGCATCTCGATGCCGGCCACGATCTGGTGCAGGCCATCAAGCTGGCCGAGCAGATCATGGGTCGCGGCAGTGAAAGGGTGCGGCCGCCGCGGCTGCCGCTCAGCGGCGCGCGGCGCGAAGAGGTCTCGCGTCTGGTGGAGCGCGCCGCCGCGACCCGCCATCAGATCGCCTGACTTCGGGTCAGCGCCTGCCATCGCCCGCGATCACCCGCACTGCGCGGCGCCCCTACACGCAGGCGCGGCCGCAGCATCGGCGGCACGCTGCCTGCTGGCTCGGATGCGTCCTTGGGTTTGGGACAACGTGCACGAGGAGGCATGGTTATGGCAACGTTGAGCGGCATGAAAGTGGCCATCCTGGCGGCCGAAGGCTTCGAGCAGTCCGAGCTCACCGAGCCGAGGAAGGCGCTGCAGGATGCGGGCGCCGAGACCCGGGTGGTCTCGCCGGCCAAGGGCGAGGTGCAGGGATGGAAGCATTTCGACAAAGGTGAGCGCATCAAGGTCGACGTTCCGCTGGAGCAGGCCGACGCCGCCGACTACGACGCACTGCTGCTGCCCGGCGGTGTGGCCAATCCGGACCAGCTGCGCGCCAATCCCAAGGCCGTGCAGTTCGTGCGTGCCTTCTTCGAGACCGGCAAGCCGGTGGCCGCGATCTGCCATGGCCCATGGACGCTGATCGACGCCGGAGTCGTGCGGGGCCGCACGCTGACTTCCTGGCCCTCGCTCAAGACGGATCTCGTGAATGCCGGCGCAATGTGGGTCGATCAGGAAGTCTGCGTCGATCACGGACTGGTTTCCAGCCGCAAGCCGGCCGACATCCCCGCATTCAATCACAGGATGATCGAGGAGTTCGCCGGCGGCAATCGCGCGCGCGCAGCTGCGGCGGCGCGAGAGCCAGCGGGAGCGTCTACCCGACCGCACTGAGTGCGGCCCGCGATGATCAGGGACGGCGCCCGGGCGGCGGGTGAGGGGAGCGGCATGTTATGATCGGGGCCACGTTCCAGGCCGCGGCTGACGGGTCGCGGCACACTGCCAGCCCGATCGCCGCGCATGATTTTCGAACTTAGGATTGTTCTTCGCAACCTGATCCTGCCGCCCTCCTGTCTCTTCGTCCTCGGCTTCGCCGGACTGCTGCTGGTACGGCGGTATCGCGGCCTCGGCACGACGCTCGCCGCCATGTCTCTCGCCGGACTCTGGCTTCTCTCGACGCCCGTGGTCGCGGGTGGCCTGCAGCGGATGACGGAGCATTACCCCGCTCTGGACCTTTCTCGCCGTGTGTCTGCGCAAGCCATCGTGATCCTGGGCGGGGGCGGATACCGTGCCTACGCGCCCGAATACGGCGGCCCGGCACCTGAATATGCGCTGTATGACCGCCTTGCCTACGGAGCGTATGTCGCCCGCCACACCGGCCTGCCCGTGCTGGTGACCGGCAACGGTATGGAAGCTGTCACTATGAAAGCCTCGCTCTCGCGCGACTTTGGCGTGCAGACAAAGTGGCTGGACGAGTCGGCGCAGGACACATACGACAACGCGCACGATTCCGCGCGCATCCTTCATGCTGCAGGCATCCAAGACGTCGTCCTGGTCACGAGCGACACGCATCTCTGGCGCGCCGCTCACGAGTTCGAGGCTGCCGGCCTCGGCGTCGTACCTGCCCCGGCCGACGTCTGGGCGCCGCAGGATGGCGGGCGCCTGCCTTATCTGCCGAGACCCAGCGCGTTGCTGCAATCGTGCGAAGCGGTCTACGCGCTCGTGGCTGAAGGGGTTCGGGACCTGCTGCTGACGCTTCACCTGAGACATGTAGTCCGTTGATCGACGCGGGCATCGAGGTCTATCGTTCGTTCCGGCGGCGAGACTGCGAGGACCGCGCCTTCATGTTGGGGGCCGTGGGCATCGCCAGCGCGATCGTGCTGCGCGGCGAGCAGTTCAGCCTGGAAGTTGCCGATCCCGACGCCCAGCGGGCGATCGGTCATCTGACTCAGTACGAGGCGGAGAACCGCCCGCCCGAGGCGATGCCCGTAGCCCCTCCGTTGCACCCCCTCGCTTGGGTAGGATGCGTGGGGTATACGGTGTGGCTGTTGGGCGTGGCGTACGCCATTTCCAACGGCCTCGTCAGGCTCGATGCATTCCATGCGGGTGACCTCGACGCAGCGCGTGTACAGGACGGACAGTGGTGGCGCGCATGGACTGCGCTCACGCTGCACTTGAGTGGCCCTCACATTGCCGCCAACCTGGGCGCCGGCATCTGGTTTGGCTACCTTGCCGGACGCCAGCTCGGCGTAGGTGTCGCATGGCTTCTCATCGTGGCGGGTGGCGGGATCGCCAATCTCCTCGAGGGGCTCCTCGCTGCGCCGTGGCATCAGTCGGTCGGCGCGTCCACCGCGGTCTTCACGGCATTGGGGCTGATGTCGGCATATACCTGGGGCGAGCGTCTCCGGCCATCGCAGAGTTGGGTCCAGCGCTGGGGCCCGCTGGTGGCCGGCATCAGCCTGCTCGGCTGGCTCGGCACCGCGGGCAAGGAGACTGACATCATGGCCCACTTGCTCGGCTTCGGGATCGGTGTGCTGCTCGGTGCGGCTGCAGCGCTTCCCGCCGCCAGGCGACGCCTGCACGACCTGCCTCAGTGGCCAGCCGGGCTCGCTGCGATCGCCATCATGGCTGCTGCCTGGGGACTGGCGCTCGCAAGCTGAGCCGGCGGGGCTCCCGACTCAGGGCCCCTCGACGCGATAGCCCATGCGCCGGAACGTCGCGAGCGTGCCGTCAGACCCCAGCAGCAGGTCCATCGACTGCAGCGCGAGCGTCGTCCGGTTCTGATCGAGGGCCTGCAGCGCGGCGGTCATCCACTCCTGCTGCGCCTGCGCCACGAGCGTGCGCACGCGCGCCGATCCTGACACCGCCTCGAGGCACCTGGCGCGATTGTCGGTGTGCGGCAGGCGGCGCAGCAGTGCGACGTCGCCAAGGGCCCAGGCACGCGCCCGCGCCTGCATCGGGCCGACATCAGTCTCCAGGCGCGTCACCACGGATTGCAGACACGCGATCTCCGCTGAGCGCGGAATCCCGGTCAGGTCCCGCATGACGTCGACAGGATCCTTCACGAGAAGCTTGTCCCGTTGAACGGGGACGCCCTCCTGCCGCGCGAGCTCGAGCACCGTTCGTTGGATGTCGTTGTGTGGAGTCAGGTCGGAGGCAGTCAGTGCTTCGTCGTACAACCGTCTTGCCGCGAGGATCGGGCGCAGTTGCTCGATGCGATGATCGTGCGGCGCGAAGCGCAGCTTGAGTGCGCCGAAGCGGGCGTAGAGGGGCGGTGGCAGCACGGCCTGCAGCGGCAGGCGGCCCGGATTGGTCTGTGCCTTCCGCCACAGGGCATAAAGATGCACTGCGGTAAAGGGATGGAAGCCGATACCCACCGAAGGCCATGCGGGGATCACCTCCTGGGTTTGCCGCAGCAGTCCCTGGATGTCTGCCGTTTGCCAGATCATGCGCCTGGGCAGCGGCGTCACCGTGCCCAGCACCCAGAGTACGTGGCCATTTTTGCTGACACGCCAGAGTTTCGGGCCGAGATACCGCCCGGAGATGACCACCTGCAGGGGCGCGGCGACCTGCGCGGCCGTGTCTTTCTGGGCGGCGGCGGCCCCGGATACCATCGGATACAGGAGTACAACGGCCGCGATGAGGGCGGCGATTCTGCGCGCCATGCGTGTTGCAGTCACCCGAGCCGCCGCAGAATCAATTGTTCGTGGGCGGCGCCAGCGGCGCCACTTGCGTCGTGCGGTCGTAGACGCGGGTGAAGGTGAACTTGGTCCTGCCGCCTGTGAGCCGTACCGTCATCGTGAGCCTGCCCTCCTTGGTCAGGCCGTAACTCTGGATGAGTTCCGAGCCCCACTGCGGCTTGGTGTCGATCACGTAGTCGGCGCCCTTCCAACCCGATATCTGCTCGGCATAGCCCTGCTCCGCGGTGATCTCGCTCTCGAGGCCGGGCGTGTACTCCTCGGAGGAATCGCCTGACACGACCGTGAAGGCGTCGGAGCTGACCTTGATCTTGAGGTAATCGCCTCGCGGTACGCTCGACATCAGCTGCGCAACCGGCGAAGAAGCAGGAGCCGGCCCGATGGCCAGTCCCTGTCCGCCGCTCTCCGGCCCTGAGGAGCTTTCGTCTTGCGTGGGCGCGCCACCTCCCTGCCGCCGTCTGCCGTAACTACCGGGCCCCGGCTGCTGATCACCGCCGCTGCCGTGACGCCTCTTGGCGCCCTGTGCACGCAACTGGCCGACCGCCTTGCCCAGGTCATCGCTGAGCGCGGGATCGAGCTTCCAGTCGCCCGCAAGACGCACGCCGGGCGGCGGTTCCGAGGACAACCGCATCGATGTGCAACCCGCCAGGACGGCGGCAGCTACGAGAGCGCTGACGCATAGCGGGACTTGGGCGGCGGGTGACGGCATCGGATGCTCGGGACTGAGGCGACTAGGTACAGCGCGGAGTTCGACCGCCGCGTACGCGACTAAGTTCTGGAAGCCGCGGCACGTGACGCCAGCACTTCGATGCGTTTCCAATCACGCGCCGCCAGGGCGTCTGCAGGCGACAGCCAGGAGCCTCCGGCGCACAGCACGTTCGGCAGATCGAGATAGGATTTCACCGAATCCTGCGTAATGCCCCCGGTAGGGCAGAAGTGAGCCTGCGGGAACGGGCCGGCGAATGCCCTGAGCATCGCCGTGCCGCCTGCGGGACCGGCCGGAAAGAATTTGAAACAGCGATAGCCGGCGGCCAGACCTTGCATCAGCTCCGACGCAGTCGCCACCGCGGGCAGATAGGGAATCGGCGCAGACGCTGCCGCGGAAAGCAAGGCCGGGGTAGCTCCAGGTGAGATCGCGAAGGTGGCGCCCGCGCTGGCTGCAGCTCGCAGGTCTTCTGTGGAGAGCACGGTTCCCGCACCTACGGCGATTTCAGGTACGTGCCGCGCAATCGCTTCCATGGCGGCCAGCGCCGCAGGAGTTCGCAGCGTGATCTCGACCACGCGGATGCCGCCGCGCACGAAAGCCCGCGCCAGCTGAGGGGCGAGCTCCGCCTCCTCGATGGTGACTACCGGCATGACCGGCGACAGCCTCAGGATTCGCTCGATTTCCGCGCTGGGGGACATGGCTCCTACTCGATATTTTGCCTGCAGCCGATATCGTGCAGCAAAATGGCGTCATGCGACAGCGGGCGCTACAAACAGTTCTACTGGTTCACGCCATCGAGCAGAGCGACCTGGCCGGGGACGCCCTGTCGCACGAGGACCGCGCCCAGGCAAGCCGCGAGGCGGCCGATGGCCGTGCACTGCCTGCGGCCGATGATCCGCCTGCGCAGCTCGACGGTCGCTCGGAACGCTTCCTCGCTCGGCGCGCGGACGCGCTGCTCGTGCGCCTGCGTGTGCGATCGCCGGGCGTGGATCGCGTCCTCGCCGCCGCCGGCGGCTCGACCGGTCTCGACCGCACGCTGCTGCTGCTCGGGTTTCTCCTGGGTGTGGCGCTCGCCTTCGCGGACGGCGGCGGCCGGATCGACGTCTTCGCCTATCCGCTCATCGGTCTCGTCGTCTGGAATCTGATCGCCTACATCGTACTGATCGTCAGGGCGTTCCGGTCTCCGCGGCAAGGCGATCAGCCCGCGGCTGTCGCCGCGGCTCCGGCGGCTGCGGCGGTGCAGCACGACGGCTTCTTCAGGCGCTGGCTCGCCCGGACCTATGCCAACCGCGTTCGCGCGCGCATCGAAGCGTTGATCTCCCATTCCATCGGATTCAACGCACCGCTCGCACCGGGGCTGCGGCGCTTCGCAGCCGACTGGTGGCAGGTCGGCCGGCCGCTGTTCCGCGAGCGCTCACAGCGCATCCTGCACCTCGCAGCCATTCTCGTGGCGATCGGTCTCATGGTCGGTTATGCATTGCGCGGCTGGATACTGCGTCAGGCTGCGGGCTGGAGTGCCTCCGTCTTCGGGCCCGCGAGCGCCCATACCGTGCTGGCGACCCTATATGGTCCCGCGTCCGCGGTCTCGCGTGCCCCCATCCCATCGGCCCACGACGTGCAGGCGCTTATGTGGTCGGGTCCGAAAACAGGAGGCGGGCCGGCGGGACAGTGGGTGTATCTCATCGCCTGGACGGCGCTGCTCTACATCGTGCTGCCGCGCCTGATCGCAGTGATCATCACCACCCTGAGCCTCTGGCGCCACGCGATGACCTTGCGGACACCAGCGTCCTTCTCCGGATATCACGCAGCTGTGCTGCGCTCGCTGTCCGCGGCGTCTGAATCCCCCCCGACCGCGCCCAGCGGCTGAGCTCAGAGGCGGCTGGGTCCTCGGGCCGCGCCTTCGAGAAAGGTCAGGCGGCGATTGCCGGCATCCAACCGCACCCGCACCCCGAGCGGCACCGCTTGATTATGGGCGCCATGACCGATCGGGAAACCTGCGGCGCAGGGAAGCCCCGTTGCGGCTGTCAGCTCGCGCAGCACGTCGGCGCTCGAGTAATCGGCGTCCTTCTCCTCGCAGCCGATGAGCTCGCCGAGCACGATGCCGCGCACCTGACGGAATACGCCCGCCAGCGCAAGATGGGTCCACATCCTGTCCAGCCGGTAAGGGCGCTCGCCAATGTCCTCGAGGAGGAGGATGGCGCCCTCGAGTGGCGCGAGGAACGGAGTGCCGATCAGCCGGGTGAGCACCGAAAGGTTGCCGCCGAGAAGCGGCCCTTCGGCCGCGCCGTCGACATATGTTTCCGCGCCGGTGAGGTCCGCGGCGGGCGCTTCGGCCTCGAGAAGCTCGAACATGCGCGCATGCGTATGCGCCTCGAGCCGCGAGAGTTGGGTGAGGACGGGCCCGTGAATGCTGACGAGACCCTGCCGCTGCAGCAGCTGGTGCAGCGCGGTGATGTCGGAGAAGCCGATCACGGCCTTCGCTGCCGGCGTGATGCCGTCGAGCCGGGCGAGCAGCCTCATCATTCCGTAGCCGCCGCGAGCACAGAAGATGGCCCGGGAACCGGTATCCCCCAGTGCGGAAACGAGCTCGGACAGCCGCCGCTCGTCGCTGCCCGCGAGATAGCGATGCCGCGTCAGCATTCCGGGGTCGTAGTGGACCTGGTAGCGCCGCGCGATGACCTCGAGGCCGGCCTCGAACGCGGCGCGATCGAAAGGACCTGCCGGCGCGACGGCAACGACCGGATCACCCGGCCGCAGGGCGGGGAAGGTGCGGTAGCGTGGCGTAGTAGAGGGCATCGGGCAGACGGTGCGAATCTCGCGCCGCATTCTCGCCCAGCGCCGTTCGAAAGCAAGTAACGAAGGCGGCACGGGCCCTGTCTCCCGGGGCCGCGGTGATTCGGCGACGGATGGCGGGTGCCCGGCAAAATCGCCGGTACCGATTGGGGTGCCATCAGGCGTCCCGGGCAAAAGCTCGGGACGCAGCCGAGCAACCGCCGCAGGCGACTTCGGCCGACGGGTCAGTCGGCGAGCGCCTTGAGGTCGCGCAGGAGAGCCGCGCGCCCACGCTCGAGCTGGTCCAGCCGCCGGGCCGCATCGCGCAGCGCCGTGAGGTTCTTCACCGGCGCCTCGTGCAGCCGTCGATAAGTGGTGCGCGCGACCAACCACTGGCGCGTGGTCGTGGCGAAGTGCGCTGCCAGATCGCGGCGCTGGGTAATGACGTAAAGCGGACTGATTGGCATGGCGGGCGGAGATTGCCACTCGTTCATGACAGGCGTACTACAGTCCGGAGAGCAAGCTGTGTTCCAGTACACGGTTTAGCCTCTCAGTCGAGCGGATTGGGCCGGCGTGCGAGGCGGGCGAATTGCGCCTTGCGCTCACGGAGCTGCTCGCGCCAGGCCGACAGCATGCAGCCGCCGACCACGCCGAGGACCAGAGCCAGGGCCGAAATATTGCTGTTGTCCCGCGCGAGCGTCGTGAGCGTGCGCGGCACGGATGTCAGAATTTCCAGGTGCATGGATGAACCCCCGTGCGATGTGCGTTGAACATAACACCGTGCCGATGGGGCCGGGGAGTCTCCGGATGGCGACTTTGGTCCCGTCTCGAAAAAAACTTGAACCACTTCGCAGACGAAATTCCGCAGAAAGAGCCAGGGCGCAGACGTCGCAATTCGTTTGCCGCCGCTCGTCGTCCGAAATTGCCGCTCGTCTTCACAAACATCTCGGGGTGCCCCGTTGCCTCACCGCGGCCCACACCCGATGCGCTCGCTCGCGCAGCGGAATGTGCCTGCCACTTCCTGTGCCTCTGCTTCCTCTACGCTTCTATCAGAGCAAAATGCTTCTGAATGAGCGCTGAATCCCACGCCGGGAATTTTTCCTAACCGCGCGCCAAGCTCGAGCCGCGATCCCGAAAAAGCCCTGCCACCGCTCGCCGAAGCCGGTCTCGGCTACCGGCTGCGCGCGGACGAGAAGAGCTGAAGCCGCGCCGTCAACCCCGAACCGATGCGATTGCCTCGAGCACATCTTCCATGCCGGCACGGATTTCCTGCGGCGTCTGGCTGGCGTAGCCGAGGCGCAGGTGAGTGCCCGCGCCGGCGGCGAATCGATATCTTGATTCCGGCTGTACGAACACCTTCCGTCTGCCGGCTTCTCGCGCAACTGCGTCCGTGTTGACGCCGCAGCTCAGCCACAAGGCCATCCCCCCGTCCGGTACGGTCCATTCGAGGGGCAGCCCGGCGCGGCGCCCCGCGGTGAGGGCGTCCACCAGCGTGTCGCGGCGCTCCTGATAGACGCGGCGCATGCGCCGGAGGTGCCGCTCGAATCCGCCGCTGTCGATCCAACGGGCAACCGCATCCTGAAGGAAGATGTTGTTCTGGCGCGTCATGATGGTGCGCAGGCTGACGAGCGGCTGGTAGATCCGTTCGGGCACGGCCAGGAATCCCAGCCGCATGGACGGCAGCATGACCTTTGAGAGCGTGGAGGTATAAATGACCAGCTCACAGGGATCGTTGCTAGCGAGGGGAGCTATCGGGTGCGAGCGGAAATGGAACTCGTGGTCGTAGTCGTCCTCGATGATCGGAACGCCGTGGCGGCTCGCCAGCTCATAGATGCGCAGGCGCCGCTCGGCCGGCAAGGTGACGGTCGTCGGGTACTGATGATGCGAAGTCAGGTAGATGAGGCGGATCGGCTCCCGGCCCAATGCCGCCTCGAGCGCTTCCGGGACCATCCCTCGGGCATCGAGTTTCACGGGCACGAGGTCGGCGCCGGCTGCCCGGAAGGCCTCCCAGGCAGGAGGGAAGCCCAGCTCATCCATCGCGACCTTGTCCCCGGGCTGCAGCAGCAGCTGCGCGACCAGATACATGCCTTCCTGGGAACCATGCGTCACCAGGATCCGGCGACCCGTGAGAGCGCGGACGCGCCGCAAATACAGACTCAATCTCTCGATGAATTCCGGATGTCCCGCCGGATCGCCGTATCCGCCCAGGCCAGTCGGCGCCTTGCGCAGGGCCTGCGCCACACACGTGCGGAATTCATCGTAGGGAAAGAGGCGCAGGTCCGGTACGCCGCCGGCAAAGGCATAGCGGTAGCGCTGCGAAGAGTCGAGTCCCACTCTGATCGCGCCGACGTTCCGTACGACTCGCCACCTGAGCGTCCTCGGGCTGCGGGGTGCAGATCGGCTGGCGCGGGTTCTGAAGAATTCCGAGGGTAGAACGGCCGCCACCCTGTGCGCGCGACGCTCGCCTCCCTTCAGCCAACCCTCCGCAACCAACTCGTCGGCCGCAGCGCTGACCGTATGGCGGTGCACGGCCAGCATCACGGCGAGGCGCCGGCAGGAAGGCAGGCGCTCGCCCGGCTTCAGCCGGCCGCTCTGGATGGCTTGACGCAAGCCCTCTGCGATCCGCAGATAACTCGGGCGTGTGTCTTGCGGGATCGACAGGTGGAAATCCAACACGGATCCGGTCTCCGAATCTGGTATAGGACAATCACGGAATCTGGCACTTAATACTATACCAGACCTGCGCGATCATCATTTCGCCCCAACGGAGCGAGAGTCGGACATGATCGCCCAGATCTGGCGCGGCCGGACGCGAGACGACGACCGCAATGACTTCACCAACCTGCTGCAGGCACGGATCCAGGCGGAGGTGGCAAGCTCGAGCGCCTGTCGCGGCGCCTACGTGTTGCAGCGTCAGATCGAGGGCGGTCAAGCCGAATCACTGGTTCTGACACTGTACGACCCTACGTCGCTTGGCGGCTCCAAGCACGAGCAGACTCCACAACCGTCACCTCCTTCCGACAAGGAAGCGCGCCTCCTTCTCGGTTGCGACCTGACTTCTGCACGCTACGACGTGATCATCGATCCGCAACGTGCGCTGCTCTACGCGGAGCTTCGCCGCCGGTTTCCGTTGCGATTCGCCGGCCCGCGGTGATCCGGAAGCTGCGGAACCCCGGAACCGGGTCCCTGGCCTCCGATTTCTGGCATCATCCCCGCGGTCCGCATCAGTGGCCCCGGCCGCGGTCGCTTACACTCCGCCATGCGCACTCGAGTCAAAATATGCTGCATGGCCTCTCTCGAAGAGGCGCGACTCGCCGTTCAGGCGGGAGCCGATGCGGTTGGATTCGTCGGTCCGATGCCTTCAGGGTCTGGCCAGATGGCCGACGATGAGATTGCCGAAATCGCAGCCTCCGTGCCCCCGCCGACCGCGACTTTTCTGCTGACCTGCGAAGTCAACGCTGCAGCGATCGCTCGGCACGTCGAGCGTACGCGGCCTTCCGTCGTGCAGGTGGTCTCTCACATCGAGGTCTCGGAGGCGGCCAAGCTCGCTGCGCTGCTACCCGCAACGCGGCGCGTGCAGGTGATCCACGTTGAGGATGCGCGCGCACTGGATCTGATCGAAGGTTACGCGCCGTACATTCACGCGTTCCTCCTCGACTCCGGCCGGCCCGGGCTTGCGATACCCGAGCTCGGCGGGACGGGACGTGTCCACGATTGGGGGATCAGCGCGGAGTTCGTGCGCCGCAGCCCGCATCCGGTATTCCTGGCGGGCGGTTTGTCGCCGGCGAATGTAACCGACGCGATCCGCCGCGTGCGGCCCTTCGGAGTGGATCTGTGCTCCGGCGTGCGCACCGACAGGCGACTGGACCCGAACAAGCTCAGCGCATTCATGAAGGCGGTGCGCGAAGCAGACCAGGAGCAATCATGAGTCACCCCAAAGGCACCTCACCGGATTCGTATCCCTATGCGACCCACCTCGACGTCCTGTTCCGGCACCTGCAAAAGATCGACGTCCCCGGACTCGTGGATGGAGTGAAGGATCAGTGGTACAACCAGACCTTGTGCCAGGTGAACGGCTCAGTGGTCCGCCTCGGGGTGATGCAGGGCGAATATCACTGGCACAAGCACGAGGAAGACGACGAGTTCTTCTTCTGCCTCGACGGTCAGTTTCTAGTGGATCTGGAAGACCGTACGGTCGTTCTCGAGCCGCGTCAGGGCTTCGTAGTGCCCAAGGGCGTCATGCACCGGACGCGTGCGCCGCAGAAATGCGTGATCCTCATGGTCGAGAATGCCGGCATTGTCCCGACCGGCGATTGATGTGCCGATCGGTCTGCGCGGCTGAGGAACCCGTATCCCACACAACATGAGGTTGTGGGATACGGAGCGGAAATGCGCTAAGATTCGTATCCCTCAAAGATGATTTCGGTGGGATACGAGCCATGGCTTCTCTTGTTGCGCCGCACGAAAGGGCACTCACACTGCTTTTCACCGAGCTGGCGAGCGCCGCAGCGCGCCAGAGCGAGGCATTTCTAGGAAGCCCGGGCTCGCTCGCAGAGCGAACTAATGAAACCGGTACTCGATACTGGGTTCATCGGTACTCGGATGCCGCCGCTCGGCGCCACGAGCAGTACCTCGGCAAGTCCGACGATCAGCCTGTCACCGCTCGGATTGCCGCTTTGCGTGAGCGGATCGACGCCGCCAATTCCGCGATCGCCGGCATCAGGCTGCTTGCACGTGCCGGCTTCGCCACGGTAGACCGCAAAACCTACGCCACCTTGGCCAGCCTGCACAACCATGGGCTCTTTCGTGCCGGTGCTCTGCTCATTGGGTCGCATGCATACGGTGCATTGCTCAATGCCATCGGAGTTCGTGCCGCAGCGTACTCGACCGAGGATGTCGATATTGCGCGCCGGGCACAGCTGGCGGTGTCGGGCGTGCCGCCCTTCATCGAAATGCTGCGCGAAACCGGCCTCGAATTCTTTCCCGTTCCCGCGCTCCACCGGCGTGCGCCGTCCACGTCTTTTGCCGAGCGCGGAGGTTCGCGCCTGCGCGTCGACCTTCTCGTTCCGTCGCCGGACGAGAACTATCCGACACTGCCCATTCCTGAGCTCGGGGCCCACGCCAAAGGATTGCCCTATCTGGCCTATTTGTTGGGCGCATCACAGGAGGTGCCGCTACTCAGCCCTCACGGAGTCGTCCTCGTGCGCGTTCCGGTGCCGGAACGCCTCGCAGTGCACAAGCTCGTCGTCTCGCAGCTCAGAAGTACCGCGAGCGCCAAGCCCGAAAAGGACCTCCGCCAGGCGGCTACTCTGACTGAGGTCCTCGCCGAGCGCTTCCCCAACGCAATTACGGACGCGATCGATGCACTCCCCAAGAGTGCTGTGCGCTACGCGATGCGCGCGACGAAGGCGTTGGAACGTCACCTGCCCCAATCGGCGGAAAGTGCCTGGGAGGAGTTGAAGTCTCTGTCGGCGCGCTGATCAGGAGTGCCGGCGCCGATCCGCCGACGTGCCGCCGCCGGGACAGGGCAGCCTCGGCCGCCCAGGCATCGAAAACGGGACTCAGGTCAGGGAGACGATCAGCTTCGCCGAGTGGCTGCGCCAGTTGATCGGGATGATGAAGGAGCGTTGCCCGGGCTTCTGCGGGACCGCGGGCTTCTCGCCGGTCAGCACGCTCGGCACCGAGATGACGAAGTCGCGGCCGAAGTCCCGCCGCGCGTTGCCGGAGATGGTGTTGGCCACCTCACCGACCAGGTCGCGCATGGTCTCATGGCTGAAATCGTTCTCCTGCATCTTCATCAGGAGCACGGTGAGCATCGCGCGTGGCGCGGTGAAGTACACGACTCCCTCGCGCTTGCCAGAGATGCTGATCATACCCGTGTAATCGTGTACGGAGGGTGCCCCTTCCATGAGGTACGGCGAGCCGATGGTGGCCGGCTGCTGCGCCGCCACCTCGAAGTAGTTCGTCGTTCCATCGACGAAAGTCTTCAGCTCCTCTTCCCGCAACATCTGCCCGCTCTCCGCCTCGGCCTCAGGACATCAACTCCGCGATCGCCTCATTCAACTGCCGGTCGGTGAACGGCTTGTTGAGAAAGCCGTTCGCCCCGCGCTCCATGGCTTCGACCGCGGTCGCCTTGTCAGCGAGCGCCGAGATCACCAGGATACGCACTGCCGGTTTCAATTGCACTATCTTCGAGATGCATTCTATGCCGTCCATCTGCGGCATCGTCAGGTCCATGGTCACCATGTCGGGGTCGGTCTTGCGGAACATCTCCAGCGCCTCGACCCCATTGCCGGCCGTGCCGACCACCTCGAGCTCTTCGAACTGCTGCGAGCGCTCGATCCGCCGCCGCATGATGTTCGAGTCGTCCACGATGAGGAGCTTGAGCGATCGCCCGCCACCCCCGTTGTTTTGACTGCTGCCCATCCGCGCCCCCATTCCTCAAGCCACCGCCGAGCTCGCCGCTTCGGCGGCGGGCAGCACGATCTTGAAGCGTGTGAAGCGGCCTGGGTTCGTGCTTACCCCGATCTTGCCACCTAGACCGTAGACTGTACGTGCGACGACGTCCATGCCCACGCCTCTTCCAGCGTCCATTGTGACCTCATCCTGGGTCGAGAATCCGGGACGGAAGATGAGAGCCATCGCCGCACGGGTGTCCATGGAAGCCGCTTCCTCGGCTGTAATGATGCTCTTGCGCACCGCAGCATCCTTCAATGTCTGCGGCGAGATGCCGGCGCCATCGTCCTCGAACACCAGCTCGTAGCCTTCGCCCGAGCGGCGGAAGTCGACCCGCACAGCACCTACGTCGGATTTCGCCATCGCGCGGCGCGTCTCGCTCGGCTCGATGCCGTGGACCGCAGAATTGCGCAGCATCTGAATGATGCAGTCCTTCACGGTGGCGATATAGGGGGGCGGCACGTCGCCAAGTCCGGAGACTGTCAGCCTGAAGGGCTTGTGATGATCCTTTGCCAGCTTGTCGGCCAGGGCCTGCAGCGTGGGCGACATGTCCTCACCCGTGCGGCGGCCGCCCTGAGGGGACTTCGGCGCACGTGTCTGGGTGGCCGGGGCCGGGGCCGCCCCGGGCTCTTTCAGCGCGGTGAGCCGTGTGGCCATCTCCCGCACCCCACGGAGGTGCGCCAGCAGGTCGTCGAGCTTCAGCACCATCGGCAGGAAGTCGTTGCCGGAGAGCTCCGCCCGTTTCTTGAGCTCGCTGACCATGTCTTCCAGGTGATGCACCCGATGGGCGATGCTCATCAGATTCAGGGCCGAAGCCTCGCCCTTGATCGAGTGCAGCTCGCGGAACAGGCCGCCCAGCTTCTTGCGGAACTCGGCGTCGGTGCGCGCCGGCTCCTTGAGGATCGCATTGATGAGCTGCAGCCCCGTCTCGGTGGTATCGAGGAAGGAGCCGAGCTGCAGCGGATCGACGTGCAGCATGCCGACCATCATGTCGACCTGCGCGTTCGCGTTCTCCTGCGCCTCCTGCAGCTCCTTCGCCAGCAGCACGTTGGAAGTGATGTCACCCACGGAGCACAGCACGTGCTTGACGCCCCCTTTGGGGCCGACCACGCGGTGGAAGTCGAACTGCAGGTAGCGGGTCTCTTTGCCGCCCCGCCCGTTGTCCATGGAGACCTCGAGCTGCCCGAGCGGGTTGATGCTCTTCATCAGGTTCTCGTGCGCCCGATCGCCCCAGAGCAGCTTGATGTACTTCATCGCCGTCGCGAGGGTGTCGGGCGGCACCCGCTCCTCGAGCAGCTGCTCGAATGACAGGCCGGCGAAATCGCTGCGGCCGAAGATGCGCGTCAGCGCCTCCGACCAGACCGAGCCGATCTTGTAATCGGCGTCGAGCAGGAAGAAGCCCTCGCGCACGGTCTTGAGGATGTCGCGCGTCTGCTCCTGCGCCTCGTGTGCGGCCCGCGCGTGCCGGGCCCGGGTCAGCTGCAGATATGCGGCGGCAAAAGCGAGTGCCAGCGCGGCGAGCACACCGCCCGAGAGCAGTGCCCGCAGGCGTGCGGCTGCGCCGGAGCTCTGCGCCTCCAGCGAGCGGGTCACCGCGGCGAGCTGCTGATGCAGCTGGTCGACGTTCTGCTTCGCGAGCAGCTGCGCCTGGCGCACGTTGGTGTAATACATCTTGCCGCTCTCGGACAGCGAGCTGCCGGAGTCTGTGTCGATGTACGGTTCGCCGGAGAACGCGATCACCGGCGCGAGCACCGGACTGTATTCCTGCCACATCCGCAGCGCCTCCTGCAGCTGCGGCGAATCCAGATCGCTGCGCTTGGCGAGCAGCTGGATGTCGTCGTTGAAATGCTCCGCAGTGGCGGCAAGCTCGCCGTGCGCCTGTCCTGTGTACTCGCGCGTCTCCAGCCGCTCACGCAAGGCCGTCAGCTGCTGCGAGATGACACCCGGGTACGTCTGCAGCTCGCTCGCCTTCTGCAGCGCGGTGATGCTCGAGCGGATCTGCGTGGCCAGCCTGAAGCCGGCGAGCAGGGCGAGGCCCATGACCACGGCGAGGACCGTGCCTACGCCAGCGGTCAACAGCCGGCGATTGCGATCTGCGCCTGCGACTTTCATGTTGGTTCTTCCTGGCGGCCCTGAGGACTAGTTCGGCAGCTCGAACCGGATGCGCGTGCGCACGGGCACCTCGACCGGCTCACCGTTGTATTTCGCGGGTTTGTAGCGCCAGCGCCTGATGGCGTCGGTCGCGGCACGATCGAAGACACCGGGCGGGGTCGACTCGGTCACCTGCACGTCCTTTGTATACCCCTTCTTGTCCACGACGTACTGCACTGTCACGCTGCCGCTGACCTTGTCGTTCAGCGCGCGATCGGGATACTCCGGTGGCACATAGCGCGTGCGCTGCAGCTTGGCTGCGAGCGCCGACAGGTCCGGCGGCGCGGCCGACTGCTGCTGGGCGCGCGAGCTCGAGCCCGAGCGACGAGCCGCCGCAACGGCGGCCGCACTGGCGCCCCAGCTGGCCGCGGCCGAGAGATCGGCATTGGCCTGCGCGGTTTCGCCGGAGCGTATCTCGGAGCGGGCTCGCGTGATCAGCTTGCCGGCCAGCACGCCTCTATCCTGCGCCGCGGTGGCCAGCGCCGACCCCGTGGGATGGCTGTCCTGCAGCTGCTGCAGGTAATCCGCAGCGCTGTCGCCGGCCGGGGAGGTCAGGGCACCGCCGCTCAGGCGCTCGCCGATGAGGGCCACGAGGTGGTCAGTCTTCACGCGCGCGGCCTTGGCCTCTGCGCTTACCAGCTGCCGCTGAAAGTCCGCCACGTCGGCTGCTGACGCGCCACTAGCACGTGCGTCGGCCAGCCAGCGACCTTCGTCGGCGGAATCACCCGAGAGCGCGTTCTGCCGGGCCTTGCTGAAGAAGGCGGCAATCAGCGCGTTCGTGGCCCGCTGAGTCGCAGGGGCCGCAGGTGCGGCCGCCCGCAGCTGGCTGAGATAGGCCTGCGCGCTGTCACCGGCCGGGCCGGTCAGCTGATCGGTCCGGATGCGATCGATCACCAGTGCCGCCAGGTTCTGTACCTTGTCGGCCTGCTGCAGGTGCGAGAGCTGCTCCCGCCAGGCGGCAAGCTGCGCGGCAGGGACGGCGCCGGACTGCTCGGCCTGGCGGAGCAGGGCGTTTGCGCGGTCCGCATTGCCGTCGGCGAGAGCCTTGGAGATCTCCGCGGTCGAGAGCTGCAGCTGGAACGGGCCGAGGTGCGAGTCTTTGGGCTGTGCGAGCTTCAGAGTGGCCAGCGCGAGCGCGGCGTCGTTGTAGTGGGTGCCCGACATCGCGTCATTGAAGCGCGAGATCAGGACGTCGCCGACGCGGCGCAGTCCGTCTTTGGCTTCGCCGTTCGTCGGATCCGAGGCCAGCGCGGACCTGTAATAAACGAGTGCGTTGTCACCGGTCGGGGCGGTATAGCGCCGATCGCGCATGGCGCGACGTGCCTTTTCCAGCAGGTCATCGACCTGGCCCGCCACGATGGACGTATCCACCGCAGGCTGCGGCAGGACCGCGGCAGTCTCCGAGCTGGTGCCCGCCTGCGAGCCTACCGTGCCCGAGGTCACGGCCGCCGTACCGGAGCCCGAGACTGTCTTGCCATGGGTGAAGTACCAGGCCCCTCCCGCGGCGGCCGCGACGACGGCAAGCCCTAAGCCTGCCCACAGCACCCACTTGCTGCCGCCTTCTTCCGGCTCCTGTGGCTCCTTTGCCGGGGAATAGGACATCGAGGGCCGGAATGCATCGAGCGTCAGGGTTCCGGCAGACCCGGCGCCGGGCCCCGCACCCGCGCCACGGGCGGCTGCGCTGCGGTTCGCGGCATCCGTGATTGCGGCATCGAGCACCGCTGTCGTCTTCGGGCCCTCGATCGGGATCGTCAGCACCGCAAAGACGCTCGTCCCCTTGACGGCTGTTGCGACCTGCTTCTCTGAGTCCGCCTCCGCAAACACCACGACCACGGCGTTCGACGCTTGCTGTGTCGCACGCTGCACGTCCGCGCGTACATCGCTCGTTGATCGAGCGTCGATCACCAGCATCTGCCCACGCTTGGTGCTGGCAAGTTGGCCCAATGCGCTGTCGATCGAGTCGACGGGGCTGACCGATGCCTGTCCGCCGAGCGCTTCTCCGAGCTCGAGCAGGAAGTCGTCGCGATTGGTGAGTACCGTCAGATCGACAGTCGGTCGCGCCATGGGGGCTCCTGTCTCCGTCGAACTTCCGGCGTTACCGGACTCGAGATTCCGAGGCGCACTCGATGCTGGATTGGCCACTGGTCGTGTCTCCACGCTCGAAAAAGAGCTCATCTGCGCACGATCGGCCTCCGCTCCGGGCCATCGGGCGCTCACCCGCTTGATAACTCACGCAAAACGCGGTTTTATGGAGCATATTGCGCGGCCGACGTCCCGCAGTGCCGCAGTTCACAGTAACGACAGCCCTGTCCGGTGCACGCGACAGCGCGAAGCGGAAACTCTGAAGCAGTGCTCGCTTTCCGGCCTTGCGCGCAGTAGCGCGGGCCGTGGACAGAACATAAGATGTCCCCATGCGCGCGGACCCGTTCCCACCTTCTCGCCGCATCCAGGCACAACTGGGCATGCATTTTGCTCTATTTCTGCCAGTGCCGCATCCAGGCTGCGTGTTCATGGAGGCTGGGACACGGAAGCGGTTGAACGATCCGCTGTCATGACCGTCTTAAAAGTAGCGGGACCCGGAAATCGAGCGCCACCACGCACCGTGCACAGCGTTGAATCAGGATTGGGAGTCCTCGCGCTGGCATCGTTGGCCTCCCGGTCCATCCTTAATAGGGCCACGAACTGAAACGGGAGGGAAGGACGATGCGATCGCTTTCTACTGACCCCGAATCGACGAGCAACTCCGCCTTCATCGAGTCGCTGAGCTCCTTCAGCCGACTGCACCGGGCCCAGCGCTGGGAAGGCACCTTCGGCGAGTTCCTCGCCGACATCCTGCCCACGAGTCCCGCCGCGCTGGCCCGTACGAGCCACGAATACATCTGGGACATGCTCCGCTGGCATGGACGCACGGCGCAGCCTGACGCCGCGGAGAGCGCCCGTGCGCGGGAGCTGTTCAAGCGGGAGTTGTTCGGCATCGACGAGCCGCTGTCGCGTGTCGTCGACTATTTCAAGGCCGCCGCCGCCGGCTCGGATGTTGGCAGACGCCTGCTGCTGCTGCTAGGCCCCCCTTCCGGCGGCAAGTCGACCATGGCCATCCTTTTGAAGCGCGGCCTGGAGGAGTACAGCCGCACCGACGAGGGGGCGCTCTATTCGATCAAGGGCTCGCCGCTGCGCGAGAGCCCGCTGAACCTCATTCCGGCGAGTTTGCGGCCGGAGTTCCGTGACCGCTACGGCGTCACCATCCAGGGGGAGTTGTCGCCCTGGGCGCGCGATTACGTGGAGCGGGAGTTCGAAGGCGACTTCGTGCGCGTACCCCTGGAGCGGATCTTTCTCTCGGAAGCGTCGCGCTCGGGTATCGGCACCTATGCGCCCCACGACCCGACGACCGCCGATATCGCGGACCTCGTAGGCTCGGTCGACCTCGCAAAGGTTGCCCAGATCGGCGACGAGGGCGACCCGCGCGCCTGGTCGTGGTCCGGCGCGGTGTACGCCGCCAGCCGCGGCGTCCTCGAGATGATCGAGATCCTCAAGGTGAAGCGGGAGTTCCTCTATCTCCTCCTCACCCTCACGCAGGAGAAGAACGTCAAGGTCTCCCGGTTTCCGCTCATCCACGTCGACGAGACCATTCTCGCGCACACCAACCTCGCGGAGTTCCACAAGTTCCTGCAGGAGAAGGAGAACGAGGCGCTGCTCGATCGCATGGTGATCATCAAGGTCCCCTATGCGCTTTCCTATCGCGACGAGTCCCGCATCTATCAGAAGCTCGTCTCCGGCGCGCCCGCCTTCCGCAACGTGCACCTTGATCCGCACGTTCTCAATCTCGCAGCTGTGTTCGCCATCCTGACGCGTCTGACGAAGCCGGAGCGCGAAGGGCTCGACGTCGCCAAGAAGCTGCGCCTCTATGCCGGCGAGGCGGTAGAGGGCGTACCGGAGACCGAGGCCGTACGCCTCCATAGCGAGTCCCCGGACGAGGGTATGACCGGTGTCAGCCCGCGTTTCATCATCAACGCCATTTCCAACGCCATTACCCGCGGCACGACTCATAGTCTGACGAGCATGGAGCTGCTGCTCGCGCTCAAGGACGGTATCGAAAGCGATGCCCGGATGGAGGCGAAGCAGAAGAAGGGGTGGATCGATCACCTGGTTACCGCACGCAAGGAGTTCTACAACCGCTGGGTCAAGGAAGACGTCCACCGCGCAATGTTCGCGTCGTTCGAGGAAGAGGCCCAGCAGCTCCTGGAGAAGTATCTCGACGAAGTGGAAGCGTCGCTCGATCACCGTCAGGTCACCGACCCCATCACCGGGGAGACGCGGCCCGCTGATGAGCGGTTCCTGCGCTCCGTGGAGGAGAAGATCAAGGTCTCCGACTCCGGCAAGCTTTCCTTCCGCCAGGAGGTGGTGCGCAAGGCCATGGTCGCCTTCAAGACCGGTGAGAAGTTCAAGCTCGCGAGCCACGCGCGCATGCGCGAGGCGATCGAGCAATATCTTTTCGAGGAGCGGCGCGATGTCCTCAGGCTCGTCACCTCGACAGCGCGTCCGGACGATGAGGCGCGACAGAAGATCTCGGCGGTCCAGCAACGCCTGATCACCGAGTACGGCTATGACGAGCATAGCGCCAAGGAGGCCTTGAGCTACGTCACCACCTTGCTCGCACAGGAGTAGCGCGCGGCCTCAAAAAGGAGTACCAGTAGCATCATGGCCCCGAACAGCGAGAGCGGCGGCGGACAACCGGGCGGCGATGCCGCCAAGTGGTACGAGCTTTTCTCCCGTGGCGCGCGCGACTGGCTGCGTCACGACGAGAAGGTCCGCGAGTCGGTGCGGCAGCACCTGCCGCAGATCGTCGCGGGCGGGGAGCTGATCAACGGCGGCTCGCGCACCGTGCGGGTGCCGGTCCGCATGCTGGAGCACTATCACTTTCGTCTGCGCCGGCCGGAGGAGCAGCAGGGCGCCGGCCAGGGCAAGGCCAAGCCCGGCGATGTGTTCGCCGATCCTTCCAAGCAGCGTGGTCCGGGCGAGAAGGGTCCGGGAGGGCAGGATGAGGGCGAGGTGCAGCTGCTGCTCGAATTCAAGGTCGACGACATCGTCGACTGGCTGTGGGAGGAGATGGAGCTCCCCAACCTCAAGGCTCGCGTCGGGCCCTCGGAAGATTCCGACTGGGTGCGTGAGGGTTGGGATCGCCGCGGTGCCCGCTCCAGGCTCGATCGGCGCCGCTCCTTCAAGGAGCTGGTGAAGCGGCGCGGTGCGCCGGGCGCGACCCCGACGTTCACCGACGAGGACCTGCGTTATCGCCAGCTCGCCCGCCGGCGCCAGCCCGCGATTCATGCCGTGGTGTTTTTCCTCCTCGATGTATCCGGCAGCATGTCGGATCGCGATCGGAAGCTCGCCAAAACCTTCTTTTTCTGGGTAGTGCAGGGTTTGCGGCGCGAGTATCGCTCGCTCGAGACCGTGTTCGTCGCGCACACCACCGAAGCCTGGGAGTTCACCGAGGCTGAGTTCTTCCAGGTGAGCGGCACCGGAGGCACCGTCGCCTCGACCGGCCTTGCCAAGGTGCAGGAGATCATCGACGAGCGTTATAACCCGTCGCGTTGCAACATTTATCTCTTCTATGCCTCCGACGGCGACAACTCAGTGAGCGATTCCGCGGATGCCCGCGAGACGCTGTCTGCCATCGCGGAGGACGCGTGCTTCACCGGTTACGTGGAAGTTTCATCCGGCTTGTCACGGCAGCTGGCCACCGAGACCGGGCGTCTGTTCGCCGAGATGGCGGCCGCCGGCTGCGCGGCCGGCAGTTACGCGCTGAACGATTTCGACGACGTCTGGGGTGCCGTGCGGCACTTCTTCTCCGCCGAAAGCCGGGCCGAGGAGACCGCTTCACCCTGAATCTCTCATGACCGACGAAACCTGGCAGAGCTACACCCGACGTATAGAAGAGCTGGCGGCCCGCTCGGGCCTCGCGTTCCACCCCGTGGACTTCGAGGCGGTGCCCGACACCTTCATGATGGAGATCGCGGTGTACGGCCTGCCGGTGCGCATGCCGCACTGGTCGTTCGGTGTCCGCTACATCTACCAGCTCATTCAGCGGCACATGGGCCATTCGCGGCTCTTCGAGGTCGTCTTTCCCGGGAATCCGGGCCATGCCTACCTCGCGTCGAGCAACGGTCTGGCGGAGAACATCCTCGTCACGGCGCACGTGCTCGGGCACGCGGATTTCTCACGCAACAATCTCCTTTTCAAGCGCTGCCAGGAGCAGCTCAGCGAGCACATCGTCGAGCACGCGGCCAACCACGCGCGCCAGATCCAGCAGGCGATCGAAACGCACGGCCTGCAGCGGGTGGAGATCGTGCTCGACGCCGCGTTGGCATTGGAACAGCACATAGACGTCGACCAGTCGCTGCGCCGTTCCCGATATTCGGAATACCTCGATGAGAAGCGGACTCCGGAAGATGACGAATTCCGCAAGCGCTTTGCGCAACTGGAGCCGACAGCCGCGAGCTCGGGTGTCGAGCCGAAAAAGCGCGCGCCGGTCCCGCCGCATCCGGAACGCGATCTGCTCTGGTTCGTGGCGCAATACGCGCCGGAGATGGAGAGCTGGGAGCGGGACATCTTCCTCGCGGTACGCGAGAATCCTTCTATTTCTATCCGGTGTTTGCCACTCAGATCATGAACGAGGGGTGGGCTTCCTACTGGCACGCGAGGCTGCTGCGCGAGGCGGACTTCGTCCCGCAGCAGGCGTACCTCGATGCGATCAAGTGCCACTCCGACGTCGTCAGACCCGTGGCGGCGGATCAGCAGGTGGCGCTCAGCATCAATCCCTACCACCTCGGCTTTGCGATGTGGGAAAAGATCGTGGAGAAGGAGGGGCTCGAAGCGGCGCGCAACATCATGATCCAGGACGATGACTTCGCCTTCGTGCGCAATCACCTCACGCGCGAGCTGGCCGAAGAGCTCAACCTCTTCCGTTACAGCGCGCGCAGCGACGGGCAGATCAAGGTCCTGGAGCACGACCTCACCGCCCTGCACGAGGCGGTGCTGAGTCCCAAGTACAACTTCGGCGCGCCCACCGTGTCGGCCAAGCATGTCCGCAACGACGGCACGCTGGAGCTGGTGCACGACTACACGCTCGACAGCCGCGGCCTCGATCTCGAGCGCAGCCGCAAGGTGCTGGATTACCTGCAGCGGGTCTGGCGGCGGCCGGTGCAGCTCACCACCACCAACCAGGCAGGGCTGGCCCTGGAGCTGACCGCGCCTTAGTTTATTGGCGCACAAAATCGCATGGAGCGATTTTGAACGCCCGCCAGGGCGGGGCCGCAGGCCCGAGGCGCATGGATGCGGCCAGCCTTTCGACAGGATTCGCCTCGCGGCCCAGGGACGGCCCTGGGCCGCTTGCCGGTTTGCTTTCGGACGGCGCACTGATTGGGCGCCGGCGACCCTTCTGGCCGGACCTTGACATCTCCGTCTTTGTGGTCAACACTTTGCCACATGGTGAAGTGTAAGGATTGCCGCGATGTCGCTGTCCGGCGATGAGCCTCACGAGCCGCTCTATCGCCAGATTTATGACAAGCTGCGCGCTCGCATACTGAGCGGCGAGCTCGAAGTCGGCGAGCGGTTGCCATCGAGCCGCGATCTCGCGGATGAGCTGCGCGTCTCCCGTAACGTCGTGCTGCTCGCTTACGAGCAGCTCGGGGCGGAGGGGTACATTCGCGGGCGCAGCGGGTCGGGCACCTACGTATCCGAGGGGTTGGCCGGCAGCCGCGAGGGCGCACCTCGAAGGCGGGCATCCTTCGAGCTGTCGCGCTTTGGAGCCTCCGCGGCGGCCAGGCGCGCAGGCCTGGATTCTCCGCGAGGGGGCGGCCATGACTTTCCGTACGACTTCGTGTATGGCCAGAGCAACCCGCAGTGCTTTCCCTTGGCGATCTGGCAGCGCGTTCTTCGCCGCCATGCCAGGAGGAGTGCGCACGTCCTCGACAATGGCCCGGTTGGAGGCGCCGACAGCCTGCGTGAAGCGATATGCGCGCACCTCAAGCGTGCGCGCGGCGTGGTGTGTGACCCTTCGCGTATCGTGATCGTCAATGGGCCGCAGCAGGCTCTGGACCTCGTCGTCCGCGTCCTCCTCGAGCGCGGCGATCACGTTGCAATCGAGGAGCCGGCGCATCACGGCATCCGTGAGCTGCTCAAGTTCTCCGGCGCCTGCCTGCATCCCGTGCCGGTGGACGACAAGGGGCTGATTCCCGACCGGTTGCCGGCAAGCGCCCGCGCGCTGTTCGTGACCCCGTCGCACCAGTTTCCGACCGGCGCTTTGCTTCCGTTGCGCCGCCGCCGGGCCGTCCTGGATTGGGCCGCGCGGACAAACGCAGTGATCATCGAAAACGATTGCGACGGGGAATTCCAGTACAAGGAGCGGCGGCTGCAGCCGCTGCAGGGCTTGGACACCGAGGGCGGCGTCATCTACATCGGGATGTTGCCGCGCACCATCTTTCCGATCCTGCGACTGGGCTACCTCGTGCTGCCGCCGGGAATGGTCAGCGCGTTCTCGGCCGCGAAATGGCTCTGCGACCGCCATATGGCGACCCTGGAGCAGGAGGCGCTCGCTGACATCATCACCTCCGGACTCTACGAGCGCCATCTCCGTCGCGTTCTGCGCCGCAGCGCCGCCGCTCGCACGGTACTGCTCGAGGCCGTTCAAGAGCATCTCGGTGACCGCGTCACGCTGACGGGTGACGGTGCTGCAGCGCATGTCGTGCTGTGGCTCGACTGCCATTTGTCCGAGGAGTCCGTAATTGCCGCCGCCGCCGCGTGCGGCGTGCGTGTCGACGGCGTCGCTCCGTATTTCGCGAACAGCCCCCGACCCGGGATCCTGCTCGGCTACGCCCGCCTCAAAGACGCGGAGATTCGCGAAGGCATCAGGCGGCTTGCCGCGGTGATCTCCGCCACGCCGGCCGCCGGCGCATTTGACCGGCGCGCCTTCCTGAATGCGCCTGCCAAAGCTGTCGGGTGACCGACGCGCGCGTAGCGCGGGCGATCGCTGCTTTCAGTGACTGGGAGGCCGGCGCCGCAGCGGCAGCGTCGCAAGGATGATGTCGCGGTAGCCCTGACCGGAGTGCAGGCTCACACCTGTCGTGAGGGTGAACACGAACGAGCCACGGCGCCCGACCGGCTCTGCGTACGCGATGGCGCGCACGTTGAGGAGCAGCGAGCGCTCGATTCTCATGAAACCGGCCGGTGCCAGCACGAGCTCCAGCCGCTTGATCGAATCGCGGGCGATGTACTCGACGTTCGCACGGTGATACGTGACGTAATTGCCCGCAGACCGGATGTAGTCGATTTCAAGCGGATCGAGAGGGTAGAGCCGATGCCCGCGCTCGCCGACGAGCAACGAACCGGAGTCGGCTCGACCCACGCCTGCCCCTGATTCCACGAGCGCGAAGCGCCCCGGGATCGGGCGCTCGCAACCCCGCTCTCGGGCCCTCAGGATCGAAACGCGGAAAGCAGGCTCGTTCACGGGCTTCAGCAGGCAATCCATGGCTCCGGCAGCCAGGGCACGCGCGGCGTCGTGCGCATTCGGTGTGAGCAGAATCGTGCGGCGTTGCTGCTGCCGGCGCAATGCGCGCAGGACATCGAAGCCGGACATGTCCGGGAGGTCGGCATCGAGGAGCATCAGGTCGGGACGGAGCGCGGCCGCAGCTTCGATGGCCTTGGCGCCCGTGCCTGCCTCGCCCACCACCTGAACATCCGGCACACCCTCGCAGAGGCTTATCAGCCCGGTGCGAGTCGCCGGCTCATCCTCGACGATGAGGAGATTCATGGCGTCAAGCCGCTGTGCCGGTCCTGGTGCCGGTCGTCATCTCACTATCGTAAGGCGATGCGCGGTCGGTGACCCTGGAGGCCGCTCCGCTCGGTCGAAAGCGCATCTGCCGGGCGATCCGCTGACATTGACGTACTCCGAGCGCAACGCCGTAGCGCGAGCGCAGGAACTCGGACAGCGTCCGCCCATCCCAACAGTCCCGGGCGAGGCCGAACTCGTGCGGGCTCCTGCGCAGGTCCGCTTCGAGCAGGCTCCACTGAGCCTGATTCAGCGTCGGCGGACGTCCGGGCCGCTCTCCCTCGCGCAGGGCGCTCAGCCCACCTTGTGAGAAGCGGTGAACCCACCGCTGCACGGTCGTGTCGTCCTCACCGAAGAGCGCCGCCACCTGCCGGCATGAATGGCCGGCCGCGAGCAGCAGCAGACAATGAAGCCGGTGGTCGTAGCGCGACTCGTCGCTGCGTCCTATCTCCTGCTGGATGACCATCCGCATCACTTCCGCGTCTTCGATCTGCAGTTTGCGCATCCTACGTATGACTCGTGTTCGCGGCCGACGGAAAGCCTGCACCACCGAAATAACACTCGATCGCCTCGAGCTTGCCGTTCTTCAGTCGCAGGTACTCGACATTCCGAAAAGACTTTCCGCTCTTCGTGCGACAGAGATATTTTACGAACGCCTCGTCGCCGGCTCCGAACACCCGCTGCAGGTCGAAGCTTTCGATGAGAGCACTCTGCGTGTCCCAGCATTGCCTTTTGAAGGTGGTCTTGCTGATGTGATCATCAGGGGCGGCGCTCGTAAAGGTGAAATCGTCCGCCAGCAGCCTGTCCATCAGCGCCCAGTCCTTTTTCACCCATGCCCCGTAGTATTTCCGGATGATTCCCCGGTTTGTCGCGCTCAAGCCTGCCCACGTGGCTGCGCTTGCCGCGGGCGGCAAGCCTGCCGTCACGACGAAGGCGCCGATTCCCGTTCCGAGCACGGCTCGGCGCGACACTCTCAACTTGGTCATGGATCTCTTTCCCCCGCGGTTGGTCGAATGGAACGCTTACACTTCACCATACGGTGAAGTGTCGACCATTGGCGCGGGCATGTCAATCGCTTCGGTGGGCGACCGCCGGCCGGCTTGGATCCCGGAGCCGGGCCCGGCTACGACCTCTTGACAGCGGGCGCTGCAAGCATGATAGTTCAACCGATGGTGAACGATATGAGTCAGCGCCTGGACCGGTTGTTTTCCGCTCTGGGCGACCCTACTCGCCGCGCTATCGTGGCGCGTCTGGCGCGCGACGACGCCTTGTCGGTCAGCGAGCTGGCTGCGCCCTTCGAGATCAAGCTGCCGGCGGTGATGAAGCATCTCGATATCCTGGAAGAAGTCGGCCTGATACGCCGTGCCAAGCAGGGGCGTACCGTCACAGTGGAGCTGTCGCCGCGGCCTCTCAGGACCGCGATGGATTGGATGCAGCGCTGCGAGCGCATCTGGGAAGGCAGGCTGGACCGGCTCGCCCGCTTCGCGGAAAAGAAGGAGCGCGAGTCGCAGGAGAGGAACGAGTGAGCGAGATGACCTGCGTCCGCCGCATTGCGGCGCGCCCTTCGACTGTGTTCGACGCGCTGACCACAGCGGAAGGCATGGCGTCCTGGTGGTGCCCGGACGACGGCCCGGTGCTTTCTGCCGCCTCGGATCCGAAGGTAGGGGGCCGCTTCCGCGTTCGCTTCCGCAAGGTCAACGGCTCCGAACACGAATGCGCAGGCGAGTTCCTGGAGATCGAGGAGCCTCGCCGGATAGTAATGAGCTACGAATGGACTTCAGGCGGCGTCCCGGAGGAACGGGAGCGCGTGTCGCGCGTGGAGCTGCGGCTGCGTCTGATAGACACCGGTACGGAGCTCACCGTCATCCACGCCGGACTGTACAACGAGGCATCAGCCCGCAACCACAGCGCGGGTTGGGGAGCAGCCTTGGACAAACTCGTGCGCAGGTTCGCAGCATCGAATAGCCCCCATCCCGAGTGAACGGGTCGCGACGACGCTTCGTTGCCCGGAGCCTCCTGACGATGGCTGCGGCACCGATGCTCGTCCGGGAGACTGCCGCGCTCGAGGTCGGAGCGCCCGCCGCCCCTCCCGCTCTCGCGGGCGACGACGCGGCGACCGCCGCCGCGAAGGGCGACGATTCGGGCCTGGTGCACACCGCGGGCACCTTCGACAACCGCCTCACGACCTCCGTTTACATCAACGAGAAGGGTCCCTATCGCTTCCTGGTCGATACGGGCGCGGAAAGGACGCTGTTGGCCGCGGAGGTCGCCACCCAACTCGGCCTGCCACAGGGGCGCGAGGTTTTGGTGGAGGGCATCATCCGCGGCGAGCCGGCGGTGCTCGTCGGGGTCGCGAGCCTCAGGATGGGAAGCCTGGTCTGTCCACCGCTCGAAGTGCCCGTGCTGCCACGCAGGATGCTCGGGGCGGACGGCTATCTCGGACTCGACGTGCTCGACAAGCACCGCGTGGTCCTCGATTTCAGGGCAGGGACACTGAGCGTAATGCGGCCGCAGGGTTTTTTCGCTGCCATGTGGGAGCACTGGGACGAAGCCGTCGTACACACCCTCGGCGGCTCCGGGCGGCTGCGGGCCAGTGACTGCAAGGTCGGTGACGTGCACGCGGCGGCGTTCGTCGACACCGGCGCCGAGGTTTCCGTTGCCAATCCGGCGCTCTATGCCGCGCTGCAGCAAAGCGTCCGGGATCGGCTGCTGGCGCAGGGATCGGTGGGACTCTACGGAGTCACCGGCGGCAGCATCATGGGTTTGATTACCAACATCAGGGACATTCGCGTCGGCGAGCTGCACCTGACCTACACGCCGTTCGTCGTCGCTCCACTGGAAGTGTTCGAGGTATGGGGCTTGAGCCGGGAGCCGGCGCTCCTCTTCGGCATGGACTGCCTGCGGCGCTTCGCCCGGGTGTCCATCGACTACGGCCGCAAGGAGCTGCGCTTCGAAGTGGCGAGCGCACGGGCGGTGCAGCCTCTCGAGGCCGGACTGCCGCCGCCGCCCGAGGGCTGAGAGCTCACCGCTACGAGTCCGTGGAGCCGCTGCCGCCCGCCTGTCGAGGCTGTCCGCCGGTTCACTGTCAGCCGCCGAAAAGTGGCTCCATCGGCCGCATCAAAACCGACGTCACGGCTCGAAAGCGGCTCTTGCCGCGTGTACGCCGCCCACTAGACTGGAAGCGAGCCGGTAACGCTACCAGCAGAACCTCACCGAGAGTTCATGCGCGCCATACGGGCCAAATCGTGCCCGTGCTGTTAGCGATATCAAACATCGGCGTCGTTGGTTGCAACATTTCGACCGTTATCCAGAAGGGGGTCGTCTCATGAGTCGGAAGTCATTACGCAATGCGTTGAAGCGCGCATCCCGGAGCGCATCGAAGATCGGCCTTTCGAGTCTTGCGCTCGGCTCGGTCACCTTCGGTCTGAGCGGCCCGCTGTACGCGCAGAGTGTCCAAGCCGGCCATCCCACGGATCATTCGCCGAAACCGAACGCGGGTCGTGCTGCCGCTAAGCCGAATCGCCGGCGCGCCGTAAGAATTGCCGCCGCCCGCAGCACGCTTCCCGCGGACGGCGCGGGCCTGATGGCGCAGACCTCCCAGCCAGCCGCGGCGGCCGGCGCCAGCGACGTCGCCGCGCCAACTCTTCCCTCTGCACAAAGCGCCAACGCTCTGCAGGAGATCGTCGTCACCGGCATTCGTGGATCTCTGCAGCGCGCCCTGCAGATCAAGAAGCTCTCAATGGGTGTCGTCGACGCAGTATCGGCGGAGGACATCGGGCAGTTTCCCGATTCCTCCATCGGCGAGTCCGTTGGGCGCATCCCCGGCGTCACCCTCAACCGTATGACCGTCAATGGGACCAACGCCGCCGGCGCCGGGACCGCTACGGGACAGGCTACCGGCGTCGCCGTCCGCGGATTCGGTGCCCAGTTCAACGAGCTGCTGATGGAGGGCAGGCCGGTTGCCTCGGGCAATGGTCAGACGTTCGATTTCAGCACGATGAGCGCGAACTATATCGGCGAGATCGACATACACAAGACGCCGGACATGAGCCTTTCCTCCGGCGCGGTGGGTGCGACCATCAACGTCAAGCTCCCCGACCCGTTCGACAATCCCGGCTTCCATGCCCAGGCCTTCGTCTCGACGACGGATTACGAGATGGATGGCGGCGCACGGCCGGCGTTCGGCGGTCTGCTGAGCGACACCTTCGATGACGGCAAATTCGGAATCCTGGTCGACGCAGACTACACCGACAAACACATTCTGGGGCACCACCAGGACGTCGTGGGTTGGAAGGCGGCCAAGCTCCCGTGCTCGGCTTTCAACCAGAACTACACCACCGCTTTCGGCTCCACCGGCTGTGCCGCGGTCGGCCCCGGCGCGAGCGGCTCGAGCGCAGTGGACAGCTGGTATCCCCAGGACATGGCCATGTATCTGGAGCGCACGGATTCTCGGCGCAAGGACGGACGCCTGGCATTCCAGTGGCACCCGACGGACAACGTGCTGGTGACCCTTGACGACAACTACTCGTCGGACAACGAGCACCTGGAGAGCTTTCAGCGCAGCACCTGGTTCGGGGTGTTTCCGGCAAACGGCGCCGCCAACGTGGTCCTGGACGGCAACGGCACCATCACCAATTTCACCGATGTAGGCCCTACGGACTTCAATGCCAACCTCGACGACACTTACATCGTGACGAATACCCCAGGTATCAATGTCACGTGGGATGTGAGCGATGACTGGACTGCGGAGCTCGACGCCGATCAATCCGCGGCCAAGTTGAACCCGAATGGCAATTACACGGGTGTCGATGCCGACGTCGGATATGGACCGAATACTGCGGTGGGCACAAACGCGTACAACGGTGGCCTGGTTCTGAACCAGAACGGCAATGTGCTGCCGTACTGGGGTGCGGTGGGTCCGAATACCGTCGCTTCCGGCTCGGGCGCGACCATTTCTCCGAACGCCAATGGCCTCAATCCCTTCATCATCGGCTCGCACGTATTCCCCCTCACTGACCAGCAGCGTTCCGACAAGATCAATCAGGTGAAGCTGGACGCCACCTGGCACACGGGCAGCACCAAGGTGAACTTCGGCGTCCAGTTCGTGGATGACCTGTGGAATTCGAAGAATTACAACTCTTTCGACAACAACTATTGGCAGCTGTGGGCGGGTTACGGCCCGGGGTCGAACAATTACGAGTATTACTGCGGCTCGCTGGCGACCGCATGCCCCGACCAGCACAATCCTCCGGCGGGGGCGATCCAGGTGACACACGGCGTGCCGTTGCCGCCGTCTATGTTCAGCCCCGTCAACGTCGGTACCTGGATGCACGGCTTCAGCGGTCAGAGCAACCTGCCTTCGACTGTCCTCGAGTACAACCCCTGGACGGTACTCAATTACCTCATCACCCAGCCGATCAATGGGGACTTTATGCCATCGGGGACTTACCCGCCCTATTCAGGGGGGATCCCGCAAATGGTTCTGAACGTGTCGGGAATGCAGCATGTCGACCGCGCCAACTACTCGCCGTTCGTGACGGCGGAGCATAATTTCGAGCTCGGCGATATGACGCTCAAGGTCGATGCCGGGCTGCGCTGGCAGAAGACCACGGAGCACATTGGAACACTGGCGACCCACCTGTCGGCCCTTTCGACTCAGCCGGGCGACGTCACGGCCTACAGCTTCACCCGCAGTCCGGCCATCTGGACGACGGCCACGTCTTCTTACAAATATCTGCTGCCGTCCCTGGACCTCAACCTGATGGTCAGGCCCGATCTGAAGGTGCGGGCCGACTTCTCGCGTACCGAGACCGCGCCCAACGATCAGGACATCTCCCCGAACACCACGTACAACGGGCGCGTCGGCGCTCTGAATGCCACGGGCAACAACCCGAACCTGTTGCCCTACCTGTCGGACAACTACGATCTCGGCGCGGAGTGGTACTACGGCTCGAACGACTACGTATCGCTGGACGCCTTCTTCAAGCACGTGACACAGTTCCCGGTCTCGAGCGTGCAGACGATCACGGTGCCGGGCGTGATCGACCCGAGTCCCCTGTCGCCGAATTACAACAAGCTGGCGCAGTTCTCCGAAGCAACCAAAGTGAACGGCCTGGCCGCCAACGTCAAGGGTGCGGAGTTGACCTGGCAGCAGATGCTGGCGTACGGCTTCGGCTATCAGATCAACGGGACGTATGCACACTCCAACGCGAACTTCAACAACTATGGTACGGTAGCGAATCAGTTCGCGCTTCCCGGTCTCGGTAACTCGGCGAATCTGGTCGGTTTCTATCAGACCGACAAGCTGCAGGCGCGGGTCACGGTGCAGTGGCAGGCGGAGCAGCTCATAACCCTCGGCCAGGAGCAGGATGGCGGCGCTTTCGCGCCGGAGCCGGTGTACCTCTCGAGCTCGACCGAGGTGGACTTCAGCACCCAGTACGAGATCTCGAGTCACCTGAGCGCGTTCTTCGAGGCGCTCAATCTGACGGATTCCGTGTATCACACCCACGGGCGCTTCAGTAACCAGACGCTGAATCTGGTGGACTACGGGCGGTCGTACAGCATGGGAGTGCGCATGAAGTTCTGACGATCGAGGGTTGGCCGCCCGCCCCGGGCACGGCGGGGTGGGCGGCTTTGGGCCGCGGGCGGGCGGGCTTTCGGGACGAGGTCATCGTGACGCAGATCGCTACTCTCAACAATGAGGCGCATCGATCGCTCCGCGTGGACGGGAGGCCGTCGGCCGCGTGGGACAATCAGCGCTTCGCGCAAGTCATCATCGGCGAGTTTGCACACCTGCTCGTCCACTACCCGATCCTCTTCTCCAAGGACGGCGCCACGGGCCGGTTCTATTGCGGCGCGCTGCTCGGATACGACGAGGGCGAGAATCTCTTCCTCGAGGAATGGCGCGCTGGCCGGCGGTATCGGCCGCTCATGCTGCAGCGGGGACCGTTCCTGGCGTACGGCAGGTATCTCGCCATCGACCTCGATCACCCGCGGGTCGGCGTCGAGGCGGGGGAGCTTCTCTTCACGGACGACGGCCGCCCGACCCCCTATCTCCAGAGCGTCAGGCAGGCAATCGAGTATCTGCACTCGGGAATGCAGGCAACCGAGGTCTTCATCGCGCGGCTGCTCGAGCTCAGGCTGATCGAGCCGATCGACTTGGAAGTGGAATTGGACGACGGCTCGAGACGCGATGGAGTAGGGCTCTATACCATCGATGCCGGCGCATTGGCGGCGCTAGCGGATGCGACGGTGGTGGAGCTGCACCGTCGTGGATACCTGCGCTTCATCGACTTCATGATCGCATCGCTGAAGCAGCTTCCGGTGCTGACGTCGCGCAAGAACGCCCGGCTGCTTCGAGGCACCGAGGCTCTCGCCCGGATGCAGCCATCCGGCCACGGCTGAACGATTTCTCCCACCGGCGGTCTCCGAGGCGGCTCTAGACTCTCCCTCCCAGCCTTCGAGATCGCCGGTCGGGAGGACCCGCTCAGTCGCCGGCCTGGCTTTTGGGTTTACCCCAATCCTCTTCCTCATTGGACGTCACTATCGACACGGGATCGCTCGCCGGAAAACTGTCGGCCAAGGCTTCGTCCAACTGCTTCTGGATCTTCTCGCGCTGCGCCTCGTCGGCCACCCGGCCCGATCGCCCAGGCTCGGGTGCACTGTCCGCGGGGGTGTGTGGCCCGATCATGCGCTCACCTCGCTCGGGTCTATCGCAGGCAATCGTCCTCTTGGAATATGACCCGTTCGGGCGGCTTTTGCTTCGTGCCGGGATCCTGCTCCGCGAACACCGGCGGGTCGCGCACCGGATGGGTGGGCGGATCGCGCAGCGGCAGGTCGCTCCGCTGGCGGTACGGGTCGGCTTTGGGTCTGATGCGTGGCTTCGGACTGCTCATGAGTATTCTTCCTGACGCGCCGGGCGAGCCAGGAGTGCGAGCATTTTGCGTGCCATGCTGCAAATGGAGACCCGTCGGGAGTACCCTTTGGCTCCTCCGGTGACGCGACGGCATACCGAGGCCCAGGAGCCTGGCTCCCCCTGACCCCGGCGGGTCCCGCCACCCCCGAATCACTCCTGCCGGGGAGCACAACATGGGGCACACGACTCAGGGCATCCGAAATGTCGCGCTGGTCGGGGCGGCCGGCGCGGGGAAGACGCTGCTCGCGGAAAGCCTGCTGCTGCAGGCGGGCGCCATCCGCGCGAAGGGAAGCCTGGCCCGGGGCAGCACGGTCTCGGACTTCGACCCCCAGGAGAAGGCGCTGCAGCATTCGCTCGATCCCGCCATTCTGACCTTCGACTGCGACTCGACTCATATCCATCTCCTCGACACCCCGGGCTACCCGGATTTCTTCGGACGCACTCTCTCGGTGCTCGAAGCCGTGGAAGCCGTGGCGGTCGTCGTCAGCGCAACGAGCGGACCCGACACCATCACTCAGCGTCTGATGGATTTTGCCCGCGATCGCGGGCTCTGCCGCCTCATCATCATCAACAAGATCGACAGCCGCGACGCGAAGGCCGCGGATGTGCTGGCGCAGGTGCGCGAGACCTTCGGCTCGGAGTGCCTGCCGCTCAATCTGCCCGCGGAGGGCGGCCGGTCGGTGGTGGACTGCTTCTTTCAGCCCCATGGCGCGCGTGCCGACTTCTCCTCGGTGGAGATCGCGCACACGCAGCTCGTCGACCAGGTGATCGAGCTCGACGAGCAGTTGATGGCGGTGTACCTGGAGCAGGGGGAGGAGATATCCCCGGAGCAGCTCCACGACCCTTTTGAGCAGGCCCTGCGGGAGGGCCATCTCGTTCCGGTATGTTTTGCTTCGGCCGACACGGGCGCCGGCCTCGCGGAGCTGCTGCGGGTCTTCACACGACTCCTGCCCAATCCGGCGGAAGGCAACCCGCCGCCGTTCCTCAGGGGCTCGGGTGAGCGGGCTCAGCGTGTGGCCGTGACGCCGGATCCGGGCAAACATGTCGTCGCCCACGTTTTCAAGATCACCATCGATCCGTATGTCGGCAAGCTGGGTGTGTTGCGCGTTCATCAGGGCACGGTGCGCCCCGGCGCCCAGCTCTTCGTCGGTGACGCGCGCAAGCCCTTCAAGGTCGCGCATCTTTATCAGCTCGCCGGCAAGGAAATGTTGGAAGTGCCGGAAGCCGGTCCCGGCGATATCTGCGCGATCGCGAAGGTAGAGGAGCTGCACCTCGATGCAGTGCTGCATGACTCGCACGACGAGGACCAGTACCACCTGAAGCCCGTTGCCTTCCCGCCGCCGATGCTGGGCCTGGCGATAGAGCCGGAGCGCCGCGGCGACGAGCAGCGGCTCGCCGATACGCTGCACAAGCTCACCGCGGAGGATCCCTGCATCCGCATCGAGCATCACGCCGCGGTCAACGAGACGGTCCTCTACGGCACCGGCGAGCTGCATCTGCGCACGCTGTTGGAACGAATGGGTCAGCGCTACGGCGTGCACGTAAAAACGCACCCGCCCAGCATCCCCTACCGGGAGACCGTGACCCGGCCTGCCGAGGGTCACTGCCGCCACAAGAAGCAGACCGGCGGCGCCGGCCAATTCGGTGAAGTGTTCCTGCGCATTGAAGCGCTGCAGCGTGGCACGGGCTTCGAGTTCGTAGACGACGTGGTGGGCGGGGCCATCCCGGGTCAGTTCATCCCGGCAGTGGAAAAGGGCGTCCGGCAAGTGCTGACGGAAGGCGCGCTCGCCGGTTTCCCGCTGCAGGACATTCGCGTCACCGTCTATGACGGCAAACACCACGCCGTGGACTCCAAGGAAGTTGCCTTCGTCTCAGCCGGGCGCAAGGCGTTTCTGGATGCCATCCAAAAGGCCCATCCCATCGTGCTCGAGCCCATCGTGCATCTCGAGATCACGGCCCCGGCAACCTCCATCGGCGATATCACCGGCGACCTTGCCACCAAGCGCGCGCGCATCAATGGCAACAATACGCTCCCCGGCCAGCTCGCCACCGTGTCCGCCCTGGTGCCGCTCGCGGAGATCTCCGATTACCAGACCCGTCTCAAGGCCCTGACCGGCGGCCAGGGTACGTACTCGATGGAGCTGAGCCACTATGACCCGGTGCCGCCGCGCCGCCAACAGGAGCTGGTGCAGGCATACAGGCCGCGGGCGGAAGAGGACTAGCTGGATCCACTGCAGGCCGCGGGCCATAACGCCCAACAGCGCCGCGCAGAGCATCACCATCCGGATGCGGGTCTGGAGAAGGCCGCGGGTCAGCTCCTTGCGCATCTGCAGTGACGCGGGCAAGCCTGTGAAATTGGGTAAATCGCCCGTATTCGAGCGATGCGAGTTGGAGTGCGGCACTGTATGATCGGTCGTGCCTATTAGGCGTCCATGGATTACGTGAACGCCAGACGTGCAACCCGACGACTGCGCCACCGTCAGTGAGGAAATCAGATGAATGATCGGTTTTCGGCTTCTCCATTCTCCCTTCGCTCCGTGTTCGTACTGCCGGCGCTGATCTTGTGCTCGCTCGGAACGATGTCGGTTGCGCACGCAGACGATCCTCTGGGCCTGTATGTTGGTGCGTCCTATGGCCAGGCGCACATCAGGGTTCAGTCCGGTGAGATCGCTCTGGGGAACGGCAGGCCACTTCCCGGCCTGGATATGACCCATGCCGCCTTCAAGGGCATCATCGGCATACGCCCGATCTCCTTTCTAGGGGCCGAAGTGTCGTACATGGATTTCGGTACGGTTTCCACCGTGGTCGGGCAGGCCTTGCAGGGGTTCCCTGCCGTCGTGGTGAGCTCGGAGCGAGCTACCCAGAAAGGCGAGGCGGCCTTCGCGCTGCTTTATTTGCCCGTGCCCGTGGTGGACGTTTACGTCAAGGCGGGAGTGTCCCGGATCACGACCGACTTCAGCGCTGCATACACTACGACCGTTGGGGGCATCTGCGGACTTCCATGCAACACTTTTCAGGCCGGCAATGTGGCGGTGCATGACACCACTGACACTGCGTTCGCCTACGGCGCCGGCCTGCAGTGGAAGCTGGGTCAATGGGCGGTGCGCGGCGAGTACGAACGCTTCGACGCCGCCGGCGCAAATCCAAGCCTATTCTCGATCGGAATGACCCTGTGGTTCTAGCGCCTGCGGTTCCACCATGTAGCTGCCGCAGTTCGCGCAAAAAGCGCGCTGCGCGCGGGGTGAGGATGCGTAGGTGGCCGGGGTGCCGGCGATCCAGCGAAAGCCGGCTACCGGGAACGTCACCCAGGCGACCGCGGGAGCGCCGGAGTTTTTCTGACACATCCGGCAATGGCAGTAACCGGTGTCGATCGGCTGTGCCGCGATCCGCAGCCGGACCTGCCCGCACAGGCAGCCACCCTCATGTGTGCTCATATTTACGGGGCTTATCCTGGCGCCAATCCGCCGCGGCAACTTGGTATGCTAGGCGCGTTGGCAGTCTTACGAGAGTTGCATCCATCATATAGCCACTCTTTCATTACGGATATGGCCACTTCACACGAATGTGCCGTGAGCGGACGGAGCGCCACGTTCATCCCTCCGATGACGCTCGATTTCAACATCGAGACACCGCTTTACCGGCAGATTTCCACCTGGTTCCAGCGGGCGATCCTGTCCGGCAAGTTGCAGCCCGGCCAGCGGGTGCCCTCCACCCGGGCCCTCGCCAAGGAGCTGAAGGTCTCACGGATTCCGGTGCTGAGCGCATACGAGCTGCTGATCGCCGAGGGTTATCTGCAGACCTTCGTCGGCGCGGGCACGTGCGTCTCCGAATCGATCCCGGATGCACTGTTCCGGCCGGAGACTGAGGGCCTGCCCGATGCGATCGTCTTCGATCCAGAGCCGCAGCCACAGGCCAGGCGTACGGTCTCGCGACGCGCGGCGGGTATGGGCGGAGCGGCGCGCTCCTGGCTGCAAAGAGCCCGCGGTTGCACCAACCTCGAGCAGTTTCCGGCCGCGATCTGGTCAAAGCTCCTCGGCCGGCATGCGCGCAAGACCTCGAGGGAGCTCATGGGCTACGGCGACCCGATGGGATACGGGCCGTTTCGCGAAGCCGTTGCGGAGTATCTTGGCGCCTTTCGCGCCGTCAAATGCGACCCCTCCCAGCTGATGGTGACTACCGGCTCGCAACAGGCGTTGCAGATCGCGGCCCTGGCACTCCTTGACCCCAAGGACAGCGCGTGGATCGAAGAGCCGGGCTACCCGGGCACGCACCAGGCGCTGAAGGCGGCCGGCGCACGCCTGGTTCCGGTACCCGTCGATGGGGAGGGCCTGAATGTTGCGTATGGCATCGAGAGGGCCAGACGCGCACGCGCCGCGTTCGTGACGCCGGCGCACCAATTTCCCCTGGGCGTGACCATGAGCGCCGTGAGACGTATCGAGCTTCTGAGCTGGGCACGGGCCAACAGCGCGTGGCTCATCGAGGACGACTACGACAGTGAGTTCCGCTTCAGCGGCAACCCGTTCGCCTCGCTTCAGGGACTCGATGGCGATGGACCAGTGATTTACCTGGGCACGCTGACCAAGGTGATGTTCCCGACCCTCAGGCTCGGCTACATCGTTCTCCCGAAGGACCTGATGCGGAGCTTTCTCGATGTCAGGAACGCCGGCGATACCGTCGCCACGTCAGTGCTCTATCAGATGGCCATGACGGATTTCATCCGCGAGGGTCATTTCTCGCGTCATATCAGGAGAATGCGCGCGCTCTACATGGAAAAGCGAAATGCGCTGGTGGCAGCGATCGGCGCCCAGGCAGATGGTACGCTCGAGGTGGTCGGCGACCAGGCCGGTCTGCTGCTCACGACTCTTCTGCCGGCAGGAGTGGACGACGTGGAAATCTCGCGGAAAGTCCCGAGCGGCAGCGCAACGATATATCCATTGTCCGAGTGCTGCCTGAGCCCGCCTTCGCGGGGTGGGCTGATGTTGGGATATGGCAATCTCGGCCTCCAGGAAATGCCGGCATTCGTTGGCGCTCTGAAGTCGATCATTCACGCCAACATGCCCAGGCAGCGCTCGGCTTCCGCCGCATGAAGCATCATTCCCACGATCATCCTCATGATCACGCCGGGCAGGGCATTCCGTCCGACCCGGCCTTGCGGGTGATGGCTCTGGAGTCCCTCCTCGTGGAGAAGGGACTGGTGGACCCGCAAGCGCTCGATGCCCTGGTCGAAGCCTACGAGCACAAAGTCGGCCCGCACAATGGTGCCAAGGTGGTGGCCAGGGCGTGGACGGACCCGGCGTACCGGGAGCGCCTGCTGGCCGACGCCACGGCGGCGATCGCCGAGTTGGGTTTCGGCGGGCTGCAGGGCGAGCACATGGTTGCGGTCGAGAACACCGCAACGGTGCACAATCTCGTCGTCTGCACCCTGTGCTCCTGCTATCCCTATCCCGTCCTGGGCCTGCCTCCGGTCTGGTACAAGTCGACAGCTTACCGGTCCAGGGCGGTGATCGACCCGCGCGGCGTGCTGCGGGAATTCGGTCTCGAGCTTCCCGCGGAGACGCAAATTCGCGTGTGGGACAGCACCGCGGAGCTGCGCTACCTCGTAGTGCCTCAGCGCCCGCCCGGCACGGAGAAGCTGACCGAGGAGCAGCTCGTTGCGCTCGTTACGCGCGATGCCATGATCGGTGTCGGGCTTGTCCGGCCGCCGCCGGCGGGACACGCCGCGTGAACGGCGTGCACGATATGGGCGGGATGCACGGAATGGGCCCCGTGCAGCCGGAACCCAACGAGCCGGTGTTTCATCACCGCTGGGAGGCGCGGGTTTTCGCCCTCGTGCGCGCCATGGGCGCCTTCGGCAGGTGGAACATCGATGCCTCGCGGCACCAACGGGAGTTGATTCCCGCGGCCGAGTACTTGCGGATGAGCTATTACGAGCGCTGGCTGGCCGGCCTCGCGGAGCTCCTGACCCGCCACCGCTTCCTCAGCGCGGAGGAGCTCGCCACCGGTAAGCCCGCGCCCGGCGTGACCGGACTGGCGCCGGCGATGACGGCCGACGAGGTGGCGGGGTTCGTTGCCCGTGGCTCTCCCGCGGCGCGCGCAGCTACCTGCCCGCCACGGTTCGGGCCGGGACAGCACGTGCGTGCACGCAACCTCAATCCCGCCGGACACACGCGTCTGCCGCGGTACGTGCGTGGAAAGTCGGGACGCATCGATCGCCTACATGGTGTTTTCATCTTCCCCGACACTCACGCGCATTTTCTGGGGGAGAGCCCGCAACACGTCTATTCGGTCCGATTCGAGGCGCGGGAGTTGTGGGGCGACGCTGCCGCAGCGCCGGACGCCGTCTATGTCGATGTTTGGGAGGACTATATTGACGCCGTCTGACGCCGCTTCGGATGCGGTCAAGCCCGGCGCTGAGTTTGCAGAGCCGTGGCAGGCCCGCGCCTTTGCGATTGCCGTCCTCGCATCCAGGCAAGGATGCTTCACCTGGTCCGAATGGACCCACGCGCTCTCCCGTGAGCTGCAGCGAGCCTCGGCCGTCCATCCGCCGGCCGCGACGCCGGGGTACTTCGACTGTTGGCTGTCGGCCTTGCAGTCCCTGCTCCTGGGCAAGGGTGCGGTCGAGCAGGGCGAGCTGAGCGAACGCAGGCATGCATGGGAGGACGCCTACCGCCGGACACCCCATGGAAAGCCGGTCAGCCTTTCCAGGTGACCCGATACCAAACGCGGTTGCCGTCCCTCCCACCGATGATACAAAGCGTGTCTGCGCTTTGTAGCCGGAATCGGACCTCGATGTGCGGGGCGCGGACGGTGCGGTGCGGGCCGCTGTAAGATCGGCGCGTGGAGCTCGACGAACAGACCTGCGAACAGGCGCGGCTCAATCGCGACGCGCGCTTCGACGGCCGGATCTTCATCGGGATCACCTCCACCGGCATCTATTGCCGGCCGATCTGTCCCTCGCCACATGCGAAGCGTGCGCGGGTCTCGGGGAGTCGGCGACCGAGCATGTCGCGATGCGCGCACTCAACGATTCGGATGCGCTGCCCGTGGACGATCCGGAGCTGCGCAGCGCGCTCTCCCACCCTATGGCCGCAGCCGGCTGATCGCGACGATCAGGGTTTCTGCAGGAATCCTGCCACGGTAGTCAGGAATCTGTTGCGGCCGGGGGCATCGAACATCGGGTCGAGATGCACCATCGAATCGTCGGTCACATAAACATGTTCCCTGATCCTGGAGTTTGCAACGACCCACTGCGCCGCTTGCACCACGGTGCCGTGAGTCAGGCCAGTCTCGAAGACATAGAGCGGGGCGTCGATGTCTCTCGCGTGAGTGAGCCGCAGACCGAGCCGCCGCGTGATCGGCGAATCCACCATGGGATCGACCGCGATCAAATCGAGCGACAGGCGGCGCGGCCAGTACCACTCTTCGGCGGCCGGACGGCTCTGCGCGAACGCGGCTGCCACCTCTTCGATATCCGCGGGGCCGTCGTTGATCCAGTCGTGTAGCGCCCCACCGGGATCGACATGGCCGGCATGCAGCTGCAAGTCCGGTGCCGGAGCATGGGTATCCAGCAGCCAGCCGAGGAGCGCGGCGTTGGTCACGCGGAACGGCGGCCGCATGGCGGCGGGCAAAAGTCCCTGCAGCGATGATGCGCCGTGCGGGTCACGCCGCGCGTAGTCGGCAACGAGCTGATAGTCGATGGGTACGCTTTCCGGCGCCCCCGGCACCTGCCACACATAGCCGAGATCGCCCGTGAAAGGGCTGCTCGCCTGCCTGATCTTCACCAGCTTCGCCTCGACCTCCTGCACGGATTGCAGCGCGGGATACTTGTATTGCTCGCCGTCGAAGCTGCCGTGCGCGCCGCCGTCGATGAGCACAAGGCCCGCGAGACCTTGATATCCCGGTGTGCCGCTGAAATCCCACGCGGCGTAGGCGATCGCCGTTCCCGCTCCTGAGGAGTGCCCGCCGAGGAAGACCTGACGGCCCGCGGCGCCGGCCGCGAGCACTACGCGGCGCAATTCGCCGAGCTCCATTGCGAGGCCCCAATCGCGCGTGCCGGCGGCAGTGTCGGCCGACACGGCGCGATAATGCGCGTTCAAATAATAGCTGAGCTCCCCATCACGGCCGAAGCGGCTGGAATCGACCAGGTTCTGCTCTCTGCGATCGAAGGCCCAGACCTGAGTGTCAGGGACTGCGTGACTGAGATAACTGCCCACATCGCGGAACATCCCGGCGCCTTCGGAATGGCCCGGCACGAGGATGAGGACACGCCGTGCGCCGCTTGCGCCCATCTCGAGCACGTGCACGCAGTCCGCGCCGGCGCGATCGGGCTCGCCGGCGGCGCAGAATGCCACATATCGGCCCGGTGCTTGCGCGGCGCTCGCCACGCTGTTCCCGGCAACCAGGCCGGCAAGGCTGGCAACGCCGGCGAGGCCGGCGAGAAGCACAGCGAGGTGACATCGCGAACCCGGATTTCTACGGCCCATCGGGAACTCCAGTCTGTTGGATCGAATGAATGGCGTCTCAGGAGGCGCCGAGGTGAACGCCGAGCAGGGCGCAGCTGATCGCCAGGCTCGCTGCCGCTCCGGTGACGACAGCGGCCTGTGCAACGACGTTTGCCCTGCGATCGGCGACACCGTGGGCGCGGAGCACGCCGCGTAGACCGAGGCCGACGTGCGTCACCACGGCCCAAACCGCCAGCGAGTAGTGTGGCAGTAGCCGTGGATTCCATGCATTGCCCAGGAAGCCGACCGGCGCGTTGCTCTCGTAAGCCCAGGTGCCTGTGTCCAGATGTCCTTGCCATCGCGCCAACACCAGTATGGCCGTCAGGTGCGACAGGACGAACGCGGCCAGGTAGAAACCGGTCAATGTCTGCAGCCGGCGGTAGCCGTCGCCATGGAGCATCGTGTGTCGCCATGCCAGACGCAGGCCGGTCGCTACCAGGAGCGCCATGCCGATGATGAGGAGGGGCTCGACCGCGCCGGCACGATAGATGGTCTCCAGACGCTTCATCGCCCAGCCGTGCAGGGCTGGGCTCCACAGTGCGAGCGCGTGATTGCCGAGGTGCCAGGCCAGGAATACCAGCAGCACTGCGAGCGCAATGCTTCCGTGGACGGCGATCGCGCGGGCACCATGAAGGCGCAGCTTCCGAGGCAGGGCGCCGGCCGGCGTGGCGGCCACGAGCAGAGCGAGTCCCAGCCAGAGCAGCAGCCAGATCAGGGAATCGAGAGGCCCGATCCCGAGCACGCGCGTGATGACACCGATTCCCGTGTAGAGCGGTGGCGTCGCGAATGCCAGATGAGCCAGTCGATAGCCCTGCACATCCGCTCGCGACCCCGAGCCAGAGCGCGCGATTCGGCCCGCCGCGAGCGCCGCAACCAGAGGCACGGCGAACGCGGCGGCGAGCGAGGCTGCAGTCATGAAGAGCGCTCCGAGCCGCTCTGCCATCGAGTGCGCGCCCGCCAGCCCTTGCATGCCGCCATATGCGCTGCCGAGGAAAAGCGGATAGCAAAGCGCGCCGATGAGCGGTGTCAGGCGGCGGTCGAGCCGGATCGAGGTCCGGCGCGACATGCCCGCCGCCGTCATCTTCGCGCTCACTTCGCTGCTCATCTGGTCATGCTCCCGTGGAGCACAACCTACGCTGGCGGCCGACGCGGCAGAAGTGCCGGCAGGCATGCGGCGCAACCATGACTTCCGGCAGGGGTGGGCGACATCCGGGCGGGTATAATCCCTGCGATGTCCGCCGCCAACCGCCCCTACGTTCTGGCGAGGCTCACCGCCTGGACAACCTGGCTGTTGGTGGGTGTTCCGGAAGTGATCGCTTTCGTGGGGCATGGTGCCGGTGCGAGCGGCGCCGCCGACTGGCGGTGGCTGGCGGCATATCTTGCGTTCGGTCCCACGTTGTATGCGCCCGCTTCCGTGACATCCAGGGCATGGCTGCAGGGTGTGCGGTTATCGGTCGCGACGCTGGCGCCGCTCATCATGGTGTACGTAGACCCGCATTCTTTTGCGTGTACTCTGTGGGTGATCGCAGCCTGGGAGCTGGCCATCGCGCTGCCGCTGCGGATCATGCTGCCCTGGGTGCTGTCGCTGTCGCTGGCCATGGCGGTTCTGCTCTCGCGCGGCCTCAAGACACGTTACGCACTCCAGGAGATTGCGATCTTCTGCGCCTTTCAGGTGTATGCGGTGATTACTGCGTACGTCGCGCGCTCCGAGGGGATTCTGCAGCGCCGGCTGGCGGCCGCGAACGCGGAGCTACGCTCCACGAACGGCCTGCTCGCTCACAGCGTGCGCAGCGATGAGCGTCTGCGGATCTCGCGCGAGTTGCACGACCTCATCGGCCACCACCTTGCGGCCCTGATCCTCAATCTCGAAGTGGCCCGGCACAAGGAAACCGACTGGCGGCCGCACGTGCTCAAGGCCCAGGACATCGCCCGGCGCCTGCTGCAGGATGTGCGCGAAGTCGTGAAGCTCCTGCGCGCGCCAAAATACACCAGCCTCCGCTCGGTTCTCGAGCAGATGGCTGCCGAGATTCCGCAGATCCGCTTCCACCTCGACGTGCCGGAGCAGATGCCGATAGACGACGCCCGCCTCGCCGAGGCGGTGCTGCGCGTCGTGCAGGAAACCGTCACCAACGCCATCAAACACTCTGGATGCAGCAATCTCTGGCTCGAGATCCGCGCCCATGACGGGGCTCTGGAGATCCGGGCGGAGGACGATGGCCGCGGCACGGGCGAGGTGCGTTGGGGCGCAGGTCTTACCGGAATACGCGAGCGGCTGGAGGAAATCGGTGGCTCGATCAGCGTGATGGCGCACGCCGGCAAGGGATTCCGGCTGCAGGCACATCTCCCCGTCGCGGTGCCGGCGCCGTGATACGTGTCTTCCTGGTCGAGGATCACGCCATAGTGCGTGAGGGCTTGAGCAATCTGCTGGCTCTCTCGGGCGATGTCGATGTCATCGGTGCTGCGGCCTGCGCCGCAGATGCTTTGACAGAGGTACCTGCCGCAAAGCCCGACGTGCTGCTTCTCGACATCAAGCTGCCGGATTTCAGCGGCGTCGAGCTGATTCGGCGCCTGCAGACGCGAAACGAGCTTCCTCCCACCTTGATCCTGACCACATTCGAGGATGACGAGCTCCTTTTCGAGGGCTTGCGGGCCGGCGCCCGCGGTTATCTCCTCAAGGACATCAGCCTCGAGCAGCTGCTCGAGGCCATACGCGAGATCGCCCACGGCGGCAATTACGTGAAGCCGGCAATCACCGAGCGCCTGTTGCAGGCTGCGCGCAAGGGGGAGAGCCTGTCGCGGGATACGCCGGCACTTCTGCCGTTGACGGAACGAGAGACCCACGTGCTGCGGCTGCTTGCGAGCGGCTACAGCAATCGCGAGATTGCCAGTGCGCTCGTCGTAAGCGTTGGCACCGTGAAGAACCACGTCTCGAGCATTTTGGGCAAGCTCGGTGTCCGGGACCGCACCCGTGCAGTCCTCAAGGGACTGCAAACCGGCCTGCTGTAGACTCCCTGCGCATGAAGAGCCGCGCCACCGCGTCGTCATTGCTCGGCTGCCGGCGCGAATTTTTTCGCCTGAGCGGCATTGTCGGCGCGCTCGCACTTCATCTCTTCGCCTATGTACCTGCATTCGCCGGTGAGCAGCTGAATTGCGGCTTGGCGGTGCCGAATGGTCGACCGATCGTGGTCAGCGCGCGGCTGGCGGGCGTCCCCGCAATCCTGCGCGTACCGGATCCGATCACCAAGCCGCCCATCATCATGTGGCACGGATTCGGACCGCCGGCCGATGCGCGAGCCCTGATGGCCGCATTGCCTCTCGATGAAGTGCCGGCCGTGAAGGTCTATCTCGACCTGCCGTTCTTCGGTGCGCGCGCTCCTCACGGAGGGACCGGCGAGATGATCAGGCGCCAGACACAGGACGTCGCGTCACTGATCTTCGAGCCGGTGGTGATGGGAGCGGCAGGAGAGCTCCCGGCGGTAGTGGCTGCGCTTCGTGCGCGGCGCTGCGCAGGAGCAGATGGGAAAATCGGGCTGTTCGGCTTCTCTGCCGGCGGCGCCGCGACATTGGTCGCCCTTGCGCAGCGTGAGGCGAGAGTCAGCGCTGCCGTGACCCTGAATGCTTCGACCGGGTTGAGCGCTTCGATTCAGGCGTTGGAGCGCGCGACGAAGCGCCCTTACACGTGGACGCCGCACGCCCGATTGCTCGCCAGACGCTCTGACGCTGTTCTTCACGCGGCAGACATCTCGGCCGGAAACCCTCCGGTTGCGTTGCTGCTGATACACGGCGCCGACGACCAGACCGTGTCGCCGTCCGCCACCGCCAATCTCTACGATGTGCTTCGACCCTATTACCGCCGCGATCGGGCCGGGCCGCGGCTGCGTCTGGATATCCTTCCGGGGTTGTCTCACTCGTGGGGAACCGCCAGTACAGACCCGCGTCTCGAACGGCAGATCGCGAGCTGGTTCAATCGCTTTTTGTGAGCGCCGCGGCGGCGGCCGAGGCGCGCCAGGTGGAAGGCGACGCTCCCGTGAGCGCTCGCACGCTGCGGCTGAGGTGGGCCAGGTCCGCGAAGCCGCATTCATGAGCGATGGACGTCAGTGTCTGTGCGGACCGCAGGATTTTTTGCCAGGCACGCCGCGATCGCGCCTCCAGCCGATAGAGCTTGGGTGATGTACCAAAGTGACGGCGGAACCCGCGCGACATCTCCTCAGGCCGAACGCCCGTGTTCGAGGTATGAGCAGCTGAACCGGCCTGGGCAGGCCGTCACGGGCTGCGGGGTCGGGTGATCTCGGCCTTGCCGTAGCGCGCGCCGATGCGGCCCGTGCGGATGAAATCGGCCATCATCTCGAAGTAGCCGGGCGCATAACGCGTGGAGAGGCGCTCGCCCTTTGCATCGAGCTCATATTCCGTCATGCCGTGCTCGGCGCCGGGATAAACGGCCAGCGTGTAGTCCTTTCCGTCCGCGATCAGCGATCTGATGCGCTTCGAGGTTTCCCCGCTGGGCGCATCCAGATCGTCGCTGCCCAGCACCCAGAGCTGCGGCGTCGTGGAGGCGCGCAGCGTCGGCATCGGCTCGTAGTGGAATGGCGTGTGGAAATCGAACTGCTTCGCCAGCTCATCCATCTTTGCCTTGCCCTCGACCGGCATCACGAACCAGACGAAATCGCCGTGCACGTCCTTGTACCACGGCTCGGATCGGAATTTGCGGCGGAGCGCATCGAACGCTTCGTAGCCTTGTCTATCGCGTGTCTCGACCACGCGTTCGCCGGCGGCCGCGAGCTCCAGCGCCTTCTTCGTGTCTTCCGCCGAATGGTGGTGAAAATGCATGTCGAGCGCGACGCTCTCCTGGTCTTCTTCCAGCACCGTCACGGCGAGCCCGAAGCTGACGATGGCGAAGTCCACGGGCGCGCGATTGGCTGCCAGCGGCACCACCCAGCCGCCTTCGCTGCCGCCCTGATAACCGACGCGACCCGCTCTCGCGCCTGCAAGCCGACGGGCTTCTCTCATCGCCACGACGGCATCCTTCGCCAGTACATCGAAATCCTGTGTGTAGACGCCGCCGGAGACTCCGGTGCCGCGCTTGTCGTAGACGAAGGCGCCGATTCCTTCCGCCGGGAACATCCGCTGCAGTGCGTACAAATCGAGCGCGGAATCGTGTTCCGATCCGTGCACGAGAATGACCACCGGCACCTTGCCCGTGCCTTCCGGCATTACCAGGCGGCCTTTCAGCTTCACGCCGTCGTCGGCAGTGAAAGTCGTGTTGCTGATATCGAAGGCGATGCGTCTGCCGGACAGTTTGCCGAAGGAAATCTCCCCGCGTGCACAGTCGGAAAACGAGATCGCTCTTCCATCGGGCCGGTTCGTCCAGCCATAGGTGCTTATCCAGGAGCCGTCCTTCTGCGGATGCAACTGACCGGTCTCGCCGCTCCAGGAGCGCCAGCGCAGCGTATTGCCGTCGGATGGCCCAACGTCCACCACACTACCGTCGGCAAGGCGGTAAGAGCCGACATGGCAGTCCTGTGCGTCTGCGGCAAAGGCTGCGGAACGCCACAGAAGGAGAGCCAGAGATACGGCGGTAAGGCGGAGGAACGGTTGTGCGCCCAAGATCTGCCCCTTCGATGAACGCGACTGATGCGTCCGCCAGTGGAGAATAGGAGATGCCAGCCGGTCTGGCTTGAACGGATTTGCGGTCACGCCGGGTTTGGCGTGAACCGGCGTTCCAAAAAACAGCTGGAACAGAAGCTTAGTGGGTCGCAGCTACCGGGGATCTCCCGCCAGTGCGAGGGCTGAGCACTTTGGCGATGGCGGCGTGCCACTCTTCGATCATGCGGCTGTAGTGTCCGGGATCCAGAAACTCGGCCACGAACGCCTGGCCTTGCGGATTGAGCCCGGTCAATGTGTAGCGGACGCTGACTTCGGTACTACCCCCGGCTGCGGGGCTGCATTGTACGTCGACCAGGCCCATGTTCGAGTCGTGAGCCAGGCGTGCGTAGCTGACGCGCCCATCCCCAGGTCGGTAGTCCACGACTATCCACGTAGTTTCACGGCCCTCGTGTACCGTGCGAAACACGGAGCCGCGCTCTTCCTGCCCGGTCAGCAATTCGGGCGCCCAGCCTTCTGCCCAGGCTTTTTCGCCGAGCGCCGTGAAAAGGGGAAAGACTCGCGCGACCGGTGCGTCGAGGTGGAAACTGCGGACCTGCGAGGCGGGGGATCGAGACATCGCGCTTGGGCTCCAAAGAACGAACGCTGCAGCCAGGCAGGACGGCCACAGTGGCGACGGACGGAATGACATCTGGTATATATGGTACATAGGTACAAATGTACCAAAAAGGAATTGCCGCTGCAAGCCATGCCATGCTTCGCATCTCCCGTATCGGAAAGCTCGCTCCATGCCCACAGCCAAGGTCAAATCATCGGAAGCGTCCCGTACCGTTGAGCGTGTCCAGACCGGTGTCCGTCTGGAAAAGCGGTTGCTCAAAGTCCTCAAGGGACTGGCCGAGTACCTGGACCTGCCTCTCGGTGATCTGCTGGAAGGAATTGCGCTGCACGCCCTGGAGAACAAGGCGCCGTTCAAGCCGGCGACGCTGGAAAAGATCGCCGATCTGCGGCGGGTCTACGGCCTCGACCTCCGCGCCGAGGACAGCCACCAGCTGCGGGAGCGTTGATCCAGCCGTGAGGAGTCGTGACCCCGGACGTGTGTTGCGATCAGCACGGCTCGGCGCTTCTTTGCTGACAATGACTCTGCTTCTTGGCTGCGCGGGCCCGGGATCGCGGCTTGCTCGCCAGGCGCATCAAGTGAACGTCCGGGCCGTCATCGACAGCACCCTGCCGGCACCGATTTCCGATCGCGCCGGCTGGACGGCCGACATCGCCAGCGCCTTCACCAAGCTGGGCTTGCCACCCACCCGCGAGAATGCCTGTGCGGTCGTGGCTGTCATCGAGCAGGAGTCGGGCTTCCAGGTCGATCCGGTCACCCCCGGTCTCGGCAAACTTGCTTTGCGCACGATCGACGAGCGCGCCTCGCACGCCGGCGTGCCGCTCGCTCTCGTGCACGCGGCGCTCGATCTGAAATCCTCCGACGGACGTACTTATCGCGCGCGGATCAAGGCGGCGCGTACGGAAAAGGGGCTGAGCGATGTCTACGAAGACTTCACCGGCCGTGTACCGCTGGGCCGCAGGCTGTTCGCAAGCCGGAATCCGATCCGCACCCGCGGGCCCATGCAGGTCAGCGTCGCCTTCGCCGAGCAGTTCGAGGCGATCAAGCCCTACCCGTATCACGACTCCCGGCGCGACCTGCGCGACGAGCTCTTCACCCGCCGCGCCAGCATCTACTTCGGCGTCGCACATCTGCTCGATTACGAGGCACCTTACGACCGATACCTCTATCGATTCGCCGACTACAACGCGGGCCAGTACTCCAGCCGCAACGCCGCGTTTCAGCGGGCGGTGAGCATCCTCGCCGGCAAGCCGCTGACGGCCGACGGTGCGCTGGTCGCCAATGATCCGGATGCCGACGGAGCGGGCGGCACGGAGCGGCTGCTGCTCGCGATCGCGCCGCGGCTGCGCCTGAGTGCGGCTGATATCCACGAGGCCCTCGAGGAAGGCAGGACGGCGGGCTTCGAGCGCACGGCACTCTATCGCCGCGTATTCGCGCTGGCCGATCGCAAGAGCGGGCGGCGGCTGTCGCGGGCAATCCTGCCGCAGATCCGCCTGCAAGGACCGAAAATCGTGCGGCCGCTTACCACAGGTTGGTATGCGCGCCGTGTGAACGGCCGCTTCGAGCGCTGTGTGCGCGGCTGAAGCGACATTACCCCTGCAGTGTGCTCGGCACGGGGCTCGAAACGCCGCCGCCCACGGTGATGTTTCTGCGGCCGCGCACGACCACCGGGCGCCGCCGCTTGGCAATGACCACATGACATCGCGCGATATGACCAGTTTGCGCCATGCCGTGCCATCGTGCCATCGTGCGGCCGCCCTGCCGCGCCTCTATAATCCGACTCCTGCGATCTGCATCTCTCCCCAGGGGCTCATATGAAAAGCACTGCGACCTCGGGACTTCGGGCAATTCTGGTAGGCGGCCTGGTGGCGGGAACGCTCGACATCGGGGCGGCCGCGCTCATCAACTCGGTGAGCCCCGTGTTGATTGCTCACTACATCGCCAGCGGAGTCCTGGGGAGGGCCGCTCTCTCGGCAGGCGCCCCGGCGGCCTTTCTCGGGGTGCTGCTGCAGTGGGCGATGTCCGTGATCATCGCCGCCATCTACTGGTTCGTGACCGCGGGAATGCCCCGCTTGCGCGAGAAATGGTGGCTCGGCGGCCTGCTCGCGGGAATCGTGATTTTCCTGGTGATGAACTTCATCGTGATGCCGTTCTCGGCCGCGCCGGTCACGCTGCATGAAGTGATCGCGCGGTTTCGCCTGTCGAAGGCTGCGGAGAATCTCCTGGCGATGTTGGTGTTCGGCTGGATAGTGGCGTACTGTGCCCGCTCTCTCGGGACCGGCACCCGTGCCGGGCTGGCGATCACTACGGCGACCGGAACCGCGACCGCAAAGCGCGTATGACCGTTCCGGCGGCATGGCCGCAGCCGGGTTTCGTGATCGAAAGTCCGCGTCTGCGTCTGCGCGAAATCCGTGAAGACGATGCGCCGTTGATCCTCGAAGTCCTGACGGACCCCGACTTCATCGCCAACGTGGGTAGCAGGGGTGTGCACGATCTTGCATCAGCCCGGCGCTACATCACGGAGGCAGTATGCGCGAGCTACCGGTCGTATGGCTTCGGAATGTACCTGGTGGAGCTGCGCGCCGACGACGCACCTGTCGGAATCTGCGGCCTGTTGCGACGTGACTATCACCCCGACGTAGAGATCGGCCTGGCGTTCGTCCCGCGAGGACGCGGCTACGGATACGCGCTGGAGGCCGCGCGCGCGACGCTCAAGTTGGCTCGGGACACTCTCCGTCTTGTCCGCCTAGTAGCGCTGACCGCGCCCCACAACCGGCGTTCCATCCAAATTCTCGAGCGTCTCGGCTTTCACCACGAGCGCATGGTGCGCTTCGCGCCGGAAGGCCCGGACCTGCAGTTATTGGCGGTCTCGTTGGCGGTGTCGGAGGTACGGTGAAATCGATCTCTCGTTTCAGGTTTGCCCGGTCCGTTGCGCCGGTCCTCTTTGCGGTCTGCCTTTTCGCGCTCCGCAGCTCGGCCGCAACCGTGCAACCCGCTGCAGCTTCGGCTCCTGACCCGGTAGCCGTCATTGCCTCCGCCCGACAGGCCATCGAAACCGCCAATGGGGACTGGCTGCCCGCGATGGAGCGAGGTGATGCCGCCACAGTAGCCGCGGCGTACGCTCCCGATGGAGTCCTGATGACTTCGAAAGGAACGGCCATTCGCGGACGCTCTGCAATCGCCGCGCGCTATCAGGCGGAGATCGCTACCCTGGGGCGCGTGACGGGCGGCGGCCTGGTGCAGGAGGGAGTGACCGTCTCCGGTGGGTTGATATACGAGTGGGGGCACGGATGGCTGGCGTTCAGCCAGAAAGACGGGAAACGGAGAGTAAGCTCCGGTCCCTACCTGACGGTCTGGCGCCGACAGACCGATGGATCTTGGGCGATCATCCGCAATCTCGTCCTCTGACGGCCTCACGACGACAACTCGTCGTCATGAAGCTGAAGAACGTCCAGCGCGGCGCGGCGGGGGTCCGCTGATCGGAGCTACGGGCGCGGTCCCTCCAGGACTTCACGCGCCGCCAGCGATGCGGCCAGCGAACGTTCCCGCTCCATTTCTGCGACGATGCCGATCGTCTCTTCATCGGCCGGGAAGAGCATCTCCAGGGCCAACTCCGCCAGCGTCACATCGCTGGGGGTCCCGAAGACAGTCAGGGTGTTGAGGAACGAGACGGTACCGAAGCGCGTCGCGATCCGTATGGGCGTCGCCAACCGCTGCGTGGCGTCGAACCCGCCGTTGGCTTCGGAGTGCGGGGGCACGGGATAGCTCTGCACTTCCGCGAGCAGAGCTTCGAGGCCGGCGTCCGCCTGCATCTCGAGCTGGTTCCTGAGCAGATGCAGCGTATGGGCGCGCCAATCGACAAAGTTGAGAATGCGGGGTCCCATTCCCTCGGGATGCAGAACCAACCGCACCGCATTGACGGGCAGCCGCAGCATCTCCTCAGAGCACCCCTCGTAAAGCTGCGGCAGCGCTGAGTTTGATAGCACGACATTCCAGCGCCGATCGACGGCAAATGCGGGGTAGGGAAGGTGTGCCTGCAACACGGTGTCCATGGCACGTCTCGCGGCCTCGAGATCAGCGACGGAGCGTTCCCCGAAAGCCGGCGCGAATCCCGCAGCCAGCAGCAACGCGTTCTGCTCCCGCAGTGGAATGTTCAGGCAGTCGGCGAGCCGGCGGATGATCTCGCGGCTGGGCTGTGCGCGACCCGTCTCCAGACAGGACAGGTGGCGCGTCGAGCTGTCCGCGGCCAAAGCGAGATCCATTTGCGTCATTCGACGGCGTTCGCGCCAGCGTCGCAGCTGGGGCCCGAACGGCAGTTGCTGTGCGGCCATGATCCCAGTTTACCGTCCCGCTCAGTCCCGTCCATCACCGGGGAGCTCAAACACAAAGCACACGGCCCACCTCATGTCTTCGCACCGTCTAGGCGAGATGCCCGCTCCGGGCCGCCTGCAGTTTGGCGAAAAAAAGCTCCCGATCCGGCCACACTGCCGCTATCGGCCAACCGGCGGTGATGCCGCCATCCACTACAAGATCCTGTCCCGTGATCATCCGCGAGGCATCGCTGGCCAGGAATAGAGCCGCCCGGGCGATGTCGTCAGTGCGAATGACGCGCTGCAGCGGCTGGTACCGGGACAGAACGGCAGTGATCGCAGCCTCGGCGTATTCGGGATGGTCGTCCGCCTGATCGGGCGTCATGCCGGCGTGCTTGAGAAAAGCGCCGGTGGCAGTCATGCCCGGCGAGAGGCTGTTGACGCGAACTCCCTTCTCTCCGAGCTCCACCGCCGCGCAACGCGTCAGATGGATCGAGGCCGCCTTGGCCGCTGAGTAGTAGTGGCCCCCGAGTCCGGCGCGGGTACCGTTGACACTCGCGACGTTGATGATGCTTCCCGATCCCTGCCCGGCCATCACGCGCGCTGCATGCTTGATGCCCGCGAGCACCGCCCGCAAATGCACCGCGATGATCGCATCGAACTGCTCCAGGTCCACCTCGGCGAATGCCGCGTATTGCGACGACCTGCCCGCATTGTTGATGAGGCAATCCAGCCGCCCGAAGCGCTCGACGGCATGCGCGATCATCCGCTCGACCTCGGCCTCGATCGTGACATCCGTACGGATGAAGCTCGCCCTTGTGCCGAGCGCGCGCGCCAATCTGTCGCCCCGCTCTGCGCGCCGGCCGGCCATCACGACTTGCGCGCCTTCGTCCACGAACATTTCGGCGGTCCGGGCACCGATGCCGCTGGTGGCACCCGTGATGACCGCGACCTTGCCGGCCAGTGTGTTCATGTCAGGCCTCCCGGATAACGAGATGCGGGGAAGCGTACCGCCTGACGTTCGTCCACTCCATGACCTCCGAAGTCAAACGCCGCCGACGGGCGGGACCACCCGGGTGGACCGCCGGGCAGGCACCGGGATGACACCGGGGGGACTATCTCGATCGGCTTCCGATGGCTTCTCGCGCCAGCGAGCCGAGCGCCCGCACGGCGCCTTCGATGCGCGCGCTCCATGGCGCACCGCAGCTGAGTCGCATGCAATGAGCGTACTGGCGCGTGGCGGAAAACGCTCCGCCCGGTGCGAAGCAGATGCCTCGCTCCAGAGCCCTGTCGAAGAGCACCTGGGCGTCGATCTGCTTCGGCAGCTCCACCCAGAGCACGAAGCCGCCTGACGGGCGGCTTACGCGCGTGCCCTCCGGAAAGGTCCGCTCGATCGTGTGGCGCATCCGCTCGATGTTGTCGCGAAATATGCCCTTGATGCGGCGCAGGTGCCGGTCATAGCCGCCCGAGGCCAGGTAGTCGCCGAAAGCTGCCTGTGTGAGCGCGGCGCCGCTCAGAGTGAGAGCCATCTTGCGTTCCAGGACGCCTTGCATGTGCCGCCCTGGCATGAGCCATCCGATGCGGTATCCGGGTGCTACGGTCTTGGAGAAAGAGCTGCAGTAGATGACGTCCGCGCGAGGATCGAGTGCGCAGAAGGGCGTTGGACGCCGCTCGCCGAAGTAGATATCGCCGTAGATGTCGTCCTCGATCAGAGGCACGCGGTGCTTGGTCAACAAGCGCAGGATCGCAATCTTCCGCTCATCCGGTGCCGTGCAGCCGAGAGGGTTGTTGAAGCTCGAGGCGAAGAGGCACGCATTTACGGTCTTTTCCCGCAGGGTCTGCTCCAGTGCGTCGAGGTCGACGCCGAGGAACGGGTCCGTGGGCAGCTCCAGCGCTTTGAGGTTCAGTATCTCTATCGTATGGAGGAGCCCGAAGTAGGTGGGAGACTCGATGGCGACCGTGTCGCCCGGTCGGGTCACGGCCTGTAGCGCCAGCGTCAGCGCCTCGGTGCAGCCGCAGGTCAGCGTGAGCTCCTCCGGTGAAAGCGCGCGGCCCCAGCGCGCAGCGCGCAGGGCGAGCTGCCGCCGCAGGCCAGGATCGCCTTTGGGCGCGGTGTAGGTGTTGTATTCGATTCCGCGATGCCGGGCCGCGTGCGCCAGAACGCGATCCAGTCGCCCGGCGGCCAGCAGATCGGCAGAAGGGATGGCGCATCCGAGAGGCACGAGGCCGGGATCGGAGGCATGCTCGAGAAGTTGCAGGACGACGCCGGAAATGGCCACGCTGCGCGCGGCCCGCGGCGGCCTGGAGGCAGCCGGCGCCGCGAAACCCGCGCGGCCGGCCCGCGCGACGTAATAGCCCGACTGCGGTCGCGCCTCGAGCACGCCGCGATCTTCGAGCAGCCGATATGCCTGCAGAGCGGTGGCGAGACTAGTGCCGCGCTCACGGCTGATCTCACGCAGCGACGGCACGCGCGACCCGGGCAACAGCGCGCCGCCGGAGACCAGCCGTGTGATGAAATCCGCAAGCTCCTGGTAGCGGTAAGACCCGTCTGTCATGGTGGCCACGCCGCGGCTGCGCAGGGCACTTTAACTGTTCTGGTCGCAGTGCGCCACGGCTGTGACTGTTATGGGCCTGCCGATCCTGCTAAGTTGCGTGCGAATCGGCCGAATGCCGCCCGCCGGAGCTTCGGAAATGACGTCAGGGTCTGAAGTGCAAGCGAGCCTCGAAGAGCTGCTCGACTATGAATACCGGCGCTTTCGATCCGTTGGAGGGCGTCGCTGACTCGGCCAGGGAGCGCGGCGCCTGGCTGCACGTCGACGGCGCGTTCGGACTGTGGGCTTCGGCATCCTCCGCGCTCGCCCCGCTCGTGCGCGGCATCGAGCGTGCGGATTCCATCGCTACCGACGGGCACAAGTGGCTGAACGTGCCCTACGACTGCGGCATCGTATTCTGTGCGGATGGCGCGGCACATCGCGCAGCGATGTCTCTCGAGGCTGCCTACATCATCGGCTCGGGCAGCGAGCGCGATCCGCACGAGCTCGTTCCCGAAGAGTCTCGCCGGGCCCGCGCGGTGCCTGTCTACGCCGCCTTGCGCTCCCTGGGCCGGAAGGGTCTGGCAGACCTCGTCGAGCGCTGCTGCCGGCACGCACGGCGATTTGCCGAGGGGCTGCGGTCCGCCGGCTTCGAGGTTCTCAACGATGTCGTCCTCAATCAGGTGTTGGTGTCATTCGGTGATGCCGGCCTGACGCGCAGGATCATCTCGGCCCTGCAGCAGGACGGCACGTGCTGGTGCGCAGGCACGCAGTGGCAGGGCCACACGGCCATGCGCATCAGTGTCAGCAACTGGCGAACGACCGCAGAGGATGTCGAGCGCAGCCTCGAAGCAATGGTGCGTGTGGCGGGGCAGTGCGCGAGCGGCCAGCCGCGTTAGCCCGGTGGATCATCGCGGCGCACCGAATTGAGCGCGATAGGCCGTGGGAGTCAGTCCGACCTGGCGCCTGAAATGATGCCGGAGCGCGGCCGGGCTGCCGAAGCCGGAGCTGCGGGAAATCTCGTCCAGGTCGGCGGCGCTCGACTCGAGCAGAAAGCGCGCCGCCTCGAGACGGGCGGCGATCACCCACTCGCCCGGGCCCATCCCGGTGGATTCCTGAAAGCGCCTGATGAAAGTGCGCTGGCTCATCGCGACGCGGCGGGCCATGCGGGCAATGGTCCAGCTGTCGGCCGGCCGGCGCTGGATCGCTTCCAACAGAGGCCCCAAGCCGTGGCTCGTGCGTGTTGGAACCGGACGATCGATGAATTGAGCCTGGCCGCCCTCGCGATGAGGCGCCATCACCATCCGGCGCGCGACCTCGTTGGCCGCCCTGGCGCCGAAATCCTTGCGCACGATGTGCAGCATCAGATCGACGCCGGCCGCGGAGCCTGCCGAAGTCAGAATCTGGTCCTCGTCGACATACAGGACGTCCGGGTTGACCTCGACATCGGGGTAGAGTGTCCGCAGCTGTTCGGTATAAAGCCAGTGGGTGGTGGCGCGCCGGCCTGCGAGCAAGCCGCAGGCAGCCAGGAGGAATGCGCCCGAGCAGATGGAAACCAGGCGCGTCCCGCGGTCATAGGCATCCGACAGTGCTCTCTTCACCGCGGGAGTAGGCAGCGCCCCGTCGGTGCGCCATCCGGGAATGACGATCGTCCCCGCTCGCGCGAGCACTTCGAGACCGCCTTCGGGACAGACCTGCATTCCACCGGTGGCCCGGAGAGGTCTCTGCTCCTCCGCGACGGTGATGAAGCGGTACCAGTCCGGGCCCATCTCCGGCCTCGGCAGGCCGAATATGTCCGCCACGATTCCGAGCTCGAAGCTGGCCACCTTCTCGTGCAGCAGGGCGGCCACCAGCCGATTCCGGGCTCTTCGCGCCTTTGGCATGATTTCGATGGTACATGGCATTTTTGCCGATTGCCAGCCGGCGCTGGAAGCGGGAAGCTGCGCGCACGTTTCGGGGAGGATGGATTCGTGCCAAACAACGTCACATCGATCGCCGCCGCCCCACACAGCGATGCCTTGGCGCACTTCGAGCGGCTCTTCAGATTCGAGACCGACTGCTGGGATGTCCATGACGCGCTCTCCTCGGGGAATCCCGGTTTCGTTCTCCTCGACGTGCGCGGACCGGAGCATTTCAGGAAAGGGCATGTCCCGGGCGCACTCGCTCTGCCGCACGGGAAGATCACGGCCACGAAAATGGCCGCCTGGCCGCCGGAGACGCTCTTCGTGGTGTACTGCGCAGGTCCGCATTGCAACGGCGCCGCCCGTGCCGCCGTGCGCCTGAGCGCACTCGGCCGACCGGTCAAGATCATGACCGGTGGCGTCACGGGCTGGCTCGACGAAGGGTTTCCGTTGCTCGCAGGCGATCTCGCGGAGCCGGTCAGGGATGGCAGTTTTTCCCAAGCGATCTAGGGAATCGAGACATTACCGTGAGCCCACGAATGCCCGCTGCGGGCGATGCCTCGCCCTAGCCAGCCCGTCTGAATGACATGCCCCTGCAGAGCAGCTCCGCCAACATTGGTGATGGTTCCCAGAGTGCCTGCGGCGAGCGCGACGCCGCGGCGGGCCTGAGCTGGGTACAGGGCACGGCGCTCTACATCGGCGCGGTCCTGGGTACCGGTGTGATTGCTCTGCCGGCTCTCGCGGCAGACATGGCCGGGCCTGCCTCACTGCTGGCCTGGCTGGCGCTCGTCCTCCTGTCGATACCGCTCGCCGCGACGTTCTCGGCACTTGGCGCGCGCTACCCTGACGCCGGCGGCATCTCCACGTGCGTCAAGCTCGCTTTTGGCGCTCGTCCCGCGGGAGTCGTTGGCTGGTGCTTCTTCTTCGCCGTGCCCGTGGGGTCTCCTGCGGCCGCCATGTTCGCGGGAGCCTATGTCGAAGCCGCTGTCGGGGGTGGCGCATGGACGCTCATGCTCACCGCCTTTTCGCTCGTGTTGGGAATCACCCTGATCAACGCGTTCGGCGTGACTCTTTCGGGGAAGATTCAGGTTCTCGTCGCAGGCCTCCTGATCGCGTTTCTGTTGACCGCCGTAATCACGTCGCTGCCGCACCTGCGGCTGCAGAATCTGCATCCGTTCGCGCCGCACGGCTGGCTCGCCGTGGCCTCAGCCGCAGGGCTGCTCGTATGGAGCTTCGCCGGCTGGGAGGCGATCACGTATCTCGCGGCAGAGTTTCGCCAGCCTGCGCGCGACATGCCCAGGGCCGCGACCGCGGCCGTCATCGTCATCGGGATCCTCTACTTCGCCGTCGCTGCCGCAACCGTCCTGGTCCTGGGAGCCCATGCCTCGCGGTCCGCGGCCCCCCTTGCGCTGCTTCTGGCCTTCGGCTTCGGTAATCAGGTCAAGATCCTGGCCGCCGTCGCGGCGCTGCTCCTGACCGCAGGGACGATGAACGCCTACTACGCCGGAGCGGCCAAGCTCGGTGCGGCTTTGGGCAGAGACGGGGCTTTGCCGGCGTGGTTCGCTCACGGGAGTGAGGTCGGAGGCATACCGAGGCGCAGCCTCCTCACGTTGGCCAGTCTCACGCTGATCGTGCTCGTCGCGACGATCGTGGCTCACGTCCGCGTAGAGGCGCTCGTGCTGATGACCACCGGCGCCTTCGTCGTCGTCTACATCCTCGGAACGGCAGCTGCCCTCCGCCTGCTCGAGGCCGGCACGTGGGGAAGGCGCGCAGCGCTTCTCGCCCTGATCTTCGATGTGCTCCTGCTCGCCACTACCGGCTGGTACATACTGTGGTCGCTCGCCATTGCAGCCTGCTCCGTGATTTACCTGTACATCACTCGCGCAGAACCTCCCGCGTCGGCCCGCTGACGGCCCGAAAGTGGCTATTGTGCGGGGCCGAAACCGGCCATAACGTGTCGCCATGATGCGTACCCAAACACTGATCAATGGCGCGCTCGTCTCCCTGCTGGTAGCCGCCGCCGCGTCCCTGCCCTCGGCGCGTGCCGTCGCAGCCAGTGCGGCCGCTACCGGTTGGTTTGTCAAGAGAACGCAGGCGCTGTATGACGCGGTCGCGGTGGGCGACAAGACGATATGGCGGCAGACGCTGTCGGACGATTGCATCATCACCGATGAGGACGGCGAGGTCTACGACAAGGCCGCATTCCTCGATACGCTGACTGGATTGCCGAAAGGGTTCAGCGGGGTGATCAGGATCCGGCGGCTGACGGCGCGCATCTTCGGCGCGGCCGCGTCGGTCCATTATTGGATCGACGAGCACGAGGACGTTCTCGGCCAGAAGCTCCATACCACATACGTGGAAACCGACACGTATCGCCGCGCGGGTGATTCCTGGGGAATGATCGCCGCGCAGGTTACGGTGGTGCCGGCGGACCTTGCGCCCATCACGGTGGACAAGAGCGGCTGGCCGGAGTTGGCGGGCAGCTACCGATTGGGGGCGCCGCCCGGGCTCCTCTACCATGCGTACCTGCGTCATGGCTCGTTATACTGGGGAAGCCGCGAGAAATCGGCAAAGAGGCTGATACCACTGTCGCCGCTGGTGTTCTTCGTCCAGGGCAGCATTCATACGATGGTATTCGTGCGCGATCCGGCCGGACACGTCACGGAAGCGATCGAGCTGCACAAATACAACGAGATTGCGATGCGACGCGCGGGGAGCGCCGGATGATCATTCGCGAATGGCGTGGGTGCGCCAATCACCTGCGGGGCAAAGCGTACCCCAGACACTTCCGCACGGTCATTCTGCCCGAGCTGCGCCGCCTGAAGGGATTTCGCGGCGCGACGCTGGCCCAGCGCAAGCTCGATGATCGCATCGAGTTCGTCGTGCTGACGCGCTGGGAGTCACTGGCTTCGATCCGCGCCTTCGCCGGCTCCGATCTCGAGAGGGCGATCGTCGAGCCCGCCGCCGCCGCCGCGCTCGTCGAGTTCGGCGCGCGAGTACACCACTACGAGGTGATCGAAGAGCTGGCCGCCGAGAGCGCGCCCACGAGGGCAGCCTCAGGCATGTGGCCCTGAACGCCCGGCTCACTGGTCCAGGCGCGGAATCAGCGGCGCCGCGTCAGGGCTCGTGCAGCGCGATGTCGAAGTGCAGTACTTCCTCGCGGGCGCCGAATTTCTCGTAAAGCGCGATGGCCGGCTCGTCGACATAGTCCGCCTGCACGAATACCGAAGAGGCGCCTCGCTCCGCGGCAATCCGGCACAGCCGCGCGAGGAGCGCCGAGGCCATGCCTCGCCGGCGGAACGGCTCGGCGACCGCGAGGTCGTAGATGTAGATTTCGCTCCGCTCCCGCTCGAACTTGCGGAGCTCGTAAGCGACGAGGCCTCCGGCCACTTTGGTGTCTGCAAGGCACACCAGCACGATGTTGTGTGGATCGGCGAGCAGCAGACGCAGATAGTCTTCACCCGGCGGCGCGGAACAGTATGTCTCGACCTCCCGGAAGGCTTCCCCGAACAGCGCGTTCAACTCACGGAGCTGCGGAACATCTGCGGCAGTCAGTGTGCGAACGATGAAGCTCATGCGTCAGCCCGTCGCCGCGGCATGAAGCCGCAGCTGGCGCAGGGCCTGATCGGCCGTATCCCGCTCGAAGGCCGTGGGCGCAGTGTGGGCAAGATGGCTGATCGCGGCTCGAGTCTCGTTGAGGCCCCAGGCGCCGGCCACTGCTTCACCGGCCTGCCGGATCGAGAGGTCTGAATCGCCGAGCGCCGCGCGCACGGCGGCCACGAGAGCGGCACGATTCGCCCGCCACTCGGTATGGCCTGAACCGAGCGCGCCGCTCTGGCCCTGCGAACCGCGCGAGCGGCTCGAGCCGCTCGAGTGCGCGAGCGCGCGCAGCGCATCGAGACGTAAGTCTCTTGGGATTCCCGGACGCGAGTTCGTCAAGAGAATGGCCACCGCCCTGGGGTCCTCAGCCGCAGCCAGTCCGTCGAAGACACCTTCCATGACATGACGTTCGCTTCGCCTTTCGGCAGCCACATCGAGGACGGCGACTGCCCCCGACGTGCCGAATTGGCCGATCGCCCGCGCCGCAGCCGCCTCGACGGCATAGCTCGGATCACTCTTCAGCGTCCGGACCAGCGCCTCGTAGGCGCTCGGGTCGCCACGGAAAGTGCCAAGCGCCTCGATCGCCGCGACGCGCACCCGGCTATCCGCCTGACCGAGCGCACGCAATAGAGCAGCCTTGCCGGCATCGGTATGAAGCTGGCCCAGACTGCGCGCGGCGTAGGCGCGCACGCCGAAGAAGGCGTCCTGCTCGAGAACGAGAGTCAGGACGGGAACGGCCTCCTGTACCGCCGGCCCGATCACGGCTCCAAGCTCCCGCACGGCCGAGAGGCGACTCATCATCGCCGGATCCTGTCGGGCCTGCGACGCGAGCGCCTCTACGGATTGCCCGAATACCAGATTTTTCTCGACGATGTCGCGCGGATCGAAGTCCACCCACGCGGGCCGGAAGCCCAGGGGAATATCGAACTCCTGCGTGCGCTCGTGATCGTCGACTGTAACCTCGCGTGACTGACCCTGCTGGCCGTGGAAGTCGACCTCGACGGGCATGACGAAGACATTCTCGACGCCGGGAGCCGCCTGCGTTTGCGTCACTCGGAGCTTTTCGATCCCGCTATCCGGGTCATAAGCCGCCTCGACACGGTAATCGGGACAGCCCGCCGCATACACCCACTGGTGGAAGAATCGGTCCAGGTTCCGGCCGGTCGCGGCTTCGACTGTCCGGAGCAGCGCCGTCGTGTCGACGGCCTGCGCGCGGTGTTGCGTCAGATAGGCCCGCAAGGCTCTGAAGAAGACCTCTCTCTGCGAAGCGGCCTGCGCGGCCGCCGCTTCGCCGTCCAGCAGGTTTCTCAGCATATCCAACACCACGGCTCCCTTCTCATGCGTGATGCTGTCGAACATCTGCATCGGATCGGCGTAGTGGTGATCGACGATGGGACGCAGGTAATCCTGCCGGTCCTGTTCTTTTGCCAGCTCCTGGTCCTGCAGCATCTGCAGCCGGAAGGCGTCATTGCCCTGGTGATACTGCGTGTAGAGCGCTTCGAGATAGGTGGCAAATCCCTCATTGAGCCAGATGTCCGCCCAATCCTTTCCCTGCACCAGGTCGCCGAACCAGTGCTGTCCCAGCTCGTGCGCGACCAGCGCCTGGCTCGAGTAGTCAGGATCGGCGCGCGCATCGTGCAAGGTGGCATCCGTGAGCGTCGTGGCGCTCACGTTCTCCATGCCGCCGAAGAAATAGCTCTGGACGGCAATCTGCGCGTACTTCTCGTAAGGGTATGGAACCCCCAGCGAGTCCGAGAAAAAGCCGATCATGTCGGGTGTGAGATGGAATGACCGCCGGGCGGTAGCCGCGCTCACCGTATTCAGTACGTAATAATCGACGGGCAGCCGTCCATGGCGGTCACTCACCTTTCTCCAGGGTCCGATGGCCAGGGAAGTCAGGTAAGAGCTGTGCGGGACGCTTTCCACCCAATCATACGTGGCCTTACCGCCGCGCTCGCTCACGCCGGCCAGCCTCCCGTTGGAGACGACACTCTCGCCCTCGGGAACGGTTACGACCAGCTCACTGGTGGACATGTCATTCGGGTAGTCCCAGCAGGGAAACCAGAAGTGATTGAATTCCGCCTCTCCCTGCGACCAGATCTCCCGGGGAGCCTGCGGATACGCGGCGCTCGGGTTCAGGAAATAAAGGCCGGTGCGCGGAAATCCATGGAACCCGATCTCCACCCGCAGCGATTCTCCACGCCTGTAGGCATGATCCAGAGTGATCCACAATCTCGAGGTATCGGTTCTGAAGGGCAGCGGCAAAGCACGATGCCTCCGGCCGTGCAGAGCCACGTGCTCGATCGACAATTCGGAGCTGTTCAAGTAGAACCGCCGGAAACCGGAGCCGAGCGGCTGGAGTGCGATTTCCTCGTCTCCGAATATCTCGCCCGTCGCCGGCGCAAAATGAAGCGTGAGCTTGTAGCTGGCGACGTGATAGGTGCGCTGTGGCGGGTGCTGGGCCAAGGCGGGGTTGCCGAATACGTGCCGCGGCGCCGCTTCGGCACATGAGGAGTACCGCCCACCCATGAGTGCCGCGCAGGTCAGGAGGCCCAGCGGGAAGATTCTTTTCAAGCGCGTGGCCGCCGGCATCGCACCCTCTATGGCCACTTCGGCTCCTGCGGCGTGGCCACCGTCGAGATGTTTCCCGTGAGCATACAATGATGCATCGAGGTTGCCCATGACAATGCCGGCAGGGGTCTCCGCCATGGCCATACGACCTTCTGTTTCGCGTCTCTTTCTGTTGGTCCTTGCTGCGCCGCTTTTGTCGCTGACGGCAGGCGCCACGCCGCAGACGCCAGCCGGGTCATCGAGCCTGCAGCGCGATGGAAGCCACGACTTCGACTGGGACATCGGCACCTGGAAAACGCATCAGAGGCGGCGCCTGCATCCGCTCACGGGCTCGAGCCAGTGGGTCGACTACCACGGCACGGATATCGTTCGCAGGCTGTGGCAAGGGGCCAATACCGGCATGATCGAGGCGGACGGCCCCGCGGGCCACCTCGAGATCTTCACCATCCGGCTGTACAACCCGAGCAGTCATCAGTGGAGTATCAACTTTACCCATCCGGCATCGGGGACGCTGGGCATCCCCCTCACCGGGGTGTTCAGGAACGGGCGCGCCGAGCTCTACGACCAGGAGCCTTATGACGGCAGGGAGATACTGGTACGATTTGCGATAGCGGACATCACGGCGAGCTCCTGCCGCTTCGAGCAGGCATTCTCGGCGGATGGCGGCAGGACTTGGGAAGTGAACTTCGTCGTCACGGAAACTCGAGTCGAGAATGCAACCTAGCGCGGGCCGGCCCGGAGCATGAGTCGAGCGCTGAGCTTCGGCGCTGCGCTGCTCTCTGTGAGCATCTTGCTCCACACCGGAGCTGGCAGGGCAGGGGCGGCGGAAGTTGTGGTAGCTGCTGTACCTGCAGCAGCCGTGCAAGCCGTAGGAGCGGCGGCGGCTACCGGCGCCCGGGTCGTGATCGGTCAGGAATCGGCGCCGCTCGACGGTCCGTGGAAGTTTCACCTGGGCGATCATCCGGCCTGGGCCGCTCCCGATTTCGACGACTCACGCTGGGAGACAGTCGACCTGACGCCACCTCCCGGTGCCCGTGATAACGACGTAGGGCTTCCCGGATATGTGCCGGGCTGGCAGGCACGCGGGCACGCCGGCTACTACGGGTATGCCTGGTATCGCCTGCATCTCGACGTCACCGCACCGGCCGGTGAGGATCTCGCCATCGCGGGGCCGTTCGCGGTGGATAGTGCATATCAGCTGTATGCAAACGGCCGCCTGTTGGGCGCAGTCGGAGACTTTTCGGGAGCGGTGCCTGCAGCCCGCAGCAATCATCGACCGGCTCTGTTCATCCTGCCTCCGGAAATGCGGGCCGGCTCCCGCATCGTCGTGGCGATCCGGGTGTGGCTGGGTCTGTGGCCCCGCGCTCCGGATGAGGGCGGCATCCACATTGCACCTCTGATCGGGACTGTCCGGGCCATCACCGATCGGTATCGCCTGCAGTGGCTCACTCTGTTCGAGGGCTACGTGGTGGACGGGGTCGAAGGATCGCTCCTGCTGCTGCTGGCCCTCATGGCCCTCAGTGTCGGAATCTTCGATCGCGGCGATCGCGCTTACCCGTGGATAGCCGCAGCCTGTCTCTTCCTCGGGATCCACCGCGGCAACCAGGCGGTGATGTTCCTCGGGAATTTCGAGACGATGCACGAGTTCGAGATCTTCATACTGGTGCTCGCCGTACCGTTGTATACGGGCAGCTGGGTCATGGCCTGGCGCAGCTGGCTCAGGCTGCGGGACCCTGGATGGGTGCCAAAGGCCATCGTGATGCTCACGCTCGGCTACATCCTCGCGGTCTTTGTCTGCCGTTCCTGGTTCCGCGGCGTTTTCCCTGACTTCATCTTCACCGCGGCTCCGCGCGTCATCGCCATCCTGCGCTGGGGTCTCCTGCTGTTATATGCATTCACGGCGTATCAGGGTGCCCGCCGAAAGGGCCGGGAAGGCTGGTATGCGTGCGTGCTCATGGTGGTGCTCGCCGCCGGGATATTCGGCGGTGAGCTGCATTATTTCGGCACGCCGGGAATCTGGTTCCCCTTCGGGGTCGGCCTGTCACTCAGCGAGTGCGCTTATGCGGCGTTCGTTCCTTTGATGGCAGCTCTGCTTCTCAGGCGGCTCGGGCCCACGCGGCAGCAGAGCGCAGTGCACGGCCGGCCGTCTCCGTTACCCGTCCGGTAAGTCAATTCCATGGCCAGGGTTTCAACGCAAAATTTGCGGGCGGAGTGTCACCGGCGAGATAGCGCACGAAGTAATCCCAGCGCCGCCGCGTGATGTAGGGCGTAGCGTAGCCGTAGGGGTGCCGCGCGTTAGGAATGGCGATCATATCGAAGCTCTTGTTCGCCTTGATCAGCGCCTGTACCACGAGAAGAGTACTCTCCGGTGGCACGTTGTCGTCCATCGTGCCATAGGTGAGCATGAGGTGGCCCTCCAGGTGCGGGGCGAGAAGCTCGTTGGCCTGGTTGTCATAGTTGCTCGTGCCGTCTTTGTTGCCCATGAGGAGGCCCTGATACATCTCACCCCAATCATTCTCATAATTGCGGTTGTCGTGGTTGCCGCTCTCCGCCCAGCCGACCTTGAAGAAGGCGGGATAGCGGAACATCGCGTCCGCGGTGGCGTTGCCACCGCCCGAATGGCCCCACATGCCGACGCGCGTGAGATCGATCCATGGATGCCTTGCGCCGAGCTCTTCGAGACCGGCGACCTGGTCTGGAAGGGTGTTGTCACCCATATTGCCATACCAGAGATGTTGGAAGCGCGCCGATCGATATGGCGTGCCCATGCCGTTGATGGACACGACGATGAAGCCGAGCTCGGCCAGTGACTGGCAGTCACGCCGGGAGGGCTCGAAGTCGAACCGCGGCACCGAGCCGATCTGCGGACCAGGATACACAAAGTCGATGACCGGATACCGCCTGGCGGGATCGAAGCTGGTCGGCTTGAACAGCAAACCGTATAGATCGGTCTCGTGGTCGCGCGCCTTGACCGTGATGAGCTCCGGAGGCTGCCAGCCGGTGGCCTTCAGGCGGGAGATGTCTGCGACGGCTATCTTGGCGATGACGCGGCCATCGCTCGCGTCGCGCAGCGTGGTGATTGGAGGTTGAGTGGGGGTGGAGCAGCTGTCGACGAAGTATCTGCCGTCCGACGACATGGTGACGATGTGGTCACACCGCTCAGGCGTCAGCAGTGTGGCTCTGCCGCCATCCAGGCTTGCTTTCCAGAGCTGCTGATAATATGGATTGAGACCGGGCGTTCGGCCGACGGCGTTGAACCACACCGTCCGCGTTTTGGGGTCGAGGTGCAGAACCTCGGTGACGTCGCCGCGGCCGGTGGTCACCGGATGCTCGAGTGCGCCCGTCTCGAGGCTGTAGAGATAGAGATTGCCCCAGTCATTGCGCTCGCTGTACCAGATCGCCTCCTGCGACTCGGGGAGATAGCGCCAGCTCACGGCGTCGATGCCGCTGCGGTAATAGGTGGCGACGCTCTCCTCGAAGGCAGTGCGCACTGCGCCGGTGCGCGCATCGGCGATCCGCAGCCACTCATGTTTGCGGTCGCGCGAGGTGGTCACCAGCGCCAGCGACTTGCCGTCGGGCGCCCACTGCACATCGTCCCAGTGGCCGTCGGCCCGGCAGCTGATGTCATCGCAGAGACTCGAGAGCCGCTGCTGCGGCGGCAGCTGCAGTGAGACTACCTTCCGGGCGCCGACCACCACCACCACCGGCTCGATCATGAACAGGCGCGAGTCTCCGGGCAGAGGGTATTTCCATTCCTTGAGCTCGGGATGGCCCACCCGCGTGCTCACCAGATCCATCTCTCCCACATTGCGCTGATCCTGGCGATACGTCGCGATCTCGGCCGAATCGGGCGACCAATTGAGAACCGGGCGCTCCGACTGTCGCCAGCCCGCGTTGTCGGTCGCGTAACCGAAATCCTTCGCACCATCGAAAGTGAGTTGGGTCTCCCTGCCGCTGGCCGTATCCCGCATCCAGAGATTCCAATCGCGGATGAACGCCTCGAGCTTCCCGTTCGGCGAGGCGATGCCCGGCTCGTTGCCGGTCTTCGCCAGGCCCGCCTTGTCGACGCAATGGCCGGCGCCGGCCAGGTCGCACAGGTAGTGCCTGTCATCCCGGGTGACCTCGAAGCGGCCGGCCCGCTCGATGCGGATGGCGGTGATGGAAAGCTTGCCGGCAGCGACCGGCTTGCCGAGGGCCTTGCCGAGGGCGCCCGCAAGCTTCTGCTGATCGAATATTGGCCCAACCTGGCCGGTAGCGGCAGTCATCATACGGTAGTGATCGCCGCTGGAATCATGATCGACGTACCAGAAGCGCCGGTCGTCGAGCCAGTGCACCCGCTGCACCTCGTGGTCGACGAGCGGCGCGGTCTCATACGGCATGAAGCGCTCCGCGCGCCCGTAGTCCTGGAGGGTCATTTCGCGCCCGCTCGCGGCGCCGATGAGGGACAACATCACCGGCAAGGCCGGCAAAAGCATCAAGCCTGGAAGATCGCGCTGTTTCATCACCAACATGCCTTGCCCTGCCGCGTCTCGCGCAGCGAGAGCTCGAATGAAACGCTACGCTGCACTCGATGCCTAGGCTACCCCCGGTGGCCAAAATTCGGAAAACCGTCCTGCCGCCTGCCGTTCTCGGCTCATCGCAGGAGCGCCATGGCGGAAATCCGGCCAGGATGCTCGGGCCGATCTCAGGGCGAGAGCGCGGCGGTCTCCGGCCGATCGTCTGAAGCCATTGGCGGGCGAGATATCTGGGCACGGAAGCCCATTTGCCGGAAAATCCTCTGACACTGACGTACGCCCAGCCGCACCCCGAAGCGGCGCCGGAGGTGCTCGGAAAGATTCACGCCGTCCCAGGCGTCCGCGCCCAGACCGGCATCCCGCGGGCTCCGGCACAAATCCGCCTGCAGCTCGCGCCACTGCGTTGCATCGAGCGATCGGGGCCGACCCGGTCTCGAGCCTTCCCGCAGCGCCTGCAACCCGCCTTGCTCGAAGCGATGCACCCACCGCTGTACGGTGGTGTCATCTTCACCGAAGAGCATCGCTACCTCGCGGCAGGAATGCCCCATGGTCAAAAGCAGCAGCGCGTGCAGTCTGTGATCGTAGCGGGACTCTTCGCTGCGTCCGATTTCCTGCCGGATGGCGATGCGCACCGCGTCGGAATCGTTGATGCGGAGCTTGTGCATCGATCGCCTACAACCCGCAGTCGCACTTTCGCGCGAGCTCCTGTATGCGCGGTGCGGCGAGCCCGCCATACCGCTCGTTGATTTCCAACAGGAGTTTGCGGCCCGCGGCATGACTGCCCTTCGATATGAGATCCGCGGCTTTCGCGAGCTCCTGTTCGACCTCCGCCTGTATGCGCGCGCGGCAGGCGCCGAGCCGGGTCGGATCGGGAGGGACCGGGTGCAGCAGCAAGTCGAGCGCTCTCCCGAACGCCTGCGAGCTCATCACTTCATGACTCGCGTACGGAATCTCGGCCGTCGCCACGTCGAATACGCATAACCCCCGCATCGACTGCATGCTGGTTGCATCGCCGGCGAGATGGAAATCGTCCCGCTCGCCCGTGACGTACACGAGACGACTCGAGCCCTGAAACCGCATGAAAAGATTCCGCGGCGGCACAGGGTTTCGATTCCCCAACGGATCGGATCCGGCGTGCAGGAGAGCGCCGCGAAAGATATCTGGGTAGCCGAGCGCGACACGCAGCGCCACCCGCGATCCGCCCGAGAAGCCGCCGACGTAGATGCGGCTGCGGTCGACCGGGTATGCGCGCGCGATGTTGGTTTCGGCGGCAAGGGCGAGCGGCACGCGCCGGCTCAGTACGGCCGCCGTGTTCCCCGCGTTGGCCGGAGTGACGAAGATGACCCCGTAGTGATTCAGCTGCGACGCCCAACCGAAGGGCAGGCGGGCCTCCCCCCAGGGCGGGACGAACACGAGCAGGGCGAAGCCGCGCGGGGAAGGAGGCGCTCCGGGCGGAACGTACACGAGGAACTCTTCCCGCGCGATGTTCAGCGGATAGGCGGGCAGGCTTTCGAGGGACCGCGCCAGGCGGTCGTTCACCGCCTGGCGGGAGAGGGGACTCAGCAACCGGCGGACGATCTCGGCATTGCTGAAGAGAGAGTCGTATCGCGTGAGCGCCGCCTGGTAGGGAGCGCCGCGGGGATAGGGGGCCGCAGCAACGCCTGGCGGTGCGACCTGGCTGAGCACGAGCGCAGCGGCTGCGAGGGTGGTCAGAGCGGTCATACAGCCCAGTCTAAACGCTCGTGCCGCGGACTGCTTCGTTGGCCGCCGTCGATGTCAGCCGCCGCGCCCGGCTGCCTTGACCGGCTGCAGCCATTCACGCTCCTCGCGCACGATGAACTGTTCGCGCTGCGCGAACTCGAAATTCGCGATGCTCGCCGGATCGGCTTTGAGCCTGTTGCGATAGATTTCGTACGCCGCGAGGCTGTCGAAGCCGATCATTGCATGCGCCACATAGTTCGTCCCCTCGCTCGGCATGAAGTAACCGATGAGTGTCCCACCGTTCGCCGGGATCAAGATGCTCCATGCACGCGCGTAACGCTCAAACAGGTCGCGCCTGTATGGATCGATTTCATAGCGGATGTGGCAGACGATGTTCATCGATCTCTCTCCGGACGAAATTGCTTGAGCGGAGGACACGAGAGGTTTGTCGAGGAGCGCAAGTAATGGCAGCCGCAGGGCACCTAGTGTCAGGCGCCGCCGCAATTGGTCGATCATTCGCGATGCCCTCCCTTGATCAGGCGGGACCGGACGGATCGTAGCCCGTCCCGTCCTGCACTGATTCGTCGTGGATCGAAATGTCGGATGCGGGCGGTGCGAAATGCGGCGGCCCATCGGCGGCCGCTCGCGGACGCTCCGGATGGCTTCTCATCGACGAGCATGGGAAAATCCCGATTGGCGCGCCGGCTGTAGGAGCCTGCAGACAAGATGGCCGTTGACGGATTGGGCAGACCTGGTTCCGGTTCGGAGCCACGGATTTCGGCTGCCGAATTGGCCCGCTCTCCGCTGTGGTTTCCATTGGATTGCGAGAAGCCGGATGGCGTCCGGCTGGTGCACCTCGATGAGGCCGCCTATCGGGCCGCGAGCTTCCTCGACCAGCGGATTCTAAAGTCCAATCCCCGCCGGGGTTTCTGCGCGGCCGCGGTTCTCACGCAGGCCGCTTCGCAGCTCGCGCCTGCGGCACATTTCATTTTCCACATCGGACATGTCGGCTCGACCCTGGTATCCAGGCTCGTTGGAGAGGATCCTCGCATCTTCGCACTGCGCGAGCCCCTTTTGCTGCGCCCGCACGCAATGGCTGGGGGAAGCTGCCCGATACCGCTCGCGGCGGTCGTCGCTCTCGTCTCCCGCACGTGGCGGACTGAGCAGTTCCCGGTCGTCAAGGTTTCCAGCTTTGTCAGCGAGATTGCCGGCCCGGTGATGGACGCGGCGCCGCGCTCGCGGGCGATTCTGATGTATGTGCCGGCCCCGATTTATCTGCGCAGCATCATGGCCGGCCCGAATTCCCGCGCGGAATCGCGTGCCCTGGCTCCCTCGCGGCTGGCGAGGCTGCGCCGGCGGCTCTCCCCCATCCGGATCCCGGACCCCGGCTCCCCCGGGGAGAGCATTGCGATGACCTGGCTATGTGAGATGACCGCGCTCTGCCAGGCCGCGGCGGTCTTTCCCGGCCGCGTGCACTGGGTTGAATTCGAGCGATTCCTCGACGATCCACGCCCGGGATTGGCGGGCGTGTTCACAGCGCTGGGCATGTCACCCGATGAGCGCGCCATCGACGCCGCGCTGCGTGGACCCTTGATGAGACAATACTCCAAGGCGCCGGAGCATGCCTACGACCGCGAGCTGCGGCGGCGGGTGCTGGCAGAGGCGGACTGGGAGCATCGGGACGAGATCGGCAACGGGATGCGTTGGCTGTCCCGGCTGGCCGGCGGGCATCGGCTGATCGACCGGGCTCTCGAGCTCTGAATGCCGGTAAGTCCCACCGCTTACGTGCCGGGCGGGCCGGCATCCGCCTCCGCGAGCGGGCCCAGCGCTTCCTTCAGGGGCGCAAGCCACGGATCGTAATTGCGCCACAGCTCGAGGCCCTCGCGGTTGATCGGCCGCCGCACCTGCTCCGAGCTCACCGTGCGCACGCTGCGTTGGGTCTTGTAGAACTCCAGACATGACTGCTCGAAGGGCAGGCCGCAATAGTCGAGAATCCGGCGCACCGTCGCCTCGAAATCCATCACCGTGTCCGCATGCCGCACGCGCAGCACCTTGCCGGGCAGCACGCGGTCCCAGTGATCCATCAGCCGGACGTAGTTGCGGTAATAGTGCCCCACGTCCCGCAGGCCGTAGCTGAACTCCTGGCCGTTGCCGAACAGCTGCTTGAAGTTGCTGAAGCAGCAGGCCATTGCGTCGCGGCGCGCATCGATGATCTTCGCGTTCGGCAGGATGAGTTGGATGAAGCCCACCTCCTGGAAATTCGCCGGCATCTTGTCGACGAAGAACGGTGCGCTCTGGCGGTAGACGCGGGTTTCCTCGAGGTAGATCTCGCCCAGTTGGCGCAGCTCCCGGGGGCTGAGGTCGGCCAGGACCGCGGCGTAGCGGTCCGGCTCTTCCGGGCGGCGGGGGCGAAACTGCTTGACCAGGCGCGGGATCTCCGGCAGCTCGAGAGTGCCGTCGACCTGGGAGTGAGACGCCAGGATCTGCTCCAACAGGGTGGACCCGGCGCGCGGCATGCCCACGATGAAGATCGGATCGGGCCGCGGGCATCCCATGTGCCGCCGGGCAGCGACAAACTCCCGCGTGAAGAGCGTCTCCCGGATGCCGACCGTTCGCTCCAGCGCCTCGGCGTTGTAGCTGGTTTCGGTCCGTCTCAGGGCGTTGCCCCGCTCGTAAAAGCGGAAGGACTCCTCGTACTGCCTGCGGTCCTCCATCGCCTTGCCCAATGCAAAACACACTGGAAGATGTTGCGGAGCCAGATCCGGGTCGGCCTCGATCCGCCGCATGACGGCGATGTCCTCGTCGCTGAAGCGGTGCGTCTTCATATCCGCCAGCGCCGCGTATGCGGAGCCGACGCTGCCGGGCAGGCGCATCAGCCGGCGAAAGCCGGCAATCGCTTCTTCGGATCTGCCCTGGTTGCGCAAGCTGAACGCGATGGAAAACTCGCTTTCCTGATCGTCCGGTGACTCCGCCAGCAATTCGCGATATACACGCAGGCCTTCGTCGAACCTTCCCAGCCCATCGCAGGCGCTGGCGTACAGCTTGCGCGTCTTGCGATCGGAGGGGTTGAGAGGCAACAGCTTCTGCGCCTGCAATAAAGCCGGATAGAACCGGCGCCGCTGTACGAACACCTTGCCAAGCTCGTACCGTGCCTCGTGATAATCCGGATTGCGGTCGAGGACCGCCTCGAGCAGCAGCTCGGCGTCGTCGTAGCTCTTCCGGTCCGCGCTCGCCTGCGCCAGCAGCCGCATGCCGTCCAGGTGAGGCCCGTGGCGGCGCAGATAATCGCGGATGAGCTCCTCGGCCCCGTCGAGATCGCCTTCGCTGAGGCGGCTCGATCCCTCCAGCAGCTCGGGCGGGAGTCTCTCCAGCTTGGCGAGTGCCGAGGTGGCGCGTGCGAGCTCCGCGCCGTCTCCCGCTGCACCGGCCCAACTCATCAGGGCGCGCCAGCTCTCCGGCAGTGCATCGTTGAGCTCCACTGCCCGACGGAGCGCCGCAGCCGCCTCCTCGTTCTCGCCACGGGCCCGCAGACAGAATGCCCGCTCCTGCCACAGCAGGCCCGATCCGGAGTGCTCCTGCTCGAGTGCGGCCAGCAGCGTGATCGCCCCTTCGGGGTCCGCTGCGAGCCTTTTCGCGCGGATCCGCGACAGGGCTTCCTGCAACTGCTCGAACGCTCTCGTGGTCTCGCTCATGGGCCGCATGGGTGGGGATTATGCCGCGATCGCCGGCACTGCCAACCGGGGCGCCACCAAAAAAAGGCCCCGCGGCGGCAGCCGCGGGGCCATTCGAGTCAACGCAGTCCGGGAAGGGACCCGGCGATCAGAAGTCCGCCTTGATGTTGACGAACATGAATCGTCCCAGGGTGTCATACACCTGCGGGTAGGTGTTGCCGTTGAAGAACACCGATGTCAGGCTGCTCGTCGGCAGTACCGGCGGATCCTTGTCCAGCACGTTGTTGACGCCCACCAGCACCCGGACTCCGCTCAGCACCATGTAGCTGAGGTTGAGGTCGAGATAGTCCCGACTGCCCGTCCATTGCGCATTCTTCGGTACGGAGCCCGCGAGGAGCGGCGACGGGTTGGCGGTGTCGATCTCCGTGTTGCCGAAATGCCTCCAGCGAACGCCCACGTTCAGGCTCTGCAGAGGCGTTTCCCAGTTGGCGCTGAGCGTATGCCGCCACTTCGGCAGCGGGTTGCCGCACGTCGCGCCGAAGTAGCCGGCGCAATTGTACACGCCCGACGCAGGGCGACCGGGAGCTGCCGGATACGGCTCGACGAGGAAGGAGCCGACGAAGGTGCCGTTCAGGTTGTAGTCCAGTGCGCCGAGGCGGCCCATGTCTTCACGGTAATTCACGGCCACGTCCACGCCGCGCTCATGCTCGTAGCCCAGATTCTGCAGCGGGTCCGCCACATAGCCCTGGTCTGAGAACCAGATCGATCCGGCTCCGTCACGATGCACCATGTTGCAGAAGAACGGGCTGTTGTCGACCACGCATTGGTCGATGATCAGGTTCGCGCCATAGCTCGTGATGACGTCCTTGATGTTGATGTCGTAGTAGTCGATCGTCGCGCTGAAGCTCGGCAGGAACGTCGGCGTGAACACCAGGCCGAAGGTATACGTGTCGGCCGTCTCCGGCTTCAGATGGGGATTTCCGCCCACCAGGCCGTTGTACTGGCCGGCCGGATTGCCCGCCTCGCCGATGGCGCCGAACTGGGCCGCGGTGACGCCGTGCGCCAGACACTGTGCCTGGCGCGTGGCCAGCGCCGACCCGGTGAGGTAACTCGGAGGAGAGCCGAACCCGGTGCTGGCGCAGGGATCGTGACTGCCATCGAGCGCTACGCGGGTCTCGGCGAAGAGCTCGCCGAGGTTGGGCGCGCGAACCGCGCGATTGTAGCCGCCGCGAACCCGAAAGCTCGAATCCGGCGACCAGTCGGCACCGATCTTGAAGGTGTTGGTGCTGAAGCCGATGTCATACTTCGAATACCGGTAGCCGGGGTTGATCGAGATTTCCTTGGCGAACGGCTTGTCCTGCACCAGCGGCAGGCGGGCCTCGACGAAGCCCTCCTTGACGCCGTCTCCGGCATTGATCGGCAGGATCTTCTGGCCCTGGCCGGCGAGGTCGCCCTCCATGTACTCCTGGTCCGGCTTCAGCTGCGCGAATTCCTCGCGATACTCCGCGCCGAAGTTCAGCACCAGGCCTTCGTTGGCGCTGGGCAGCTTCAGTCCCGCGGCAGTGCCGTCGTAAGTGAAGTCTGCGTGGTAAACGCGCTCCTCGGTCTGCCCTTCCTCCAGTCCCACGCCGGAGATGTAGGCCAGCGCGGCCGGCGTCACTCCTGCGCCGGTGCCCCAGATGTTGTACGGCACGCATCCGGGCGCGGCGTTTGCGCCATTGGCGTTGAGCGCGCAAATGGTCGTGCCGCCAGGTCCGGCGACATCGTCCATGGCGTTCGCCATTCTCGACTTCGAGACGTCGTTCGTAAACTCATCCGAGAGCAATGTGAGGCCTTCCTGGAAGTACATGTTGTAGGACAGATTGTCCGACAGATTGCCCTTGCTGCCGATGACCATGCGGAAGGAGGTGTGCGTCAGGTCATCCAGGCGATTGCCGCCTTCGACGTTGCGCCGGCCCATGAGGACGGAAGCCATGCCCGTCGTTGCGCCCTGGCACAAGGCCGTCTGCTCCTGCGCGGACAGCAGAGGATTGTCGCAATTGACTGCCCAACCGCCGTCACCGATTCCCGTCACGGGGTTGACGCCCAGTCCGGATGCCAGGAAGGCGCCGCTGGGCGCGACCTGCGACACCGTGCGGTCGGACATCATCATGAAGGAGCTGAAGACCTGATGATTGTCGTCGACGTTGTAATGCGCGAAATAGCCGCCGTTCCAGCGCTCGTCCGGCCGCTGGTAGTAATTCAGCGGGCCGAAGTTGTAGAGCTGCGTGAAGGGCACGAACTGGCCGGTGGCCTGATCGACCGTCGACTTCTTGAGACCGCCCAATGTGAAGTCGTAACCGTCCACTCCGGGCGGGTCGACAGCCAGGAAGCCGCCGGTGGCAGAAGTGCTCGATCCACTGCAATTTGGCCCCGAGAGCGTGCAGCGGCTGAAGTCGTACTGCGACTGCACCACGGGTTGGGTCTTGCGCCAGCTGATGTAGGCCGTGGCATTGCCTTTGCCGCCGGCGAAGTCGCTGCCCATGAGGAACGTGACATCCTTCTCGCCGCCCTCCCAGATCGAAGTTGGCGACGAGCCGAAGCCCGCGGCAGGCGCGAGCGTGCCGTAGAACCCTTCGTGGTTGCTGTGCTGGTTGATCGAGGCGTTCGCGTCGATCTCGAAGCCCTGGAAGTGGTCGTTCATGACGAAGTTGACGACACCCGCCACGGCATCCGCGCCGTACACGGACGAGGCGCCGCCCGTCAGCACCTCCACGCGCTCGACCAGAGCCGTCGGAATGTTGTTGATGTCGGCGGCGTTGGTGATGCCTCCAGAGGGCGAAAGGTCGCCCGGCATCAGTCGCTGGCCGTCGACCAGGACCAGTGTGCGCTGTGAGCCTAAACCACGGAGGTCGACCGTGGCGATTCCGCTCGAGCCGTTGGAGTCCATGGAGCCGTTGGACGCCATCACCTGGGGCAGCTGGTTCAGCACATCCTCCACTGAAGTGGCGCCAGTTTTGGTGATCGCTGCGGCGTTGAGGGACGTGACCGGGCTGATCGACTTGAGGCCGGGAATCGCGATGCGACTGCCCGTGACGACGACCTCCTGCAAGGCCGGCGCTGTGGCCGAGGCAGCGGCCGGGGCGGCCGATGGTGGCGTCACCGCCTGGTCCGCCGCGATTCCGATGGCGGGCGCAGCGACTGAGGCGGCAGCAGCGTTAGCCAAGGCCAGGCGAACGGCCCGCTGCAAGAGGGTATGCTTTGACATTGAGCTTGCTCCCAAAACCTGAATATAGTAATAGCGGCGACGCCCGTGGTGCTCACGCGCCACAGACGACATGAGCGACAGGATACGGCGGTGGTTTTCTTGCTGTAAAGAGCCACAATGGTATGCCACATGTGTCCGGGAGGCGCAAACCCTGCGTGCGGGCGATCCGACGAGCCGTTTGGCCCATGCGATCCGACCCCATCGTGGCGCTCGCGCCACACGAATGGAACCCCTTTCGTAGCGGATGCGCCACATCGCGCGAGGGTCCCGTTGCGTCATAATTCGCCGCATGACCGACGTTGATTCCCTGGAGCGTGCCGGCGCACTTCTTCAGGCTGGACAGCCCATCGCCGGTGCCGCGATCTGCGGTGCCATCCTCGCGAGGGAGCCACGAAACGCCATTGCCGCACATCTGCTCGGCCTCGCCCTGAAGGAAACGGGGGATTGGTCCCAGGGAGAGCGATGGTTGCGGTTCAGCATAGAGATCGAGCCGGATCGCGGCGAATTCCACGCCAATCTCGGCAATCTGCTGCGCAAATCGGAGCAGTACGTGAACGCAGAATCAGCGTACCGCAGGGCGGTGCAGCTGCTGCCTCATCACAGAGCGGCCCGCCGCGGCCTCGCGCAGACCCTGAATGATCTGAACCGCCCCGGTGAGGCCGAGGCCCATTGCCGGGAACTGCTCGCGAGCGATGCGGGTGATGGGGAAGCTTGGGAGATCCTGGCCTTGGCGCTCACCGCGCTGGGGCGCACGGTCGAGGCTGAGGCTGCCCATCGGCAGGCGATCGCTCTCAATCCGGCCGATGCCATCGCCCATCATAATCTGGGCGCGCTGCTGGTCAGCATGAAGCGTCCCGAGGCCATGAAGTCGCTGCAGACCGCGAGGGGCCTCGGCATCGAGGGCTACAACGAAACCTACAATCGCGGCGGCGCGGCGCTCAACCTGGGTGACCTGGAGGGCGCGGAGGCTGCGTTCGTCCGCGCCGTTGAGTTGCGGCCGCTCGATCCCGAGGCGCAGCGGATGCTCGCTCGGATTCGATTCATGCGGGGTGACCCGGCATTTGTCCGCTCCCTCGGGACGGCGATGCGGGCCAACCGTGACAACATGCCTCTGCAGAGTCTGCTGGCGGAGCTTCTCTGGCATGCGGGGGACCTCTCCAGCGCAGAGACGCTGCTGCGGGATGCGCTCGGACGTGCGCAGTCGGGCGCGGCTCGCTCAATGTTGGCCATGGTGTTGCTGGACCAAGGTCGTCTGGAAGAAGCGGAAGCCGAAGCGCTGGAGGCCGCGGCGGCCACGCCCGGCGCTCCGCTCATCACGGCCAACCTGGTCGCCATATTGATCGCGCGGGGCCGTGCCGAAGAGGCAATGCCCTTCATTGAGGCGCAGTTGCAGCGCGATCCCTTTGCGCAGGAGTGGCTGGCCTACGAGGCGACAGCTGCGCGCATGCTCGGCGCAAGCCGCTACCGGGAGCTGTACGATTACGACGCCCTGGTGCGTACGTTTGATATCGCCCCGCCGCCCGGATTCGCTTCCATGCCGGCGTTCAATCTCGCACTCGCCGACACGCTCAACGAGACGCACGGTTCCAGGCGCGAGCTGCTCGATCAGACCGTGCGCAATGGCACGCAATCCCTGCGCAGCCTGTTGGCCGATTCGAGCCCGGTGGTGCGGGCAGCGCTCAAGGCGTTTGGGGCGCCAATAGACGAGTACTGTCGTGCGTTGGCTTTGAATGATCAGCATCCTCTCGCCCGCATCAGGGATGGAGAGGTTCGATTCACCGGAGCATGGTCGGTACGGCTGCAGCGCGGCGGTTATCACGTCAATCACGTCCATTCCGCGGGCATCGTGAGCTCCGCCTACTACATAGAGGTGCCAGAAGAAATGCAGGATGCGGCTCTGAAATCCGGCTGGCTGAAATTCGGCGAGCCGCGCTATCCGGCTGCCGGCTTGGGTCCGGAGCACTTCGTTCAGCCACGGCCGGGCCGTTTGGTACTGTTCCCCTCGTATATGTGGCATGGCACCAATGCGATCTACGGTGCCGCACACTGTCTGAGCCTGGCGTTCGATATCGCGGTCTGAGAGGAACAGTGTCGCAGTATTGTCGGCGGGCGACTTTTTTGGAGCGCTGCGTGGTAATGTGAGGGCATGCGAATCTGCCGGCATTCGCGACGCTTCCTGCAGGCGGCCCTGATCGCCTGCTCGGGAGGAATGCTGGCCATCGCGGTGGCAGCGGACGCCGTACAGTCGGCGGTACCGGCAAGCAACGGCGCCAGAGTCCTTTCCACGGCCGAAGCGCAGTACGACGATCTGTTTGCCTGTCCGACGACACTCGATCATATCGGACGCGTGGTCGTACCTGTCCAGGTAGACGGTCAGGGACCGTTCCGATTCGTCATCGACACAGGCGCCAGCCATTCGTCGATATCGCCCGGGTTGGTGCACAAGCTTGGTCTCACCGTCAGCAAGGTTCCGCTGATCAATCTCGAAGGCATTACCGGCTCGGCCCCCGTCCCGGCGGTGAAGATCGGGACGCTCCGCGCCGGCTCGCTCGTGATACGCAATACGCAGGTGCCGGTGCTGAGCACTCCCATGATGGCGGGCGCTGACGGGATCCTGGGTGTTGCCGGCTTCACGGACATGACGATGCTCGTGGATTTCGATCGCAATCGCGTCAGGCTCGCCCGAGAGCTGGGCGGCGACGTTCGCTTCGATTACTCCCGGGTGCACACGCAGGTGGTGGCCGGCGGGCTCATGGCTGTCCCTGCTTACGTCGGCAACGTGCGGGTCCTGGCAATAATCGACACCGGCTCCGAGCGGACGCTTGGCAATCGTGCCCTGCGTGCCGCGCTCCATCTTCAGGACGAGCCCGGCCGCCCTGAGCCGGTGACGGTCGTTTATGGGGCGACCAAGCAGGTCGAGGTCGGCCACATGGCCATGAGTCCCATCATCTCCGTCGGACCGCTGCGCATAGGAGGCGTCGAGCTGATCTACGGCGGCTTCCACATCTTCAAGGTGTGGGATCTCGAGGACCGTCCCGCCGTCATTCTCGGCATGGACGTGCTCGGCTCCGTCGATGCGCTGGGCTTCGATTTCCGCCGCCAGGACCTGTTCGTCGCCAGCGCGGGCCGCCCGGGCAGAACCGGTGTCCACAGCTTCGAGGATGCGAAGACGACGGGCGGCGTCAAAGTGAGCCACTGATTCGGCGGTGTGACTACAGTGGATGACCCGGCCTCATCGACGCGGGCGGGATTTCTGGCGTTGCAGCGTGGCGATGCGCGGGCAGCACGTGAGTGTTTTCTTGCGGCTGCGGCGAGTAGTACCGCGGGCTCAGATGCCTGGTTTGGGCTCTCTCTCGCTCATCGCGCGCTAGGTGCCGCGGAAGCCGAGGGGGCCGCGTTGGATCGCGCTCTCGCCCTCACCCCGAGACACGTCCCGGCTCTCATCCGCAAGGGCGACCTTTGCGCAGCCCGGGCCGACGCGCGTGCGGCGCATTCGTTCTATCGTGCGGCGCTCAAGATCGCCAGCGGCATGCGCGCTCCGCCGCCACAATGGCGTGAGGATCTCGAAAGAGTGAATGCGGTCGTCAAACAGAGCATGCAGTCTCTGGAGCGCCATCTTCTGGGCGACCTGGCCGTGGCCCGCCTCGGCTCCGGCTCCGAGCGATTCACTCATGCGATCGACCTGCTGCTGGGACGGCGACAGATCTACCTGCAGCAGCCCAAAGTGTTTTATTTTCCCGGTTTGCCGCAGATTCAGTTCTACGAGCGGGCCGACTTCCCATG